>Ga0157368_1000301_pt1 | contig 23457 bp, 21 predicted proteins | sample AttbisABBM3_FD_113146 | JGI IMG/M metagenome (GOLD analysis project Ga0157368, IMG submission 113146) | Fungus gardens microbial communities from leaf cutter ant in Botucatu, State of São Paulo, Brazil - Atta bisphaerica ABBM3 | ecosystem: Host-associated > Fungi > Mycelium > Unclassified ...
ACCCGTTTGCGGTGTCTTTACTAGTTACCTTTTACGTTATATCTTTACAAACTGCTAGTAACATTTTCTTTCGATGCATGTATACATTCATTACCCATCATCTCATAAGCAGCGCCTCTTTCTCACTCAAACAATTGAATAATGAAGGTGTTACTCACTAAGTCCATCGGGAATCAGCTAATCGGTTCATTCGATAGATCTCTAACCAATCAGAAATATGGTTATTTTGGTGATTCTGGGTCGTCGTCAATAGTGCCATCCATAATGAGATGCTGAGAACAGAAACTACCCACTTACGTCACGGTACACATTTTACAGCCGGTGCAATTCAATTGAACCCTGAAGGAAGGAGGGTACCACATTCAGTCTAGGCATAGGTGAGGGTCAGCTTGGGCTTAGCCCTGCTGTTCATCACAATCACGCCTGTCATATTAATGGAGTGAAATTTGCTGTCATTGATAACCCCCCAAAAAGCCATACAAAGTAGTGAAAATGATAAGAAACCAAGGATTATACGAAACGTTCAGGGACTACCAAATAGGCTACCAAAAGTCTGAATAATGTTACAAGTATACAAGTAGACAGGCTATCGTACAAGGCAAATGGTACAATTTTGTTGAAAAGACGGCTGATGGGAGGAGGCAGCGCACGTGATACGAAAAAGAAAGCCCACACAAAACCCAAGTGGTGGAGGAAGAAGAAAAGCTGGCACGGGTGGGTGCAATACGAGGATAAGAATAAGCAAGGGTATCATAATAAGTGGTCATCGGAAATTATAGTAGCTGATGAATGGGATGTGGCTGGGTCATTTGTGGGAGTTTGTGAAAAGTGGAGCCAAGCGCTCACGGCGAGGCCCTGACGGAAGAAGGGAACAAAAACAAGCGTTTGAGGGGTTTGTGGGAGTCGACCTCGTACTCGACTCGGACCTCGCTGCCATCAACGATGGAAATCTTAGTGCGCTTCTCCTTTGTAGAAGGCATGGGCATGAGATCGTATGTCTTTAAATTATCGTAGGACCACGAGCGAGCTAGGCAAAAAAGTCAACGGATGTGGATGTTGGGGGGGCGCAAGAGACACTTACACTCCGGAGCAGGACGTCGGGGAGGGTTAGTGGACTTGGTAGTGGGAGAGTCATCAGGGACACTGGAACCGGTGCGGACTTTGAGCTTGACATCGGGAACGAGAAGTTTGCCTTGAGCACCTGGTGGAAGGAGGGACCTCTCGCGCCTGACGATGGTAGCGTCTGAAGCAGGGGAGATGGTTCCAGGTGGACGACCGAGGGACTCTGCATACTTGTTGAGCATGAGGGAGTTGGGGTCGGGGGGAGAGGTGGGGTTTGTGCGGATGGGCATGGAGGCATCGCCGAGCCGAGAGCTGACCTTGGTCTTTTTGTTTTTCTTCAACTCGGGGACAGGGGGCGAAACGGAGAGATTGTAGAGGCAAGACCTCCATGCGTGGCTGCCATCGTTCCAACCGGGGATCGTCTTGGGAGGTTCGGGAGGAGCACGGTAAGGACCAGCCTGGGGTTTTTGGGGTTTAGAGACAAGGCTTTGAAGATAGCGGCCGACCATGATGAGGCCGTTGTCGGCGAGAGGAATGTGGCGGGGTTCGGAGTCATCGCAGGAGGGCGGGGCAGGTGGCGGAGGCGGGGGGAAATGGTAGAGTTTAGCAAGAACAGCGACGGAGGGGGATGCGTATTCCGACGGCGACGGGTCTGAAGAGGAAGAGGAGGCAGAAGAAGGAGAAGGAGAAGAAGAAGAGGTTGTTGCTGCTGTTGTCGAGGAAGAGTCCGAGGTGGCAGACGAGGAAAGCTTGTCATCAGTGACTACCGAAGAAAGCTTGTCGTCTTGTCGCCTACACTCGTCAGAACAGTAAAGAGGAAGAGGACTAGGATCGATGATAACTCGATATTGATTTGCAGGGCTAGGCCTGATACGACCAGTGCCATGGACAAGACCACCACGGGAACGAGTAGTAGTAGTAGTAGTAGACTTTCTTGAAGAACGGATGGGGACTACAGTACGCTTGGGTTCAACAAGCCTGCTGCAGACAGGACACCACACTGCGTCGAGATCCATTATTGAGTGTGGGTGCACGAGAATTGAAATAATCACTCGCCTGGTTCTTGTTCTTTCTTTCTCTTTATAATACCCCAATCGTCACACTCAAGAGGTCACACCAGATCCAGATCCAGATCTTCAGAACCAAACCAGCTCGCTTTTCCCCTCACTTTGATCCACTTCTGCTCCGTCCCGGTCCCCGGCTCTAGAGTCCCCTTACCGAGGGTCCCGCGGTTTGGTCCTCCCCTCCCATTGGTTTCTTGTTCCCGCGGTGATTGGACCGTCATCTTCCGTCTCACGGCACGACCTGGTTCGCTCATGGCGGCTGGTCAATCCTTTTTCCCCTTACTCACTCACTCACTCACTCCCTAATAGTAGTAGCACTAGATAGACTGGTTCTTACCTACTTACTTACTTACTTCCATGGCCACCGCGCATTTAGGGAACACGCCAATTACAGTTAGACTTTGACAAATGATCAGGCCGCAGATGGCTGTGAGGCTCCCCCCTCCCCCCAACACTTGAATTTTGGTTTCATGGCCCCATTTTTGTCGTGCATATTTTGCCTCTGCGCTAATCCGCGGGGCATGGTGGCATTCATGTTAGGGGGTTGTGGGGTTGATTTCCACAATTATAGTTCGACCCTGAGCTACGACAAGAACGCATTACTGCCAAAATTAAACCCATTCCCCATAGCCAGGCGGATGTCCTCGTACACCTCCATTCATGACTTCTCTACGAGTCAACCAAGTTCATACTAATTTGTTCTATGACGGCGGAAAGAAGTGATGCGTGCGTGTGTGTGTGTGTGTGTATGTGACTGGAAAAGCGGATAGGGGACCTCGGTTATTAGTTACTACCCTTCATCTCTTCCGTTGGCCGATCGACATTTTGGGAAGGGTAGGGGCTCAAGAACCGATAACCGATAACGTTCGAATCAACCTGAAGGAGAAGAATCCTGGGTTGATGATATTTATAGACTCGCTTTTGACGGGTCTCGGACAAGAAGAAGAAGAAGATGGTGTTGTGAGGGAGAATCTGAGTCTTCAAACATAGCTTCAACATTTTATTTTAGTAACTAACCCGTGCATGATCCATGTTGAATGGTGTCTCAAATTTCCAATATGGAGTCTGTTTTTTTCTTTTCGTTCCAAGTTGCGTTGTCTAAGATCGCTGCGTCCTCCATGGCGTGGCTATTCACACAGGAAATAAAAAACATGATATTGGCTTTCCGAAATAGCTCGGCTCATGGCTCTCCTATTTCTTACCGTCAGGGGGTTAACTCACGAGGGTTTTTTTCGTGAGATCAGAGTAAAGCGAATCTGTGCTACAGTGCTGTGGGAAAAGGAAACAACTTGCAAAATTGAATCATCCGTTCCGAACTTTCTCTTTTTTTCTGGCGAACAAGATCGATCGTACTTGAGGAGGGGTTGTCCATGGTAGATCAGGGTAAGTGTGAATCTCTCAGGGTCTATACCCCCACACCACAACATCCATGCTATAATGCTGTGGGAAAACCAAGCTGCAGACAGAATTATTCGTTTAAAGATATATCCATTATATATTGAGAACAGACAGCCCTTCTCAAGCAGGATCGATCTTCTTTGTAAAAACAAACAATCACGGAGGAGGGCGGGTGCAGATATCGAATCCTCTTCAGCTCCATTTCACCGTTCACGCTCACTGGATAATTATATACTCAAAGGAGAGTCCAGTTTTCTATATATATATATATATAATGATGATGATTGGATCTCGGTGGGATATTTTTAAAGAAAGGCCTTCAGCTACTCACTTACTCATGACACTTGAATAGTGTCAAATTTGGCTTTCTTTTTAATTTTTGGTAAATTGAGTTTTCTCCACCTTTCTTTTCTTCTTTCTTCCTTTCTCCAGTGACATCTGTCTCGGGACGGATGTTGTTATCCAAATTTTATTGCCATTTGATTGGATAAACACCCTTTTCCCCCTCTTTTTCCAGGGTTCGTATTGATCGCCTAGGCAACATGAACCGAAAAGAGTCCAAAGAGTTGAGCTGGATGTGAGAGAGAAGTAGGGTGATAATCCATCAGCTGAGGAATTGAATCAATACACATACACCCAGCTTTTGCATGAACGTGTGTCAAAAATCGGATGATGGATGATGGATGGGTGATGTGGGTGTCGAAGGCTGATGTTGTTGTTTTGAAGTAGTAGAACATTGGGTCAAGTTTCCTCTGATGTTACAGATGGATGTTTGTTGTGATTCATGGTTCGTTTCGTAGAAATCAGATGGCTAGCCTATCAAGACTAGCGATGGCTCCGGCGGTGAAGACTCGATAGACCCTGTAAGGGACTTCATAGACTCCGGAGTGTCGAAATCTAATATTATAACATTCGGAGTAATGACCTTAATGGGGAATTTTCAGGGCTCGTTACAATTATATTATTTATATGCCCCTCAAACCAGTCAAAAAATCTCGCTAGAATCAGCCATCTCCCATTCTTCACTCCGCGTAATCGGCCAAACCTCGCAAAGGTCTACGGTTAAGGGTGACAACTAATTCTTTGGGACCATGAGGTTGAAGCTTTTGACCGAGATCTGGCTTTTTGGGCGTTGCACACCTTGGTCTACGCGTCATGTTAGGATCGCACCTTGGGTGATGCCTGAAACAGTCACTCGCTGAAGTTGATTCTATAAACAGACCGGGCTATAAAGTCATCTACTTTTTCTCAGTAAGTCGAGATAAGGTTATTCTAAATGTTTTTATTACGTTATATGTGGGGGTGAAGAATAATAAGCGGTTTACAGTCCAGCTGATGAGTCTCCATTGTTCGGGTAACTGACCAATAGCACGGGTTTTTCGATTATTTTTGGAGAGCACACTAATATGCATATGTATGGTTGCTTATGGGGATAACGGAATTGGCGTGCAATCACCGGTGGTTCTAATTGGTTTGCGCAAACCACTCAAAAATCTACTCCCCCACCCCTTCCGATGGACCGGCTTTTAGGGTGAAATTTACGGAACAAGGATGACCCTCTCAGTGGGCGGGTAGTCATCCATCGTTTGTCACGAGAGGATCGTGCAGTTTTTGAAAACTTCTTGTAGGAAATTTTTTTAGAAAAACCCCAAAGGCATTTCATTCCGAGTCGAGGTCATGTGTGCGACTATCGGAACGAGGGAAAAAGAAAAGGAAGCATGTCTATTGCTCTGGCAGTGGATGACAACCCAGTCGTTGCTAGGGAAATGCGGATACATTCAATACACTCCACTACGCACGGCACATAATGTAGTGTTTTGTAGCCGAAGACCTTTCGAGCTTTTTCAACGCGTGTTCCCCAGGTAGTCATTGACCATACGTAGACATCGACCACGGAATCTCCTTTCTGGCACTTTCTGGAATTTGAAATTCACAACTCTGATATAGAAGATAGCTGTTGATCATTTCTTCCGTGCTGGATGGGGTCTCGTCACCAGCTGGAATAAATGATTTGACTGTTGCAGGGATGGCTGCTGACGGTATAGATACAGGCCAAAGGCTCCGAAAAAGAACACGATTTAGCAATCCTACAAAGTCTTCGATATTGAAGCCAGTCTGATCCAAAGAAAGGGATGGGAAGATTGGTACCATTTTAGCTGAGGATCTCGATAGTTGTGGCTTATTCGGCAGAACATTTTTGGAGGAGGCAAGCGTACTCCTGGAGGTTGAAGAGCACGAGGGCGTTGGGTGTCGAACGTTCAGAGCTACGTAGTGCAGCTAGTGGTGAGTGTAAAATGATTCCCGCACAAGCCACGTGGCCCTTCTCGTGCTCTCCCTTCGAGCTCCACAGGGCACTTGATCGAGCAAATGGCTCTATTTCTAATCGGCCAGTCATCGTCGACTCCCGCTCATACCGAAGGTGATCACTTGACTGCTAAAGTGCTCATTCCAGTCTATACCATCCTAATCCAACAAGCCAATATCCACAGTCTTGCTCGATCGTGACCCGTCACCCCATTTCTGGGATGCTTCGGTGCTCCCCTCCTGTCAGTATTCAGAACCTATGGTTCAGTTGCAGCACAAGGACCTACCACAGAAGCTCTTCAATGATCTTTTCTTTGTCAGAGCATTCATTCGAATACTGATTTTATCAGTTCAAACAAGGTCATCTGGATGGATATTGTTTATATGGCACTCGGGATCCGCGGGAAGACTGTTCAAGAATCTAAGGACTTGTGGGCCACCAGAGCCTCGAAGCAGACACGAAAATTTTCTTCCTAAAGGTGCTGTTTATTGACATTAATTACTCGTGCTTCAAAGTTCCACGACGTAATCCATGACCCTTCTTTCCACATAATTATGATCTGCAACATGTGATGGTTCGTGTCGATGTCAAAGGTTTATGTGTACAGACTGCGAAAGTCATCACATATGTCAAACAAGACTGCTACACAGTGCTCGCATATCATTGATGCTGTTACTATGGGGTGACCAGTCCCGTGTAGACATTCTTTCCCCTCGCCAATTACACCCCGCCCCAACTTAGCTCTTGAGTCCGGTCATATACCCAAAAATCGAAGCAACCTGGGTGACTTCTCGTTCTTTTCAGGTATTCTGAATGACTCGACTTGCCGGTATAAATCATCTGCTTTTGTGGCGTTGCCCAAACACATTAGTCCAGGAATCCAAATTGATAGGGGGTTCTCATCTTTTGATCTCGGGTTGAGAATGGGTTTACTGTCTTTTTGGAAAGGGGGCGTGCCTGACCAAACTTTCGTTAAATCTTTCCAGAAAAAGCAAAATCGCGGACTATGTTTATATTAGTAATTGGCCCCTGACATTAAGTCTTTTGTCAGAGGCCGACTCAGATTCTATTGTGTGTTGGGCATCGCTTGTTGTTTTCGTACCCTTTGTATAGAAATCTTCCTTCTCACGATGTTGGTTTACTCGAGGTTTCCTGATCTCGATATTCCCCGCCGTGGTGAGTAATCGAGCTTCCCAGCTGCCACTGATACCTGTGAAGTCGGATAGTTGTTAGCTGTGACACTCCAAATGACCCAGACGGCACACCTTCAGGGCAGAATCCGAACATCAAGTTCTCTTGATTCAGAGTGGGACAGCCGGGTTAATCCGCTCACCGTCATTGTCGCTCTGAACATCACTGCGGGGACTGCGGAGAACAGGTTCTATTAGGTGGACTTCGGATCAATTATCTCATCAAATCGAGGTAAGGATTCTGGTTGTTCTCAATTCATTGGTGCAACCCATGGCATTCGTATCAAGCTCAAAACCACATCGAGCATATAAACCTGTGGTTCATCTTGTTATCACCATGGCATCAGACTAGGTGTACTAGTTGGCAAGGGAAAATGGACGCCCGAGAGGCAGGAGTGCAATAATTAGTTCCGCGCCATGGTAGTGCTATGTTTGGGTGATCTATCTGTCAACCCAAGGGGTTTGGATAGAATGGCCGCCCGCCCTTGATGCACAGCTGGGGAGATTGGCATCCGCCCCATTTTCAACGCAATGATGGATGATCAACGATGGACAAGTCAATCTTGTTTTTATCTGAACCACGAGATCAATACGTTTTTGCCCCGGATTTCTCATGAAAGCTATTTTTGTTACTTGGTGCTGCCTCAGAAAACTTTTGCACTTGATTGTATCCCGCTACAGTAACCCATGCCTCACGTTTCGGGTGTTGCTCCTGTACAGCACTGAGGTACTCGATACCTTTAAGAGCCAGAAGCCACAGCTAATTACTCGGACTTCTCGTTCTGTTCTATACAAGTGCATTGCCTCTGGACGTCTGCCTGGTTACATGTGTGTGAGACCTCTCGTATTGCACGGCCGGTGTTTGGCGGAAGAGCTAAGGGATAGACACAGGAACCGAATCTGGACGGAAGGTTCATTTCTATTGTTCTTTACTTTGTGAACTTCCGATCAATTTGTCACAGATGGGACAACGAAGTGGTTCTTGGCATGTACTCACACTCTCGCATTGGTATTCCATCTGTGAAAAATAATGCTTCTAGTCATTTTCGAACGCTCGTTCTTTATCGCTGTAGAACGGGCTTAATCGGTGGGCTCTGGAATTCGAAGTGCAAATTTGGGCAAGCTAGTACACCGTGATCGAATCAAAGCCATCAAGGGTATGTTCAACATCGTGTCGCGAATCACTTCCATATCTCCATTTTTTCTCATGCCCTCGCCACCAAGGTTATATTTTACTATAATCATTGTACTTGCTTGATGTGGAGGGTTCTTCCTCGCAGTATCATCCGCTGTTGGAGTTATTTAATCTCACGGTGACCGTACCATCAGAGACTGTATGGAAGTTAATTCTTCTTCCGATATCAGAACGGAGTGATTCCGGCTTTGAACATTGGTTCACTGAAAGAACCGGTGGCATCGGTAAAAAGAAAATAGGGAGCTGTGCAAAATGACGTTGCTCTATAATTTGTAAGAGTAAAGAAAGCATCCACACGAGTGTCTCGCTGGATATAGACTTCCCGAGGTAGACTTTCTTGAATATCGATGGAGCTTGCTTCAGTTCCACCGTATTGTCGGTGTGATTTATGACGTGCTCGTGTCGTCTGAGGCCTGTCAGGCCCGTGCTTTTACGAGTCACAGACAACTGAATGAATAAGGCATGTCAATCGGCTGAACTTTCATGTGACGCACTTCTAAATGATAGTCAATAGCATTTGAGCACGCGCAACTATGGCGTTGAACTAGTCATCGTTACGCATTCGTATGAAAAGAGACAGCGAGACAACCATCATAATCATAATGCAATCATAATGCACGAGTGTCCAGTGGAAAATGCCGAGCTACAGCATGGTGATCGACTCTGATTGCTTGTGATCACGTATACCATTAGGTCTGGGTTGGCAGGATGAGTATAGCCCGCTGGCTTTCCCATCTCCCCAAAGCCACCGCCTCCGGCAACAATAGGGCAAGATCTGCTGTCATATCCATCCCACAAGATGTTCAAGAGTTCATTGACAATTACCCTGCCATAGATGAGGATACCAACGCCTCCGAGAACCTGGCATTTTATTCGAATACGCTGCGCTGCAGGCCAGATAACCACCTCATCGACGAGATACATAAACAGTAGGCACGAGATCACGTTCCAGGTTCATTTTTGATGATATAGATATACAGATGGATGGGGGATTACGGAAAATTGGAGTACAAACATGGGTTCATTCAATGGCTGTTTGTATTGCCCCTGAGCATCAAATGAGAAGCTGATGTCGATGATTCACAGATTCCCAATCCGCGAAGTTGGGATGAATATGGAATCTCAGCCTCTTCAGCCACATGAAATTGAATGCATGAGAGTGGATACGGAAATCATGAGGCGAGTAATCAGGTCGTATGAGTTGATGCTTGATTTCTATGGTATGCGGTTGCTGTCCCCGGAAACAGGACTTCTCGATCGAGTTCTCTCCCCACGGGACTTTGAAGCACGTTACAAAAACCTCGTCAGTGAGTGTAATCTCATGCTTCATACACGTTGGATGAAAACCTGCCGGGCACGTTAGCCTCCTCTCATAACTATCTTCGTATCTCACGGATCCTCAAATGTCTTTCGGAGCTGGGTCTTGAGCATCTCAATGCGGGGTTCTTACTGCATGTGCTCAATGAACAGAGTGAATTCAATAACCTGACAACTAGTGGCCTTCGGAACAGCATGGATAGGTGGTGGGCAAATTGCCTCAGAAATCAGGAAGACCGAATGTGGATGAGAGCAGTTATAAAACGAGTCAGGGAGGGTGGACCCGTGTTCACTCGAAAGGAATATGAAGAAATGTTATGGAGCCGAAAGCGCAATGGGCTATTCCAGTTGAACGCTCCGTGTTGATGTTGTAGTCGAACTTCTAGGCATTAGTGTAAGTACAAAATTATCCGTCAGGGTAGTCTAGCTGATATAAATCGTGAAACCAAAAGACAATGATTTGATACTCACAGCATATTGTAAAGGATCTTTACTTTAAGATAGCTGCTTGAGTGCCTCAAAGAACATTTCACTATGTCGTTGCACGTAAAGAGGACTAACATTACGGAGTAGGTCTTCAATTGTCTCGAATGTCTGTGTTATATCCTCGTTAGGCTTGCACTCTACCTTCCAGAAAGAGTTGTTTGTTAATAGGAAAGCGTTGGAAGGGACCAGAGGCTCTACCTTATACCCCTGTTGTGTAAGCGATACTTCGAGAACATGTCCCTCCAATATTTTTACTCGAGCCACTGCTTGTAAAGGTCCAGCATCGATGAGTTCAAAGCCAGAGATCACGGGTCCTTGTTCTATTAAGCCACGACGGAGCTCTTGACCGAAGAATGAGCTCATAGAGTTGTTGAATTGAAAGTGAGAGCACCAAGGTAGTGGTTAAATATTGCAGAGAGTATAGTCCTTGATTTTACGGGAAGGGAATAACTGTCCAAGTAGTAGTGACGAACTGGGAGGGTGAACGTGAAATGTGATGTCTTTTTTTGGTTAGATAAATAGATTACATAATGCCACGATGACGTGAAACTATTTCTCTTTTGCCTCTGGAGAACGCCTTACCAACTGCTTTGGGCATAATTGACTGCATATCGTATACATAGTCCTCACTGTGTGGCGCAGACATGGATATCTTGAAGGCTGTCGAGACTTATGTCAATAAGTTGGTGTCAACACCCTCGGCTATGAAGGTCCTGTTGTTGGACTCGCATACGGTATGCCTCAGCCATAGCACGACCCATTACCCAGTTTAGCTTCTCTGCTAGACGCCTATAGTCTCGCTTGCCTCGACACAGTCCACCTTACTTTCATACCAAGTGTACTTGACTGATCGAATAGACAACAAGAAACGAGATCGCATGCCTCACATGAAATGTGTCTGTTTCCTCCAAAGCAACGATTCAAGCATGGGAGCGCTGGAAGCTGAGCTTCGAGAGCCTAAATACGGAGAATATTACTTGTGTCAGTTGGTGAATCGGCTTGAATGATGCCCAAGTTGTGACTGGCCGCTGACTATCGCTATTCAGATTTTAGCAATATCTTGACAAAGGCAGAGATAGAGAGACTAGCTGAAGTCGACGAGTATGAGGTAGTCCGAGAGGTCCAGGTGCGCCACAAGAATACACTTTGGCTATCATGCATCTGAACCTAATATCAGGAATATTTCGCAGATTATACGCCGTTGCTTCCTTGCTTGTTCTCCCTGAATCATGTGCCCACGATGCTCCGACCACTTTACGGAAAGAGTCCGAATTTCTGGAATGCAGATGCACTTGAGAGTCATGTCCAGGGAATCATCGCCGTCTTGTTGAGTCTAAGGAAGAAGCCAGTAATCCGGTATGAGAGAATGAGTGCGATGGCCAAGACGCTGGGAACAGAGATACAAGTACATTTGCATTGTATCTCAACGGTCTCTCCGCTAATCAATGGGATGTAGCGCCGTATTCAAACCGAATCTTCACTTTTCGATTTCAGATTGACTCAAGTCCCCCCTCTTTTATTAATTCTCGATCGTAGAAATGATCCAGTTACACCTCTTCTTACACAATGGACATATCAAGCTATGGTGCACGAACTTTTGGGAATACAGAATGGTCGAGTCGATCTGCGAATGGTCCCTGATATTCGGCCAGAGCTTTCAGTACGCTCCTCCTCTGGTCCGCACTGCGTGGCTCACCTTACTCTAGGAAATTACATTGACGACCTCAACTGATCCATTTTTCCAAACACATTATCTATCTACATTCGGTGACCTTGGAACAGCACTGAAGGATTACGTTCAGAACTATCAATCCAGATCCCTGGCATCAGCACCGGCCAACATACAGTCTATCGCGGATATGAAACGCTTCGTTGAGGAGTATCCTGAGTTCAGGAAGCTTGGAGGAAATGTGAGCAAACATGTTGCACTCGTTGGTGAACTTAGTCGTTTGGTGGGGCGGGATAAGCTGCTCGATGTAGGAGAGATAGAACAGGGCCTTGCGACGAGCTCGGGCGCTGATTTCAAGGTCTGTCTTTTGGCAATATAATGGCCAGAGCTCTTAAGGTCCTTCCCAACTCAGGTTGTACAGTCCATCGTGACGGATCCTGCAGTACCGCCGTGGAACAAACTGAAGATTGCGATACTTTACGCTCTTCGTTACCAGAAATCTCAGCAATCGAATATCGCGAATCTCATCAACCTCTTACTTTCAAATGGTGTGCCCCGCGAAGAAGCGAGGGTAATTGATATCTTTTTGAACCCTTAGCCACAGTCTAACTTTTTTTCAGCTTGTGTACGTGGCACTCAACGTCGCAGGAGCAGACCAGCGACAGGATGACCTTTTCTCAACGGAATCTTTGTATGCAATGGGCCGCTCTGCACTGAAAGGACTCAAGGTACAGATCTCTGTCTTGGATTTCTGTCATTCCAGGTTTATACTTATCTTCAATGTCAGGGTGTCGAGAACGTATATACGCAGCACACTCCCCATCTTACACAGACCGCGGAAAATCTGTTCAGGGGAAGGCTTAAAGAGACAAGTTATCCTTTCCTCGAGGCCGCTGGCCCGAATCAAGGACTGCAACGGTAAGTTTGAAACCAAAAAGGTCCTCGAGTTCTGTTCTGATGTTCTTCTTGAGCCCTCAAGATGTTATTATCTTCATGATTGGTGGTGCCACCTATGAGGAGGCGAGAACTATTTCATTGTATAATCAGGATCCCGCAACTGCCTCAAATGGAGCTCTCCCACCTGGAGCTGGCGTCCATATGCTCCTTGGCGGGACATGTGTCCACAATTCATCAAGGCGAGTAGCTCAGGGAAGGTTGTATATGATTCCCCTCAACGAGCCCTTCTTTAGTTACTTGCAAATGCTTCGATCGGCGGCAGAGAACTTCCCGTCAACCATTTACGATCCACCACCCGAATCAGCATCGAATGCTCCCATATTGAATCTGAATCTTGGTGGTGTCAACGTCAGTCTTGGAGGAGCCGCAGGTAGCGGTGTCTACCGTACCAGCAGTGATGCAGTCGGGGTGCAGGCTGACGGGCTTCGTGATGGTGTTATGAATCTCATTGGTAAGGTAAAACAAGGGGTTGACCGTATTGCACAGTAGCGACAGCGCTGCGCTGCTGGACACATATTCCTGTGAACATATAGGCTCATTTATAACTATGTACAATGTCTGAGACAATTATTCGAGGACAATGCTAAATGTCTTAGTTATTCTGGTTCGCCACATCACACCTTTGAGTGGACACGTCGATTTTGATCACGTGAACTCAATGGTTGTTTACGAGTACAATTCTTTCCACTTCTACCTCTTATATTCTCTTCTGATTAACTCGGAATTCCTGGGTAGACGTTTCCGGGAAGGAAACTGGTCACGATGGCGAAAGGTATCTTCAGTAGTCTTAAGGGCATGGATGCCTTTGGAAAGGTTTGCTAAATTAGACTTGCGATGAATCAACATTAACAATTACGAACGGCAGACAACAGAAGATGTGAAAGTCAAGACTCGTACTGGGGCATTTCGTCAGTCTCATGTACTCTCATCGAGTGGATTTGTTCATGCAATACCCCATCTTTAGTGACGCTCATCGCCGCTGCAATTATCCTCACGTTCACTTCACTCGAGTTTTTGGACTATCGAAAAGTTTATACGGAAACCTCGATTGTGGTTGATAAGAGTAGAGGCGAAAAGCTCACTGTCAACCTCAATGTCACCTTTCCTCGTGTTCCATGCTTTTGTACGTAGAATTTATTTGTGTTTCAGCCCACTTAAACTCACCAATTGTAGTGCTTAGTCTAGACGTGATGGATATCAGTGGCGAAATTCAGCGTGACATCACGCACAACATTCTGAAGATTCGTTTGGACAAGGACGGTAGCATGGTGCCAAATTCATACAGTGCTCAATTGCAGAATGACCTGGACAAGATAAATCAAGTTAAGCAGAAGGGTTACTGTGGTTCTTGTTATGGTGGTCTTGAGCCTGAAGGTGGTTGTTGTAATACTTGTGAGGATGTTCGGATGGCTTATGTCAATCGTGGCTGGAGCTTCTCAAATCCGGATGCCATCGAACAGGTCCGTAAATTTCTCCTGTCATGTCCAACCTGAATGAAATCTGACATCATGGCCTTCTTGGCTCAGTGTAAAAACGAAGGTTGGGCAGAAAAGCTTCAAGAACAGGCTGATGAGGGATGTAGTGTTACAGGTCGCATTCGCGTGAACAAAGTTATCGGAAATATACATCTTTCTCCTGGACGTTCTTTCCAATCAAATTCCCGCAACCTTTATGAGCTAGTGCCTTACCTCCGGGACGATGGCAACAAACACGACTTTTCTCATATCATCCACCACTTTGGATTTGAAGGTGAGGTTGATTGTTCACCTTCGTCGGGATACGATCTGAAAATGGATTGATTACGGTTAGGAGACGACGAATATGATTACTGGAAAGCTGCGGCAGGGCGTGAAATGAAAAATCGTCTAGGTCTTGCTGTTAATCCGCTTGATGGTGCCCACTATCGTACCTCCAAGGCACAATACATGTTCCAATACTTCCTTAAGGTCGTATCAACGCAATTTCGGACTATGGATGGAAAAACTGTATGTCCTTTTGGCATGTGGAGTTATATGCATTACGAGTTGACTGAGGACCATTTAGGTCAATACTCATCAGTATAGTGTTACTCACTTTGAGCGTGATCTTATGGAGGGTAGTTCTGGAGAAACCCCGGGGGGTATTCACGTCCATCATGGCACACAAGGCCTTCCCGGTGCCTTCTTCAATTATGAAATCTCGCCCATTCTTGTTGTACACTCTGATACGAGACAATCTTTTGCGCATTTTATCACATCGTATGTCCTCCCCGCTCTGTTGCCAATATATATATATGCCAACGCCATCTTTCGTAGAACGTGTGCAATTGTTGGAGGGGTTCTGACTGTCGCCTCTCTCCTTGATAGTGTACTGTTTGCCACTTCCCGCGCTTTGAAAAAGTCTGGCACCGGTGGATTTGGCAGTTCTTCAAAACTCATGTAACATTATTTAATATCTCTTGCAAACGGCTATTTCTAACGATTACTGGGATTCGTGCGGTAACTAAAGTAGAGACTACAGATGACGATTTGCACTGGAAAAGATGAACGCTCAGAACTTCATCTTTTGACTCTAGGTTTGGAATTTGTTGATGTGTCCAGTTTTCGTTTTTTGTCTGGTGGCCGCGTACTGGAGGGCGAATCAATATCGAAACTCAGGTCATCCTAGAGAAAACAACATTCCACATATTAGAGTAACCACTCAGTCTGGGAAAAAGACAAGCCTACACCAGCGCCAATCATGAGTTCATCATCCTCATCATCTTTGTCAGAATTGTCAGGTACATAATTATCGTCGTCTATGGTCTGGCGAGCACGTCTAGTTTTACGAGGCCGTTGGGAGGTTAAAACAGGTTCTTCTGGTAATTCGGACGGTAGAGGTTCACTGCAGTCCTCGTTTGATTCTTCTTCTTGTTTCACCTTCACAACAGCACGTACTCTCCGAATGAAAATTTGTCGGGGTTCTTTTGATGTATTGGTATTAGGAGAGGCAGCAGACATATCAGGAGGTGAAACAATTTTCTTTTTGCGAGAAGTTGCCGTTGATTTAGCGGTCACGCGGACGGGGGAACGGTTCGTAGGATTCGTAGCTGAAGTTGAGGCTTTTGTGGTTTTTTGAGTTACTTCAGTGTAGGAAGGTAGTTCGCTTTGGATTGGTACCTTGCGCTTGACTGGCTTGCCAGTCGAACGAGAATTCTGTGATGGAGTAGGGCTTCGAGCGAGATTGGGGTCCTGGGTGGAGGAACCAGGTACGGTTGAATGATATGTCGGTGGTTGAGATGCATCGGAGTGTGTCGTTAATAATGTGGTGGATTTTGAATTTATGAGTGGGACCTGCCATTCCAAGGTCAATTGGCCGAACGGTGTAGAAGGTGTATTTGACAAACTATCAGTCGTTCTGTGCCTAGTTCATCCATCTGTGAAACTAACGAACATCGTTCCTGCTCAACACGCAGGAAATGCTCCTGCCAATTCTTCGCTTGATCTTTCCATTGATTGGTTTCGCGTTGCAGTAAAGCATAGTTCTCGATATGGTGGCTTATCTGGATAGAAGTACCATATAAGTTATTGTCAGCGGAGCAGAGATCAAATGCCATTTTACTGTCAGCTCCGTTTCATCATCAGGAAACGTCACCGTACAAGGGCTTCGCTGTAATGTAACCAAACACGTACCTGAGCCTTGAGTTCCAGAATATGATCTTTGAGTCGTTGTGATTCATTTGTTGACTCCTGCAATGCCTTCAATGCTTCATCTCGTTGATTTCGAGCTTGTCGTGCATCGGTTTCGGCGCGTGCAATGTCACCATGGGCTTGGTTCTGGAACACATCAAACTGGATAGAGCTCAGTAACCGGTCGAGCGGGCAGGACAAAAACATACAGCTTTGGTTGCAGACTTGGTGAAAGCGGAGATAGAATCAGAAAAGAGGGAAGAAGGATCAGCTTTCTTGGTGCTAGTCATGGACTGAATTGAAGTCGGAACGAGGTGGTTACACGTGACTAACACTGACTGACAATACACAATACATGGTGCAGTCGGCGGTGGTCATTGCCAAATAGCTTAGCGTAGTTCAGATATCCTCAACCTGCTCCTCTAGCCATGTCCACAAGTCATTTCCAAGTCGAATGTCATCTGACTCCGGGCGAGGCTTTCCCACTCGTGCCCAAGGAATCAAGAACTAAAAATATAATAAGATATGGCAGTAGTGCAAAATAATGAACCTACCTTGCCGCCGTAGTTGCCTGCCTCTTCTGCGGTAGCGGCGTACAATTGTGTGAGGGCACCTAACTTGGGCGGGTATAGGACAACGGGGCCTATGAGTTTCTGGTGAAGGGCGGTCAGACACTTGAAGACCGGGGTATGAAAGAGAATCTGACCCTCAGGAATCCTAGTATTGTGCTCTCATCGATATGGCGATGAAGCTCTGAATTGATGTTGCCTGGAACGGATTCAGTGGTGTAACTCATCCGCAAACATAGTCATTGACCTGGGTTAACGGAAATTGATACCAAACCCCGCTCGGCATATCGCCTATGGAACTCATTCGACACGACAATATTGCCCTGTTATTCACATGATAAGTCTGGACAATTTGCGAAGCAGAGGTTGAACAGACAAATTTGCTTTGTATGTAGAGCTCATATTCCGATAGTTTGTTGCGTTCAGGTCCATCCTTGAAGCTACCGAAAATTAACCCGCCCTCGCAGGCAAGGTAGCTCACAACGGAAGAGAGGTGCACCACTCGTACACTCTTGGGAGGTGAGTGACTGGCTGCTTCTAGGAGAACTGGCAGGAGCAGCTTCGTCAGGTACCAATGGCCTACAGAGCTGCTCAATTTGGAATTCTCCAATGACTAGATGGTAAATGGCTTGCCCATTACGTTCGTATGGAATTGGAGGTCATACCCCTCGGCCAATGAAGTGTGAGGAGGAACCATGACACCGCTAATTAATGAGGCATTAATATCAAGATATGGTTGAGAATGCAGGCGCACGCATTATTGATTAAGAGGTGCAACTCTTTCTCTTTGCTGGCAAGGTAGGGATCGGTTAGGCATACTCCGCCGCTGAGTATATGTCATCAACTACCTCGAAAACTCCTCTACGCTTTTCTTGAGGCTTTTCAGACTACACAAGTCCAGAGGGAGGAATATTGCTGTCTTTCCGGTCTCCCTTTCCAGTTCCGCAATTGCAACCGCTGCCTTCTCTGCATTTCGACAAGCGAGGTAGACCTTGGCATTGTGCACGAGCAAAGCCTAGCGAACACGTAGAACGAGGCTCGGCCCCTTTACAAGTTTCAAACACGCACCTTGGCCGTTTCCTTCCCAATCCCACAGTTTCCTCCAGTAACTAGAACAACTTTTCCTGCAAGGTTGGGTATGTCTTTCTCGGACCAAGTTGGGCGGGGTATCCAGAAACTTTGGTCGAGAGATTCGCTAAATCCGATGGTACGGAAGTGGGCCCAAGAGTGTAGAATTGGCATTGCATATGAACAACGCCTCGGTCGGCGTCAATAAACACCCTCGTTGTCAGTGACATCAACATCAACATTACCTTGTAGACAACATCAATCAAGGTTACAGCTATCGGGTGCAGCTCACAGTATACACCAGGTCGATCGTTACTCGGCAGGGCCTCCAGCATGTGTTGAAAAGTATGTCCTCCCTGTACCAGATCCGCTCAGAGCAACCTCGAATTTGCCAAAACCAGCATCGTCTTCCCGCTGAGCTAGGTCCCCAGGACTTCTCATCGGTAGTTTTGGTAGTTGACAGAAATCTAGCAGCCTGGTCCCTATGAGGGGATGGTTGGTCTGCCCACCTCACGAGTAATCACAGCATCTCAAGTGCCCAACACGTCCCAGAGAACTGGGAGATGCACGCAAGCATACACAGGAGTAGAAAAACCGAAAAAACCTCAGATGAGAGAGAGCAAGACTACCCGTTCCATCGATAGACATTCGTTCTCCAGGAAGCAAGAATCTCAGGTGGCACAAACGCGAACCTAGAAACAAACCAACGAGCCATCCAACATTACTGACGTACTCATCCAACGATTGCGTGTCCTAACTAAGACCTCCTACAACTACAACATACAATCTACTACTAACTTCTCAGTCAACGTCTACATGATACTGACATTCTTCTCCTACAGGAGCTGCAGTGGCTGGATAGGTATGAACCTGCAAGGCATTGATATTAGCTGGTTACAATGTGTGGGTCTCTTTGTTGTGGCAACCACTTGGCTTTGGACACACTTGTTAGTTATCCAAGAGAAACCCAATAAAGAGTTCTTGTTACAATCAATAATACCTCATATTCTATAGATGTTCGTCTCATATCTTACATGCTTTGGACATGTGTTGGGGTTGTTTTATGATTATACTTATTTACTATGTCTTGTATACTATGTCTTGTATTTTCTTCATGTTTGTTACATCCTGATCTGGTTATATCTGTTCCAACCCATAGATAATGTCAGCTTTCTCATTTGCACTCCTATATCTCATCTGGTGTAGATCATACTCTGCTTAGTAAGCACATGGCCCATGATTAGTAGTTGATAGAAAAATTTATACAGGAAGGTTGACCTCCAACCAATACTACTTTTCTCTCTTTGTTGCTCCCTTTCAGCTCTCCATAGAAGTATACACCACAGGTAAGTGGTTGCCAGTTGTTCACACTATACCATGCTGCTATGCACTCTGTTCCTTCCAACAGGTTATGGGCCCCAGTTGCCTTAATCTCTAGTTAGTGCTTTTTTAGGTTGCTTTCTATTGATAAGAAGGACTTGACCAACTCCACTAGTATGCTGACATCTTGTCACTCCTAGGCCTGTTATGGATTGAGTTGATTCCAAATTACTTCATATCTACAGGATCTCTTTATATCTTATATGTGCTAATGGCCTATCACTGGTTGGGTTGAACATTTGTGCTTTAGCTAGCTACATTTGCTCCCTAATTTATGCTGATCATCTTTATTAATGGTAATGGCCAACTTCATCACTACTCTCTCCAAACTTACTGGCCTTGCTGACTATCTTTTTTAGGAAATTCATATCAAATCAACTCTTGCTCTCATCATCTACTCTGGGGCTGTCTTTACTACTGGTAATATGCTGAATGCTTCAGCACTCCCTTAAACTACTGATGTAGATGAAATAGCCAGGAGAAACTTCTTAGGCTTCTAAGTCTTAGTTGTTTTTAACTCTATCTTATCAGATAACTTGTTAATGTATGGCCAGCCTAATACTGAGGCTCTTTTGTTATGATCTCATGACCTTAGAGTGGGTTAAGAAAAGGAACTTTGTATAGGGTTTATACAAGAGAACTTGATAGAGAACTCTGTACAGGATTGTCTATTACTAAAACTCCATGGTTCATGCTAACTACTTCTAGCCTACCCTAAACAGCCATGTATTTGTCTTAAGATTAACATGTGTTAAACATGCTATATGACATTATTCTTTCAAAATCTTCTATGCTCTTTTATGTGACATGTGATCATATAACTGTGACTGTGACAGTAATGTCACTCTTAAACTCTGACACCTTTGAGCTCATTTTCTAACTCTTGTGAAAATACCTGGTTCAGCATCAATTTTTGCTAATTATCAGAGAATAATCATATTTCAAATTTCTAGTGATTAGAGCTTTGCTCCTCAGATTGCTGAGCTTAATTCTTTTTATATGAGACTCTATGAGAACAACTGCAATATACCTCTTTTCTTACAGATTAATAATTCACTGAACTTCTTGACTCAGTTTATCCAACTTGTGCAAATTATTCTTAAATATGATAACATAATCCTATACACCAATATAAAAAGGACTTTGTAATCTTAAAGAGATACTATGTTTTTTGTATAAGAGTAAAAAAGTATCTCATAATAGCTTTTATAAAGATGAATAGCTTTTGGACTCTGGTATCTCTGCTTACTTTACTCTATTTGAGTCTGACTTTGTTAATATAACTCTAGATAATTATAGCTGAGTTGAGACTGCAAACTTAAAGATATCACTGTTTATAATTGCTTCTGGTACTATTCTGATTGAACATAAAATCTTGATCCTAAGAAAGAGACTACTAAAGTTGCTGTGTTAAAACTATGGCCAGTATATTGTGTTACTGGTATGTAGATGTATCTTCTCTCTACTAAACAGATTCTTCAGTCTGGATTGAAAGTGGAAGATGACAAAAGCAGTTTTACTTTTTGTAATAAGTCTTGGTAATGCTGTTCTATTGGCTATTCTTCATCTTTGGAGCAATATCCAGATTATAAGAACTTATATTCTCAAGCATGATGTTCCTATTTTTATGAGTCTTGTAATAAGACATCTAGAATTTGAGACTTTGTATCATTGTTTTGGACATGCCTCTGATGAGATCATATGTTATGTTCTTAACAATGTTAAAGATGTGAAGAAGATCTATTTTCCAACATAAAAAATGTCTACTATGGTTGTACTCTTGAAAAGATGTATCAATGTAGTTTTCCTGAAAACCTTACTTACTTTAGTGAGCCTCTAGGATTGATCCACTCAGATCTTCTTAAACTCTCCATCTTGTCTTATTTAAAATACAAGTGAATGATTACATTCCTTAATAACTATTTCTCTTTTTACAAAATATTGCTTTTTTGCATCAAAAGTCTGAAGCTGCAGATGCAATTAAGTCTATTTTCTGAATGTAGTCAAATACTACTTTCCATTCTATGAAGAGGTTGCACACTAATAATAGGAGAGAATATGTAATGTTAGAATTACAATTCTTTCGAAGAGAGCAAGGGGTTATTCATGAGACTAATAATATTCCTTATGTATACCAACAAAATAGTCATGCTGAATGATTGGACTGTACCTTGTTTGAAAAGGTACAGTATTATATGCAAGTCTACCCATCCAGAAATTACATCCCCATGATGATATCATTTCTAAATTATACAAGCCTGCCTTTCTTGCAGCACACCTTCTGGCAGTGCTACAATTATCTGGGTATTCTGTCTTTTATGGTAGAAATACTTCTATTTCAACTTGGTCTTCCATGATGGAGTTACTCTTGTCAGTGTCTCAATACTGAAATCTTTGCTCAGGGTAATAGAAGCTTTACCACTAAAACCCCAAGCATCTCCTATAATATCTGTTTGTATATAAGACTAGTAGTTACACTGTAACTCGCTAGTCTGATAATTGACAAAGATAATTTTTATTGAACTTGATCTCCAGTGTTCAACAGTGACACACCAAATCAGCACTCACTCCTATCTTGGACTTCTTCCTATCATCTGAAGTTGTGACTATGTGGCAGACAGACAGTGCAGTATATAAGCTGAAGCCAAGGTCATTCTACAAGTCCATTCTGTGGACTTTCACCCTGGTATGAACTGCACCTGACATACAGTCAATATGACTTGAAGCATGTCTTTCAGATTTCTGATGGAAATTTGTAATAGCAGTTATAGCTCATATATACAATTGTACACTTGTTAGATATTTCAAGTGGAGAATACCAATATTTTAGGAGATCTTCTTAGGGAATAAACCCAAAACACTGCACTTTTGTATTTTTGGCTATAGAGTTTATGTATTTCTTCCTACTGAAGTTTGTACCAACAAACTTGTACTATATTCTGAATTGATGATATTTATTGGATATAAGGACAATGGGTGATGCTTTATATGCCATACACAAGAAAATATCATTTTTTGCTCTACACATGCCATCTTTGATGAGGGACTTTTTCCTAAATATACTAACTCTCACATAAAAGAGTACAAATTATATGATGAGCTATTAGACAAAACAAGTTTAGAGATAGAACCATTAGTATCTGACTCTTCTAGAAAAGATGGATTTGCTCCAGTACCCATTCTACCCATCTAAAACAATCCTCCTACTTGTTCTCCTTCATCTTTTCTTTCTTATAAGTCTACTTCTCCTCCACCTACTTCAGAGTCTAAAAAGCCTATAGTAAAGATTGAAGAGACAAATGATGTTAACTCTAATGTTGAGATGCAACCACCTAGCCCTAAACAATCTTTACAACTATTATAAAAAAGTCCTAAATGAAGGAAATCCAAGCATCAAACTCAGATACTTTTCATAAAAGGAAATATTTATAGAGAATGAGAACATTCTACCAATATTCTATGGAATTCTCTATGGTAGCCAAGAAGGAGGTTTTCTAACCCCAACATAGCTTGTAATAGACATGAAAATGCTCATCAGGAATTACAAAGGATCTATCAGAATACATGATGTTTTTTTAATAATCCACTGCCTAGGACAGTAAGAATAAATAGAGTTAATTACCTATACAACTCATCTAACAATATTATTGAGATAAATGAGATTCCATATAATATTCAGTGGGAAGGCAAACACCCAATTATTATTGATAATAATGGAAGTAAAATAGACACTCCACCTCCTATAAGTGAATTAGCTGAGCTATCCATCACTAGCTACTTGGCATGCCTTATAAGGGAAGGAGAAGTAGAGCAAATCTACTTTCTATTAGTACAATGTACAACAGAGTCTTGCCCAATTCCCAAAAACCTTAGAGATATCACTAGATTACCAGCCAACATTCAAAAAAAGTGGCTTGAGTTTTGTCTTGAGGAGCTGAAATCACTTAAAGATAAAAATGTTTATGAAGCTATGGATTTTTTAAAGAAAGAAAAGTGATCAAGAATCACTGGATATTCAACATTAAGTCTAATGGTTATTATAGATCTTGACTTGTTATAAAAGAACTTTCTCAGGTTGAGAGAATCAACTTTGATGAATTATTCTCTTTAGTTGTCTGCTATGAGACAGTATACTTATTTCTAGCTATTA
>Ga0157368_1000302_pt1 | contig 23433 bp, 22 predicted proteins | sample AttbisABBM3_FD_113146 | JGI IMG/M metagenome (GOLD analysis project Ga0157368, IMG submission 113146) | Fungus gardens microbial communities from leaf cutter ant in Botucatu, State of São Paulo, Brazil - Atta bisphaerica ABBM3 | ecosystem: Host-associated > Fungi > Mycelium > Unclassified ...
TAACTGCATAAAAAGGTTAGGGTATTGATACTCTATACATAATTCCTCCTATAGGCATAGACTGCTATTGTGCCCCATGTAATAAATTGTTGACTTAAAAAAAAAAAAAAAGAGAGAGAAGCAAAAAAATAACATATCATATGACCTCTCTTATGAGTACTTAGCATAATTAAATAAAAAGAAATATTAATGTATTCTGTAACATTAGGTAATAGAAAATAGAGATGTGATCTATGACAAAGTTTATTTATAAAACAGAGTTTGCATCTACCTTAGAGTAGGTCCATAATAGTCTAATAGGTCTATAACAGTCTAGTGAGATTCTCAACCACTAAATTTTCTATATTGGTACATAGTCTGCTATTAGTTCTATTTGTTATGTTGTTCATTTTTGAAGCTATATCTCTTGAGGGTGTCAGTGTTTGATGGATATTTGATGGATTTCAGTTTTAAGAATGTTTGTAATGCCAATGCCAGCTGATTTTGCTAGGACAAAGATATTCTCAGACTGAAGTATGTGGTGAGATCAGTTTGTAGAGTCTAGTGATGTTTCTTGATGTGGGCAATACCTTCTGTGTATAACAGGATATCTACAGCGTCAGAGCAGGTGATGACGATACAGTTTCCTTGCAGGTTCCATTTGATTGCCGTTTTCGGGGGCTCGGAGCCCATTAGTTCTGAGCAGAGGGTTAATATTGTTCACAATTGCGAGGTTATCTTCCTTTTCCTTCCGTTCACGTCTAGATTGAAGCAGACGACAAAGCGGGTTGGGTCTTGTTTGGGTCATGAGGCATTGTTTGGGTTTAATAGCTTCTGCAGTGAGCTTGAGGTTGTGTTGTGCCAGTGGCTTGGGGTGGCTTGGGCCCAGGCATGTGGCTGGGGGCATCCTTCCTCAAACAGTGACCCTGGAAACTCCTCGAACACCGACTTTCTTCATCCTATCGGATGTGTATCGTTCATCATGCTCACTAGCTTAATCAAAAGACTTTGTCTCTTAGGCATTAGTGTATCCGGTACGCTTAGTTACATCTAAGTTGAACGAGAGCCGTGATCACTGCCCAGTTTCCGGAGCTCATGGCAACGAAGAGATCGATTTGACAGCACAACGGCCATTTTTTGCGCCCGTAACAGGAAGAGGGTACAACTTACTAGGTAGTTGTGCGATGAATGGTCCTTTCAAAAGCCAGGGTCTTCACCAGATGACGTCTGTCTGTCGAGGCTGATCTCATCCAAGTCGAACGAGAGTTCAGACTTACTTCAGAAATTAGATCATGAGTCCTTCACTGGACATACGGCCGCTCATTGTTCATGGACCTGCAGAAAATAGAGTTGATCTGGTTTTCTTCTCTGATGGCTGTGAGCCTTTCCCCAAGTTCGAGTTATTCAGGACGTCAACGCACCTAGATACGACCTACGAAACGAACAAGTTCTTTGAAGATGCAATGCGTCTTGCTGTCGATGTTTCGCAAAACCAAACTTTCTACACTGTCAAGCCGCTCCTTAACTTCTGGGGAGCATTTACTCCAAGTGAAGAGGTAAATAAGTATAACGTCTCCCTAAATCACTTTGTATTGAACTTTAGTCTTAGAGTGGTATCGGCGTTGACGGCGTTCCAAAAATGTGAATTATGTCTGATCTAGTCGAATTCAAATAGGAGCGTTTATGAACAAATATTCGAACTAGGACACCTTATGGACTGTATCGCGACGGAACAGAATTAAGAGCCGTATATTATAGTAAACCCGAGGTTGCCCGTGCTGCTTGTGACTCGATGAAGGATCAATGTGACTTTCCGATTTTATTGGGTGAGCTCCTTGAAAGCGCACCAAGAAAACTTTGAACACTGTTCTAGGTAATGACCCACTCTATGGAGGTACACTATCCCGTCCTGTACCACGAATTTAACCTTATTATTTGAGACTCACATTGCTGACAGGATTGGGCGGTGAATTCACGTACGTTTTTGTTCTCTCTAGCACTAGTGTTAAAATCTAATCTACGTGATTTCAGAGTAATCACATCATCGATCCTCAACGGTCCCCTGGTTCTGCGCCATGAACTTGGGCACTCAATCATTGATGTTGGAGAAGAGTACGACGGGGGTAACGCATATTTAGGCGTTAACGCAGCCCACAGCGCTAACAAGCCCATTCCATGGAATCATTGGTTATCAAACGTGCCCTCGGCCAAAGATACAGAAGTGCAGGATGGTTTAAATACTCCAATGGAGTCTGTGATCTCTGAATACCGAACCGAACGTTCTGTAATGCCAGTGCAGGCATATCCATGGACACTTCTCAATACCACCCGAGCTTGGTCCATTAATTTCACCTCCTCCGGAGCATATTCTCGACATCTCGTACGATTTTCTCTTTCTGGGATTCCAGAGGCCCAGGATCTACGTATTGATCTCGACGGTAACGATCTGAAATGGGCCCCGAAAGAAGGGCTTGGTCTCGATAGATGGCACTATGACATTCATCGGAATTTATCATTAAGCAGTGGTGAACATGAATTGAAGTTCACGCTACTGAAAAAAGAGTTAGCGGGGGTCGCACAAATATGCAGTACAGAGATAATCGAGTTCGGTAACGAGCAGGAGTATGTGTCTATCTTTCCCGAGGCACTCAACTCACACATTGTATAAGATTTATCTCGTCTTCCGGGCACTACGGTCTTTATCCGACGTACGTTCCCTCCACATTCCTGAATCCGCATCCTCAGTTAAAACATTTGAGCTAGATTCTCTGACAAAAATGAAACTTCATACCGACCAACAAATGAAGACTGTCTCATGCGCATTGTCACTACCCCCAATTTCTGCAAAGTTTGTCTTGAGGGACTTTGGCTCTCCCTCTTAAAACGTATCGATTTGATTGATGGTCTCACTGAATCTTGTGTTCGCAACACGGGCACTCGATGGTTCAAATCACTCAATTTGGACCTCATTGCTCTCGCCCATCTCCGTGAAACATTAGATGATGAGAGTTTCGGATCGCCCAATGAGGCATATTCCATCACTTGGAAGAAGGACGGTAAGATTCTAGAAATTTTCCAGGATCAAACCTACATCAGTTTGTTCGACACCGAGGCCGTTGGAAAATATAGCATTCATGTACAATTTCAAACTGATGAAGTACGTTTCGATGGCGAAGGACTTTTGACTTCGGTGCGAGAATATGAGATTAGTCTGCGTTGCCAGGACATTTGATATCCTTTGCCACCGAAATAGTGGTTAGCTATCACGGGTGTTATCGAGAAGGGATGAAGAAGGGATGAACTGTGTATTCTGAAATCTAACCGTATGCTATTATGATTGTGATATAACCCCAATGGGGGACAGGCCAGCGAACACCTCAGATGGGAAACAGTCAGATGCTGAGAGAGTTGAATACCTGAATACGTTGCGGGCAGCGGGATGAAAATATAAGTCAAAAGAAGGACGATCTGGAATAGTGCAGAGATTTCATCGAGACAATATGTATATCATAGCACCATATTGAAAGCTGAAAACCCGAAAAGTGGAGAATAGAAACAGATGTATAGATGATATACAAGCTATGTAAAGAATGCCTTGGACATCAAATGCTGAATAGTTAACAGGGGGAACGAGGGAAATATGACGGGGGAAGAACAAAGTCGAGATTCAAATGTAGACATCCAAGCCCGAGCCGAGGAGTAGTAGCACGGGCAACAGAATATAAATATATGACACAGACAACAATTTCGCAATCTGAGAAATGAGCGGAATGCGGGGAGCGCGAAAGCCGAAAAAAGGAGAAAGGTATATCATATTCGCGTGGAAACGAACAGGATGGACGTATGGATGCTGGCACACGAAGCGCATGAAAGGAGTGAGGGGAAAGAGTGCATCAACGAATGCGAGGGAGAAAGACTCCTGAGCATAAAATGGATAACCGAATGCGATATTGTGCAAAGGAAAACACGATCAAGCAATAAGGTAGTGGGAAAGAACGTTATCGCCACCAAAATCGAACAACGGAGCCACCACCACCACCACCAATACTGGAACCTGAAACAACACTGTCTACATCACAATACACTTACAACATCCTGCACCTTTCTCGTCCTGTTCAAGGACAGCCTGCTGCTCATTTCCAACCACGCCAACAGCAGTCGGCTGCGTCAAGTGTTTGGTGGTTGTGGGGGCGTAGTGTGCAAATGGTGGAGGTGAGGGTGGGGATTCAATGGGAACACAGATGTTATCATGGATACCTGATACCTCCGTCTTCGAGGCCCCTTCTGATATTGGTAGCTCTTCAAGAAACTGTGAAGGTTCAACGTCTTCCAGGATATGTTGTGTGCTGTTGGTTGCGGACTGTGGTTGGCCAAACTCGTCCATCTCAATGTCTTTGCCTTTGTGGCGGACCTTCGAACCGTCGTAGCCAAATGTCCCGGGCGCCTGGACGGAAAACCAAAATGATTCAGGCTTGTGCGTAGAGTATACAACAGTGGAAAAGCGCACCGGTGGAATAGATGCTTCCTGTTTTCTCTTTGGCTGCGGACTTCCATCCGCTCTTTCGTAGTGATCATCCAAGCCTTTCTTCCGTGCTACGACCGGTAGAACAACCTGTAATCCAACAGTACCACGTTAAAACCAATCCGGGCCATAGCTGCATCAAAGGAGAAGCGGAGACAGCAGCACCAATGCAAAAGAAATAAAACAGAGGTAAAATCGGAACATAGGGGAGATATGGAAAAGAAATGGCCACAAACTCGATGAGGTGCAAAGAGAAAGAGCTGAACGCACATCATCCCAATTTCCACCCACAATCTTCGGCTGAGTCCAATAAGGGATAGCATCAGACATGTCAAGACCGTCCGCCTCCCCGCTTAGAGTAGGGTACTGAGCAACGCTTTGTCTATTATCCTCCTTCACGAGTTTCTTAATTGCAGGTTTGGACTTTGGCTTGGTTTTGGGCTGCGCAATCGATACCAGCATCTGCGGCCTCTTCACTGCAGAACCGAGAGTACCATACGGACCAGGTGATGCCCCGCGCTTTGGGACGGAAATAGGTGCTGCAGAGTTTCGAGCAGTGGAACTTGTGGTCGCTATTACGGAAGGAAGAGGAGTCGGTGAAACAGAAAGGTCAACCGCAGGTACCGGATATACGACTTTGGTTGTATTGGAAGAATGTTGCGACGGTGCTGATGTTCGAGATTCAGACGACCGACGTTCATACGTAGGTATCCGACTCAAGGAACCACTCTGTCTTGATCCTGATCTGGGTGTGGGTGACACTGCAGGTGCAGTAGGGGAATATTGAGGGGCCGTGATGATAGAAGCATCAAACGTTTGAGCTTGGGGGAGCATGGCGATAGAGACTGATTGTACCGGTAATCGAGGTTTTATGGAGGCAGTATACTGCTGTTTGGGGGTTTCAAATGCTGGTTCTTCCACTTCGTAGAGCACAGGACTCTGAGGTAGAGACGAGTCTGTAACTATTGCCGTTGCCATCTTGACATCTCCGACACCAGGATAAGAATCCGTGTCATGATTTGAATACCTAAACGATCTCCGGTCATGTTGTCCCTTCGTCGAATATGACACAATATCACTTCCTTCCTCCCCATCTAAATCTGTAAGTGGATCCTCGTCAAGAACCCTCTCGATTCTATCCATTACGGTATCATCTTCTAAATACAGACTTCCTCTCTGCTGTAGACCTGACCTTGAGAATTTGAAACCAGCCATACTTTCTGCTCGCTTTCGGTATGACGCACGGCGTGCATCTTCCAAGGCAAGAGCGGCTTGTCGGTTAGCAAGAAGTTTATGCTTGTTGTGCATTGAGTGCCCGTAATTCGCTATGTCAAGCATCTCCTGCCGTCTTCCGACGCGTAATTCACCAACGCCACCATTCCGTGAATTTTCACCACGATACCAGTGTTCAAATGGCCTCTCCTCTGTCGAGTCAATGGAATTTCTAGAGGGTCCGGAGGCGTTGTAACCAAGCTCGTCTGTTTCAATGACATTGTATATAGACGAAGAAGAGCTAGTTGTGTTGAAGGGGGCAGGTTCATTGACGAGGCGCGCTGTGGTATGTTGAGGGATGCCTTGAACAGAATGAGAGGTAGGAAAGTGGTATGCCCTAATATCAGTCGCATAACTATGTTTTGGGTGGCTGACGTCCGGAGAAGCATCAGTAAGAAACGGCACTTCGGGTGATCTTGCATCTGCAGTGCTCCCAAAGGGTCCACGCAATGCTTTGGGTATACGAGTTGGTTTAGCATCTACGAGGCGTGGAGAGCGTGATCTTAAGTTGTTATGACCATCCAAATTCGTCTTACTGGGCTGCCGAATGCCCCCATTGATGTTCGGTGTAGCATATGGCTGAGAGAAGGTCCGTGAACGATGAAATGAGGTGGTGGCTGATGGCTTCCGAAACCGTACAGATGCGCCAGTCCCTGGCGCCCCTGAGCTGGCCGCAGAATCGGCTTGAGAGATCGTTTGGCGGTGAACCAAGTATCCAGTACCATTACTACTGGGAATACCCTGCTCATCCCTTTTGTTCTGTCGCAGGCCCGAAACGGAGGGTGCATCAACTGCCGAGTTAGAATTGAAGGCGTTCAGGGGACTATCGTCGGCTATGGATGTCATTGAGATGGCGGACATGCGGCTGGTCAGTGTCCTACTCTCATTTTCAAGGCCTATAAAAGATGGTTCAGGAGAATTGCCAGCAAGATTAGTTCTGCAAACTCACGTTTGCGCAGGGCAGGCACGACTTCCTCATCCCATGACGGCCCTAGTAAGCATGCAGACTGAATGAGCGCCATCTAAAGAGGGTGACTAATTCCAATGAAAGGCGCCAGACAACTTGCAAGCAGGAACTCGAGGAGATGAGCAAAGGGAAAGGAGAAGGGGAAATATGGGAGAGGGATAAGCGCGGAGCTACATGCAAATAATAAATATTTGGGATCTCCCCTTTTGGACCAACTTTGTTATCACTCCTTCATCACTCAGGCTCATCGAAAAAGTCCTAGGATCTTCATAACACCTGACAGTGCTGTGTACATGAAAATACCTAATAATTCAATATCGCCATTGACAGTGCATTGAATTCACATTGAATTTACGTGCTTGATAAATTCACGCTTCGCTGGGGACGATCACTCAGCTCGAGTCACTCATTTAGCCTGCGAACCAGCCCCACAGAAAGGTAAAAAAAAATACTCAAAAACGCATGCTCATATCATTCGTGGACCCTCGACCAGTCAGCACCAAGCTCAGAAGAGATGAAGGGCAGTTGAAAAATCGAAAGGTCCGAATAAAAAAATCAGCTCAACTTGCTTACTCGTGTGTGATCATGAAACACTTCCATACAGCAGTGTACACTACAACCCGCCGAGTCACTGTAATGTTCGCGGTCCAGGATTCAAAGACAAGTTACAATGAGCTGGCTCCAGCCAAGCAATGACAAATATCTTGATTTTTCTGAGCTTCCTCTTCTCCCGCCAGTTTACGAATCATGACGAAAGATACACTCGTAGATGATCGTGTGTCTACATCACAAATCACCAAAGCGACTGAAGCTTTGTATGCTCACGAGACGAAAAAACAAGCACAGAAAAAAGAAACTGAATTGCTTCCAGGAAAGGAGCCCAATATCTGGCTGAATGTTACTGTCAAGCAAGTTGCTGTCAAGAGTAAAATTAAGCCTATAAAAATGTGTGTCCATTGGTGCTACCTTAATGGTCTGATATAAACATTGTGTCCAGTCCAATTATACACCCTCTTGTCGACCCCAGAACAACGTCTATCTGCTTAATTACAAAGGACCCACAGCGAGAATACAAAGACCTTCTGGAGACCCATAACATTCATTTCATTTCTCGTGTTGTCGGTATTGCGAAATTGAAGGGTAAATTTAAAGCTTTCGAAGCGCGCCGGCTACTTTTGAAAGAAAACGGGCTCTTTCTGGCGGATGAGAGGGTTATTCCATTACTTCCAAAGTTACTAGGCTCAAAATGGTTCGAGGCCAAGAAGTGCGTCTGCCTTTCGCACTCTTCCATCTATAAGATATTGACAAGAATCTTTTCTTGCAACGCACCGCCTTTCTTGGTAACTCTGATTTAAAGACAGCCTATCCCAGTATGTCTTACCCGCAAAGATCTGAAAAGTGAACTCGAGCGAGCTATCTCCTCAACATACATGCACCAAAACAATGGCACATGCACGTACGCCCTGTCTTCCCTGCATCACTTTTCAATTCCGTACTCATCGATCGACATTGTCTTTTTTTCCAATACGACGCTATTTGAAACGAACAATCCTTATACAAATCGAAATGCAATGCACCTACTCTGTTGAATATTGCGATTGGCTTGTGCTCACCCATCACTCGCCATTTTGCGCGACTGCGGAGCAGGTCGATTAAGGTTGCAACGTTCAGCCATACGCTCGCACAGACACTCTCCAATATCAGCACAGCTATACCTGCGATTGCAGCTCACATCCCAGGCGGCTGGGATAACATCCAGTCACTGATGCTTAAGACCAATACCAGTGTCAGTTTGCCTATCTGGTGTTGTAGTTTGGGCGAACGGTGGATCAAATCAGTGGAGAGTGGAGAGAAGAGGGAAGAGGTACCCAAGAAACTAGATAAGGGCAAGAAGGAACAGACCAATAAAAAGCGACCTGTTCAGGAAGGCGAGAGTGAGGAAAGCAAAGAAGAAAATCCGAGGAAGAAGGTCAAATCTGACAAAGGAGAAAAGTAGACGAGCCCCTCTGCATCTTAACACCAGAAAATTACATTATCGTGGAATATTTAGAAATACTGATTAAGTAATCACTCATATTCCGGTGACCATCATGTCCTTTGCAATAAGCCGGCCCGACTGCCTTATATATATGCCTATATATCTCTTATGAGTACACACTTCCTCTGACCATCTAGAATGGCTGCTCAACGCGAGAGTATCAAAATATACATACCCCATCCGAATCAGCCTGAACTGTCCATATGTGGTGTGCTCGAACAGTACACCCCTGGGATAGAGACAAAGGGTAGAAAGCTTGCATTGGTGAGAGCCATTGCTACCGAAACACTTCAAATTGTCTGACTTCTGGCAAATGAATATTCACGTCTTGTGCAATCAATTTCGTGATTGAAATTTTGACACATACGATGACATTCGTGTCTGACGATAGATCTTACACGGGACAATGGGGTGAGCAAAATTCTGACTTGCAGTGCTTCATCTTTGTTTTCTAGTGCTTACACTGCGACTGCGCCCTATCATTGGATGAAAGAAATATCCCACTCTGTACTGATTCCGGTGCTCTCTATTTTAGCCACAAGGACTATCTGTTTCAACGTCGTCTTGCGCATCGTTTACTGATGGACTCGTTCCGTTTCGACTTCCGGTACGTTCTTCTCATATTTCCTTGAAAATCCTTACTCCCAGCGTCGTAGGGGCAATCACGAAACTGGTGGTACATGGAAACAAGGTGCTCTTGAGGAAGACTTGGAAGATTTAAACGCTGTCGTCGCTTATCTCAAATCGAAGTATAGTTATGAGATTGAGTTGGTCGTGGGTCACTCCCGTGGGTCACTCGTTGGGTTTCGATGGATCTCAACTACGGAAACTGGAAGGAAGGTTCCTGCTTTTATTAACGTCTCAGGTCGGTACCGCATGAGGGTGAGTATCTCCAGACATGTCAAAGCCCGATATTCTGCTATGCTCCGGAATTGCCACTCACTTACAATATTTTTTTCTACATCTCCCTTTGTTGTCTCATGGGCTGCCATGTGCGATAATCATCCTACCCTCCAATTCCGTCAAATCTTAATCGAACAATTACATCTGTGCTTATCTCGAAAGAAAATACTGGGTAACGATCGACCTTCTTGTGCCTCTTCTGTTCTATTTTTCTAATCCAGATGCTGACTCTCTTGTTCCCTTGTCGGTTTTTCGTATCCCCTTACTCATTTTCGTCGTTCCCGGTTGTTTGCCTGGTTTCCGGCTGCTTCCTCCCCCTGAACATTCAATCTGGGATTCTCTGTCGCTTCGTTGATTGTACCATGACGGGTTATAACTACCTCGATTTCGACGTATATCGCCTTGCCAAATGGTTCAATCCCAGAATCTGCGGGGGCGCAGCGGTGGTCAGAAAGTTTTGCCAAGCAGGGGTATTATGAATGGCACGTCACAGTTGCTCGCAAGCCTATCGTAGCGAGGATATATCCCCACGACGTGGAAAAGTTCTGTGCTTGGGATACGTCAATTATCTGGGCGCAATTTCCAAAGGAAACGGATGTCTTGACACTTCATGGCTTAGCAGACAAGACTGTTCCTCCGTGAGTTTCCCTTCCGTCCTTTAATCTCCATGTTTTTTAGCCGTGGCAATGCCATCGGATCTACAAATTTTCTTTGATCGACACGCAAGTGGGTGATGTATATCTGACGATTGTTCTTATACAGGTATGATGCATTGATCTACGCAAAAGCACTGGGAAACAGAATGCCTGGAACACACTCTTTGTATCTCATGGAAGATGCTGATCACAATTTCAACAAACGCCAGGATGACGTGGTCGATGTCATCTTGCAATGGTGGGAAGCGAGACAACGAGGAGAGCTCACAACCGGGATTTGGCTGTCGGATATCAAAGGACACAACCCTGTGAAACTATGACGAATGGTTCCAAACTGCCCGTTTCTCTTTCTTTTTCTGCCGGCACTTTTGGAAGTGTCGTAGCTGATGTAACATTGCCGCAAGCTAATGTCGCATCGATTGTCTATCAAGGCTTGTATTGCGCTAGAATCAGCTTTCTCGAAATTATACTATACTACCCGCGCCCAGAGTTGATCAGCCATTTATTACTTTGTGAAGTCCTAAAGATCCTTGGTACACCGAGGAATGAAACACACATATCTTTCGGAACCATAACAACAAACATCGAAATGAAGGTACATGGAGCAATTTGAGACTACTTACTGATCGTTGTTCTCAATTGTCTCATGTCCGTCATCCACGAATTGATGATAAAATAGGCATCTCAATCTTACATTATACCTCCGCATCCGTGTGGCAGAAGAATATCGAAATGCGAATAATGACCTGCGCCACTTCCATACCCGTCGGAACTCAACTTAGCGGTTAAGAGGTTCCGAATGTAGTTATCAAGAAGGTTTCCCTTCTTACAGATTATCATACTGGAAATTAGAGAGCCTACTGTGATTACGACATGCACTAAACAAGCTTGCTAAAAGAAAAAATGTACTACACGATTAATAAATAAATAAAGCGTAATGACGGAGAAAATGCTAGTGTTACAAAGGGGAAACTATGGTGGGTGTCTTGAGCTGCTACGAAGAGCAATGGCATCGAGATTATAGAAAAAGCTACTATTGATGCGAACCAGATTGTATATCGAGTTCTGCCGTTGTCCGTTCGGTTCAACAGATGAATCTAGATAGAAGCCTCCTCGGCCTCTCTTTCGAAACTTCGCAACGACATATCATCCCTTGCACGCCCGGTGCAAGGTCCACTGATTAAGTGAGTATTAAGTGAGTATTGAATAATAACTGGAACTGCGACCCGTGAGAGGTAGGCGTGTAAAATAATATTGCCATATGTGAACGAGAGGGATGCGTCTCATCGGCTATCATACCAATGGCGTGATGGTGATGGTGATTGTGATGGCAGCAGAGACCCTAAACTGCTATGCATGTAAACGGGGCGGGGTAATGTTCCACGACGAGGACAGTAATTCAGAAGAACACTGCACCAGTCGACGATGCGCCACCTTTGACTCCTGTCAACCCTCCTTGGCCAGAGCTGGACTTGACGCTTCCAGAGCTTCCTTGGCTGCTCATATTTATGAGGGCTGGTGTGTCGAAGAACTGAATGGACTGGATTGGATTATGGACGACGTGGGAAGGCCACTGAGAATGTTATCCAACTAGAGGATACAGAAAGTTTGGTGGGGTGCAAACGATGATAGTGAGGAGTCATTCGAAAATACCAGCAGACTTTATAGGCTCAGGAGCGCAGTTTCTGTGTTAAATGACTCGAAAAAGATATCCTGTTACAACGGTACCGTTCTGGTAATTCTTCTCACGAGAGATTTGTTTGGCGGTGTGAAGGATGTGGATCTGATAGTGATGCGGCAAAAACTCGACGCCCAAGGACAAGATCAAGCAATCAATTTTGGGTGACAAGTTCGGCATTTTGACGCCTATGTCACTTTTTATGCTAGAACACTTGTCAGCACCACATCCGTAACCAGGCTACTAGCAATCTACTAGCAATTGGCTTTCCGTCCCAGAGAGGGCCAAAGTATAGCCATTGGACCGTTCATTACTGCCATCATGCAATGCTTCGCCGAAGCAGTGGTTCGTGAAGGCCCGCCATGCCCGGAATGAGTCATATTTTCACTCGCTGTGAACCTATTACACCAGTGGAAGCAATGGATCCGTGGCACAGCTTGCTCCATGTATTTGTTACACTGCTTACTGCGTCCTTGCTGAGTCCCTGCTGAATACTCGAGGTTTTCAAGATCATGTGGTTTGTACCATCACAGAAACTAAATCGGCACATTCTTGTTATTGCGAACTTTCAATCAAAAGTCTTGGCAGTGTATACAGGATGCCCATAATCACCTTGTGGAGCTGGACCTGACTGCCACTTGTTGACAGTCACGCCGCCGTCACGTTGACAGCACTTGGATCGAATACAATAACTATTCCCGATAACGGCTCTTTAGAAGCTCTTCACCAGGCCTACGCACAGAATGAACCCACTCAATCATACTGTTCACTCTCGCTCCCGTAGTTTAAGCCAATTTCATTCGACTTAGCCTCAGTGCATCAAATGACTTGTACATCAGCATCAACTTCCCTTGAGCCAACGGGAACACCCTTCTCTTCTTGTCGGTCACTATTCTGCTTTGGGCATTTAGTGGTCACTGTCCTCTTCTGAGCTGCCGATGAGCATGGAACAAAGGTGATGAAGTGTGAAGAGGTTTATTTTTCTAGTAGCTCCAGGCCAGCCTGCAAGTTCTACTCTCCTGGAGAATACTTTTCCTAGTTTGAATCGGAAAGCTTTGTATTCAAAAGAAGGCACTGATAACTATGATATGAAACTTAGCCAATCATGAGAACAATTAATCAATTGATGGAGTCCACATGTTAACTGATTCTCGTAACCGTCGAAGGCTCGGATTTCCCCGAGTGAAACCATTTTAGATTTTGTTCTAATTTGAGGACCCTGCGCGATGGGTTTCCAGTTTGAGCGCCGCCTCTTAGGAAGGTAAGGATTATCAACTCAGTTTTTGACGGACAGTACTATGCTTTGTACCTGTTGTCAGATGACATTCAGGTTTATGTGAACGAAGCTTGTGAGGACTGGTTTTCAGGTATATGAATGACGTATCTTTCCACCAGCATGGTCACGACCTGCTTCCAAGAAGGACAAGTCTATTAAAGGCCCAATTTGACATATCCCAGAAAAAGTTAAGTTTGAAGTCTAAATCGTATTCTGTGGCCCTGGGCATAACGGCCTCGAAGGAGTCATATAGAAGTGTCAAAGAGAGAGCATCCCACTGGCTTTCGTTATGCAGTTTGATCTTTCCATTCTTCCAAATTGGAACTGATTGAAATGTCTACGCTAGGCAGCCAAGGGTTACGCTGCTTCACTGAATGCCGAGCCCTCTTCAACTTTCTATTGTGCTTGCTATGTATGGATCTGCCAGGAATAGTAGTGTACGATTAGCTGCAAAGGCTCAGTTGATATTTGGAAAGTTTGATCTGCCAGGAATGACCATGATTAATCTTATCTTACAAGTGGATATGTCGCTGTGGCATTCGACGAGGACAGAGATCTGAACGATCAGGCTTCAATGTTTGATTCTCCTTAGTCTGATGTGATCCCAGAAGACGCCGGTGTAGTACATATTATATATATAACCTCCTGCAGTTTGACCAGACCTCGAATTGTGTTTTGCATGTTCGTGAACGTCAGACGATCTCTACTACAATCTTCCCGCTGGTTGATCATTCATTAATTAGGCTTAAGCCACCATGAAATAGTGCAGAGAATTTACTTACATACTTAAGTTTGCCTCCATTTCCTTGTGTGCTTCCTTGATCTGCTCCCATGGGAATACCTAGAGATGAAGTTTAAGTAGACTCATTGGCCTGGATCGTAAAACATATCCATGCCTTGTGAATGTACGTTTTGATAGGTTCATGCCCTTCTTTCCCCGAGATGTGGTAAAATACATTTGACGTGAACCTTGTAAGTAAAAGGATCAACGTCTGTAGAAAGAAATCGGTGCAGCCATACTCATGTATCAAATCGGCCTGATATTGTGTCGAGCGAGAGCGTAAAGTGGTGCCCTCAAGTCGCAAGCGCTTGTATAGCACTGGTGCCAAGTTCACACTCTCAACAACGGAACCTGCCAATTATAATGTCGTTCAGGCTTCACTGAGCAGAGGAACTCAGTACCACTTAACATGGCCAGCATTACCATTCGTCCATCGACAGCTAGCACGTCAATATTCTTGGCAAAGTGGCTCTGACCAACACAATCAATGACCATATTGACGCCTTGGCCATTCGTAACTTCTTTCGCAATCGCAGAAAAATCTTCAGTTTTGTAATTCACTGCGCGACTGGGGCGTCCGGGAATGCTCAAGAGCCAATCGATCTTAGTCTGTGTCGAGGTGGTTGCTATGACTGTTTGGCTAGAATGGACCTCAGGGTGGTGCGGGTGCGAGTGGCGTGAGTACTTACGCTCCAAAGAATCGAGCTAGTTGTATAGCAGCTATTCCTACACCAGAGGCACCAGCGTGAATCAAGATATGGTCGCCCTTCTGAATTTTTCCTATCAGTGCCAAGGCCTGATATGCTATGTACGACGTTAAGAATATTTTCAATGGTCACATCGGACCCAATTACCGGTTAGAAATGCCTCTGGAATGCTGGCCGCTTGCACCCAAGACAGAGAAGCAGGCTTCTTGATGATGTGTGTCGAGGCTACGGCGATATACTCCGCATATGCACCCTGTATAACATCGTGACTCAAGTGGTGACTGATTTGAAGAGTATTTACCCCTCCTGCCAGACCCAAGACTTGGTCTCCAACAGACCACCCTGCGACTCCAGGTCCGATATCGGAGATGATTCCTGAAAACTCAACGCCAAGAATTGGAGAAACATTGGAAGGAAGGATATATCTCCCCTCGCGTTGCAATATATCCATGCGGTTGAGGCCAAAGGCTCTCACCTGGCGACAGTCATTTCAGCCACTCGACTCGCGAGAAACCAGAAGCCAGCGCAGATGCGTGCTACTGACATACCTGGACCAAAACTTCTTGAAAGCCAACTGGAGGCTTCGCAACCTCCCCAATGTAGAGGCTCTCTGCTCCACCGGACCCACCTTCGATTAGAACTGCCCTCATCGTGGTGATGCCTTATCTTTTAATCCCAAATGACTGCTGACTCACCGATCGTTGACCAATCGTTATCCAGATTCGTGGCTGCGGTTAGTTGTAGCAGGTCACATGTCGTCAATATAGATAAGTAAAAAATGGTTGGATCAGGTATAGCAAATTGAAAATTTCAATGGGCAGGGAGTCAACACTGTGAGTCGGTTATAGGCTTGATGCTCACTGCACGGGAAATGTGAGCAAAGAAAAAACAATATTAAGCGAGTGACCTTGCGATATTTGCGAATTATTTGCGAATCAGTGATTCAGATCACGTAAATTTTTCCCACAGACCTTGGTCTCGCAGACGAAATTTTCCTCCCTCTCAATGTTTGTTTCGTCAAACCAGGGTAAGTGTCATGTTCTCTTGCAACGGTTTTTATCCCGGTTTTACCGTGCGATGAATGCTTGCTATGGTCCGTGTTTCCTAGTAGCGACTAGACACCGCGTTCCATCATGCAGAAATTCCTTCTACCTGGCTATCTGATGTTCCGTCAACTTTTTGTAGTTCTAGTTCTGGCGAACTGAATCCTTGATACAGGTACTATGTGGAATACCTCTCAGCATGATAAGCTTTACTATCAATGTGAGCAGATGCCTTTCAGTATGATGAACAAACGCTATGGTCCGTGTTTCTGAGAAGCGGTCTAAGACTCCGCTGAATCAATATGCCGATGACCCTAGCAATCTGATGTTTGTCTTGTCATCCGTCTTGTTCTCATCACTATCTCATAAACTCCAGGTGAATCGGGTGACTTCTAATTGTGAGTGGCTTGGCTTCTACATGTTACAGTGCGATTCTTGGACTATTTGTTTTGCGTCAGACACTGAATTATCACATCAGCCTTAAAGGCAGATCTGCGAATAATGCTCTCATCCCTTGTTTAAGTTCTCTATTGATCCACCCTTCATCACCCAGAACAATCATTCTCATGACTCATAAGTAGACATCTTTGTATCTAATGGCTTTGGAAAAGTCTGGTCTTACTTAGGCTATTTGGAGAGCTTTCAACTGGGCCTGATTCCAGTTATATAAACAAATGATTGACTTTGGGCTGTAGGTGACTCACAACCAATGTAGTTGAGGCAGCAGGGCAGCCAACACCTGGTCCTCGTAAGTTCTGTAACGTAGTGAGCACGGCTTGGATTCTCGTAACCTTGGATAGGTTCGAGTTGTCTGTTGGGAACGAGACAGAAACACTTGGGTTGTTGATGGCATGTCTTGCGAGGATGTTCTGATTCAAAGACTAGGCAACATATTAAAATTAACTATCGGGAGAGACGCCAGGATTACGGACCTGAATGAAAGATGCGCGATCTGGAGGACACGAACAGGGTATTTTCACCACTTGTCCAGCGTCATTCTTAGCTCCATCACAATCACCGGTTCCAGTTGGGTTTACACCAGGCTGTATACCAAAATCTGGCACCAGGGCAGGATCAACACCTCCGTTGTTTGGTGGTGATGCCGATGTCGCTACCTGCAGTGGATTTGTGACATCAGTACCATCTTGAATGGCTTTCTGTTGAGCCAGAAATGTTGTGGAGGCCGCTGGGCACCCAACACCTGGACCCTCCTGGTTCTGTAAAGTGACTAGTGATGCCTGGATTCTGGCAAGTTGATCTTCTTTTGAAGAACCTGTAGGAAAGGAAACACTGATCCCTGGGTTGTTGACAGCATGACCTGCATTGACGTTTGCGTTCAGAGACTTGGATTACGCCAGTCAGACTATTCGGATTGGCTTTGGATTATCGGATAGAGAGGAACATACCTGGATAAAGGCAGTCCTATCGGGTGGACAAGAACAAGGAATCTTAACGGTTTGTCCCGCGTCATTGGTTACTCCGTCACAATCACCTGTTCCAGTTGGATTAACACCCGATTGGATACCGAACTCTGGGACGAGTGATGGATCAACATCCCGTTTCAGGGGAATACAAGAGACAGCAATCGCAATGGAGAGTATGGCCAGAACTGTGGTGACGAACTTCATCTTCTACGCGAGCTAAGGCGTCGACAATATAAAATTTCAGGAAATAGTGATGAGCGAAATCCCCCGACTTGCGTGGGCCTAGAATAGACGTTTACTTAAAGAAGGTGAAGAGAAAGCAGTCGACGCAGTCAACAGCTGAGCAGTGACAGAAAGAAAGGAGAGAACCGACCCCGACAACATTGTAAGTTTCCTTATGTATGGTATCAGCACCATTGAATAGTAACCAACAACCAACAACTTGACAAGTTGATTTGTTCAGCTAAGATTCCATCACTGCGTTGTCAACAATGTGCTGGACTACCAGGGGTTATATCATGTCAAGTTCAACAATTGCCAACGATGTAAGTCACATTGTACAGATTTACCTTCAACTTTGCTGATGGTCTCCGTTAACTATTCCAAAATGATTGGATTAGCTAATAACCCATACCTGTTTTTTGAGAGCAAAATCCCATGGTGCTCAAAAATGTAGATTTATTTAATATTTCATTGACAAAGTGTTGTGGCAACAATTCTGATAAGAATTACAAAAATTGTAATGTCATGGTATACTCTGGATTTTTCTTTTCTTTTTACCTATTTTCTTGATTTGATTTTCTTTTTTGATAATGAAACAATTTCTAGTTCTTATTTTCTTATTTTATCTTTTCTATCTTCTTTATTTGGACTTAGTCAAGGGAGGTGTGATATAATGTCACATATTGTGTCACATATTTATGTAACAAGAAAAAATATTGTAAAACTTACTAAAAGATCTTAATTATACTTTAGAACAAGTTAGTGTAAATATGCATAGACAAATAATCAACATTAAGTATAAAAGTGTCAAAGTTTTGAACATTGAACTCAGTTTAATTTTCTTCTCTATTTTCTGTTTATTTTCTATTTCTCATTTTCTTTATTTAGACTTAGATAAAAGATTGGGATATAAAATTTAGGATAGAGTACTTATAGATGTACACAGATTATAGTCTGAAGTATATAAGATAGACTACTTTGTACTAGAAACTCTATTGAGTTCTTATAATGATTCTAAGCTTAACTCAGATTGTAACTTAAGCAAAGATTTGAGTAAAAAAAGAAGAGAATGATTAATTGGTAAAGCATAAGAATATCTATTGACTACAAGGAAATATAAAGGCATTCTTGAGAAAAAAATGAGAAAAATATAAGAAATCTCTGCTATTATATAAGATACTAACTGATATAACATTGACTAAACATAAGATATAGTAATTATAAGATAAAATAATCTCTATATATGTCCAAGACATGTTTGATATAAGATAAATATATATAAAATATGAGGTATCAGTAATTGTAACAATACTCTTATTATAATTCTAAGTTTGGTTTAGGTTGCAACTTAGATAAAGACTTGAGTATGTGTTGAGAGAATGATCAATTGGTAAAGTATAAAGATACAGGACTATATCTACAACTATATATATATCTATTGACCATGAGAAAACAATGAAGATATTCTTGAGAAAATAATATAGAGTTAGTAAGAAATTATAAATTATAAGATGAAATAATTCTTACATACATTCAAGACATGTTTGATATAAGACAAATATCTGTAAAACATAAGATATTAGTAATTGTAACAATTCCCATTTTTATCAGAGTTAAAGATAGTAGACTTTATTTCTATTTTCTTTTCTATTTATTTTCTTATTTTTAAACTAAGGATTAAAAGTTAGTGTAACTATCACAATGGTCACACATGTTACATAGAAGAATATAGAAAGTTTCAGAACAATGGCATTATACTATATACTAATGATATATAATATGCATGGCTTTTAGGACAAGCTAAAATTCATATAACATAAACTATTAGTCTAGTATATAAGATAGATATATTGTACTAAAAACTCTATTGAGTTCTCTTGTGTAAATCCTATACAAGGTTCTTCTTTTGACTTATCACTGAGTTTTGAGTTGTAATAGACAGATAGTAAGAATTGTATTATGTTTATTAAAATTTTAATATTTTCAACAAGTTTTTTAAATTGTCAATTTCATCTTTTAAAAAAATTGGTTTAGAAGTTAATAGTCTCCATTAGTCAATACTCTTTCATTCCTATTGGACCCTACAGTCTTCCTTAAGTAAATCTGTCAAACTCCATCAAACTCTACAAGTACATTATTAATCTCTATTCTTAAATCTCTCTAGTATACTCACTATAAACTTTCTTTCTTTCTCTTTTAGTAAAGTTCTAGGTATTTTGATTATAGTTCCTAACTATCTAGCTATTATCATTTTTACTTATATCAATACTGTTCTGCTAAATTGAAATAGACTCTAATAATATTTATAATAGTTGCTATCTCCAGAAATTCTTATTCTGTTTTTGGAAAACTTTCTCAAAGTAAGTTCTACTTGTACTTATTGGTTATATCAATATATATAGAACTTCCTGGAGATTACAAACTACACCAAACTCTACAGACTTTGTCTAGTTACTCTAACAATATCAGATATAGTTTACACTAGAGGTTGAAAGTCCACAGGGTTAGCTTAGAGTTTATAACAAGTATGGAAACCTGTACAAAGTGTACAGTAGTACAAACTTTTCAAAATAATCTTGGCTTTAGCTTATATGCTGTGCTATTGGTTTTTCACAAGGTCACAACTTCAGAAATAAAGTGGAGTCTAAGAGAAGTGAGTTCTGATAAGTGATATACCACTAAAGAATACTCAAATTAAAGTTTAACTAAATTTGTTATTGATTATCAGACTAGTAAATATGGAGTACTTACTAGTTCTTATATATAAATATCATAAAAGAAGAGCTTGAAGGTTTTGGTATATAGCATTAAGTAGAGATTTTAGTGATGGAATACTAATAGGGATTAGAAAAGGAGAACTCTGCCAAGAAAAACTGAGTAGAAAGAAGAACTCTGCTATAGAAGGCTAAGTTGGATAGAAGTAAACTTTGTTGTGAAAAACTAAGTACTTATGAAGTTTGGAATGGAATATAACACTACTGTTTATTAGACATAGTCTACATGTCAGAATTGAAGACAATGAACTTAGTTTCTATTTTATTTTCTTTTATTTTCCTTTTATTTTCTCTTATTTTTTTATTAAAGAGTAGAAGACAAAGAAGACAAAGTGTGACACAGTCACAGAAGTCACATGCTCATGTGATATGAGGGAACAATATAGAAGATTCTGGAAAGATGATGTCATAATAACATGTGGAACACATGTTGGCCTTAAGGCAAACATATGGTCTTTAGGGTAGGCTAGGAAAATAGTAGCACAGACCATCATAGTTTAGTATATAAGATAGATGTTTCTATATGGAGTTCTCTATTGAGTTCTCTTGTATTACTCAATACAAGAATGTGTCTTTTACTTAATACAGAGTCTAAGTCATAATATTAGAACTCAATAACCATTCCAAAGATTGCTCAATACCGAGCTCTCTTTCCTTTACTCTTTATTTATTCTTGACCGAAGAGCAACACTGCTCTTTAGTCAAGAAGATATAGCTGGACCCTAGGCCCAAGAGGTATACTAGTTAGGTAGGAAAAGCCTAGCCATCTGTGTGTACTAAAGCCCACTGGTGCATCTCAGATGTATTACCTTGTATGGATGTGCTAGCTAGTCTTTCAAGTATCAGCCTTGTGCTACAGATCCCCTTGTGATCTGTTTATGTAGAGGAATAGCAGTTGTTCTTAAAATACTGCTTAGATTAGAATGGTCTTAGACCAAAATCATGATATAAATTCCTAGTTAAAAGAGAAGTAGTCAGTAGATAGTGTAAGGTGGAACAAGAAGAGGGCCTACTAGCACCTACAGAGATTTCTTCATCAGAGTACAAATTGGAAGGTGAGACCAGCACAGGTTTCATGCTTTCCCTATACATGTCATCTCCTTCCACACCACCATCATCATCACCATCACCAATTAACTCCTCCCCTCTTATCACACTATGAGTTAGCATGACTTATATATGATCATTAGACAGCAGTAGAAGCAGTTGGCAGCAATGCAGGTATAGATACAAGCTCTGATTGCCAGAGGAGCAACAGAAGAAAGAAGGTCAGAAAAGTCCAATACATAATCCCATATGGAGGTAGCCAAGCCACCAGTTTTTAATAGAAAAGCAGGAAAAGTAGGAAGATTTATAATAGCATGCAGATTATATTTGAGAATGAAGATGAAAGAAGCAACAGTAAAGGAGCAAATTCAATGGATTCTGTCATATGTACAAGGAGAATCAGTAGATGTGTGAAAGGAGAATATGTTAGAAGATTTGAAGGTAGAGGAAATAGAATATAAATTAGCAGAGAAATTCTTGGCAGGATTGAAAAGAGAGTTTGGAGGAAGAAATGAGGAGATGGTAAAGGTAGCAGAGTTGAGGAGATTGGAGCAGGGAGGGAGAACAATGGAAGAATTTGTACAAGAGTTCAGAAGAGCAGCGAGAGGAAGTGGGTATAAGGGGAGACTACCAGTAGAAGAGTTTAAGAGAGGAATGAGTGAAGCAATTAGGAGGAAGTTGATGGAGGCAAAAAGGCCTCCCACAAGTATTGAACAGTGGTACAAACATGCCAATAATTTAAATAGACACTGGAGAGAAAGTAGGAGGGAAGAAGAGAGATTAAGAGGAAAGCAGAAATAGAGAGCATCAACTCCTAGACAATAGGAGGCACAACAGCAATTGCCAAGGAGACAAGAAACATCTCAACAGTAGGTGCCAATAAGACCTGCTCCAATAGAGGAAGTAGAGAGAATGAATACAGTGATGGTATACTCTCAATAAAGAGTAGGAGTTGCTCAAAGAAATCCCTATGCCATGGACGTAGACAAAGAAAGGAATTGTTATGCTTATGGAAGATTCAGGCACATAGCCTGGCACTATAGAAATAGAGGAGCAGAGAACAGAATTGGGAAAGGAAGAAGACTGGAATATGAAAACAGGAAGAACAATGAACAAAGAAAGATTAAAGAAAGAATAAAGCAAATAATTTAAATAGGGAAAGGGATCTAATAGTCTTCAATTAGATTTCAGTAATAATAGGTTTGCAATGCTCACAAAAGCAATGGACAATATATCTTGTTACAACCTGGACAATGGAGACATGTTAAGAGAAGTAATGGTGAAGATTGGATTGGAAAGAATAGATACACAAGAGAGAATTACAGTAGAAGTGTTGTTGGATAGTAGTATGACTATCAAGATCACAGAAAGTGAATTTTATTTTATTTTTGATTTATTTTCTATTTTTCTATTTTTAGAACTTAGGGTTAGGGTTAGTAATAACATTACTTAGTTACACATCAGTCACATCAGATAATATGGTGACAGTGATGGTCATAAGTCACATAACATATGGAATGTTACGATCTTAGACTTGGCTCAGGTTGCAACTTAGGCAAAGACTTGAGAAAGAATAGGGATTGAGTCAATTGGTAAAGTGTAAGGAATACAGAGTAGTATCTATGCTATATATATACCAGTAGTCCATGAGGCAAGTGTCTGGAGTACATGAGGAAAACGAGTCATAGAATATGAGGATTCAGTAAGAACAGTACACTTACTACATGAGGTGCTGACTGAGCTATGTGCAGCACAGCCAATCATGTTATCATTACCCTTTGCTCATATCCATGCTGCATCTAGGAGGTATCGATTGTAACAATACCTCTGTTTTAATATTCATGTCCTCATGAATCAGATTGGGACCTCTAATTCTCCTACCACATATGTAGCCACTGTTTTCTTGCTGGGCCCAATAATGGCTTGTTCTCTGTTGTTGATGGCTATGAAATAGGGTTCATGCAGTGGACCTCCTTAAAACATGACGATTGGGTAACCATTTCTTGCCATTTCAGTGTTGTGTTTTTGGTCCACAAAGGCTTTCACAACTTCTTTTCAAAATTTGGGGTTTTCTTTTCCTCTGGATTTAAGAGACTGGTAATGTGGCAGTGGTCAGAATAATCGTGTCTGTGTTGAACTCCATA
>Ga0157368_1000303_pt1 | contig 23422 bp, 22 predicted proteins | sample AttbisABBM3_FD_113146 | JGI IMG/M metagenome (GOLD analysis project Ga0157368, IMG submission 113146) | Fungus gardens microbial communities from leaf cutter ant in Botucatu, State of São Paulo, Brazil - Atta bisphaerica ABBM3 | ecosystem: Host-associated > Fungi > Mycelium > Unclassified ...
ATAAAGCAAGGACAGTACATCTTCTACATGAAGTGCTGACTAAGCTACATGTGGTGTAGCCAATCATGTTATTATTACCCTTTGCCCATATCCATGCTGTATCTAGAAGGTGTCGATCATAACATACTGCATAAGTAATCATATTTCTGAAATAAATTGATTTTTAGATCATTAACAAGCTGTTGAGTTTGCATTAAGTTGATAATCATTGAATTTAAGTATTCTAATCTCTAGTACTAGAGTTATATAATAAATTGTTTTAAAAAGTAAACATTATAATTGCCAAGTTCTACTATATATTGAATATAATATAAAGTATTGGTAGTTTCTATCAACATCACTCTAAATAGCTCTTTATTATCTCTTATAATAGAAACTCTATTATTACAATCTTACAACTAATTTCTATCTTGCTGTAAAGTTTCCATACTAATCAAGCTAGCTTCTAAATAAGAAATATAAAAAATATTGTTAAGAACTCTATCCAAGTATTCTTTTAGCATTCTAGCTCTGAATTATACTGATTCTATACTAATTGTAGGAACTTTGTTGTTACTATCTATAGTAACATATGCATTGATAACCTTCTTATATAAAATAAACTGTACTCAATTTGTAAACATATGTAATATAGTACCACAATTCAAAAGGATACTAGCAGTCTCTATACCATCCACAACTGTTATCATAATCTTTCTAACTTCACAATCACCTATCAAGTGTAGAAAATCCACAGTGAAGTTTATAGATTCTTCTGAGATTTTACTCTTATTTGGTATATCTAAACAGTTATTACTCTAGTATACCTTTTTGTTAGAAAAAACAGAATGTATAGCAGCATGATACAGTGTGAATAACTAGCAACTACTTACTTATAGTAAATACTTTAAATAAAGAGTTGAAAAAGTATAAGTAACAATAGAAAATAAGTAGTATTAGTAGAAGTTTGGCTTATATGAAAATTTTATATTGATTACATAATTAGGACTACTAATCATAGAATATATGCTTACTAAGCAAAATACTTTGTAACATACTCTCTTACTTAAGATATTAGCTGTTAAGTGATAAAAGTATAAATAGATGAGCTTAGAGTATTTCTGAACCAAGAGATGAATAGAAGTGACTAAATAAGACTTGACTAAGGTTTTTGGTTAGAATATCAGCAAAGTTCTTTTTCCCATCAATATAATATGGTTTAACTTGTTCATTCTTTAAATATCAATATGTTTAGAACACTTTTCTTATATAGGATTAGATTCCCAGAAAAGTAAGCCAAGATTATTATTATAAATATAAGAGGTTGGAACATTAAAACTGACTTCATTGAGAAAGTTTCTTATCTAGATAAGCTAATGGTTACAATCAAAAAAAGGCTATATATTCAGTCTTAGTTGAAGATTTATGTGATTCTAAATCTTATACTTAGTTTGAATCAAAGTATATTACAACAAACTCATTGCTGAGTCCATTACAAACTATTTAATACTTGCAAGTATTAAGCAAATATCTGTAGAAATATAATTCTACTTGATAATGCTCATTTGCTATCTATTGAACAAGTTTGACTACATCAAATTCTATATCAGGACATGAGTCAATCACTAGATATATTAGAAATCTAACTATTTGCTAATACTTTTGATGGAAATTAAAGTCACACTGCTTATTATTAGATTTAAATACATAGTCTAATGGCAGTAAAGTACTTGTTGGGTTGGTTGCTACATTGAAGCATACTAAAACCTTGTTTAAGTACTCAGATTAGTCTACAAAAATCTTTCAAATCTTACAGCTACAACTTATACATATTTCAAGAAACTCTTTGGTTTCTCTTTAAATATCAGCTAGCAATCTAGTGATATTTTTAAAACTTTTGTGAATTGAACAAAACTTTACTGTATATTATGCTAAGAGAAAGCAAATTTTCTTTAATTTCTCTTTTCTTGCAAGACATGCTAAGTAGCTAGTGATAATTAGCTCAGCTAATTCATCTATAGAAGATAATATTTATTTTACTCTCATTATTATCAACAATAATTAAGTATTTACCTTTCTACTGAATATTATATGAGGTTTCATTTATCTTGATGATATTATTGAATAAGTTATATAGGTAATCAACTTCATTTATTCTTACTATTCTAGATAGTGAACTATCAAAAAATTATTGTGTATTTTGATAAATTCTTTATAATTCCTAACAAATATTTATCATGAGCCATGTCGGGGTTGAGAAATCTTCTCTTTAGCTATTATAAAGAATTCTATAAGATATTAGTAGAATATTCTTATTCTTTATAAATATTTTCTTCTTTAAAAGATATCTAAGTTTGATACTTAGATTTTCTCAATTTGAGGTCTTCTTGTAATGTCTGCAGAGTAGGTTGCAAAGGTTGTTGAGAGCTAAGTAGTTGTATTTCAACATTAGAGTCAACATTGTTATTCTTTTCAATTTATACTGTAGTCTTTTTATATCTTGGAGTAGGTAAGAAAGATATAGACTTATAAGAAAGAAAAGATAAAGAAGAATAAGTAAAAGAATTGTTTTGAATGGGAGAAATAAGCATGTGTAGAATAGATACTGGACCAGGTCTATTTTTTCCAAAAGGGTCAGGTATTAACAACTTTGTTTCTAAACTTATTTTGTTTAGTAACTTATTATATGATTTTCACTCTTTTACATAGGAGTCAGTATATTTAGAAAAAAGTTCCTCATCAAAGATAGTATATATAGAGTAGAAAATAATATTTTCTTGTATATGTATATAAAGTAATAATTATTGTTTTTATATCTGATAAATATTATCAATTTAGAATATTGTTATGAACTTAAATCCTTAGAGTGGAATAAAAGCACAAACTTTTGTATTAGAGTAAACACAAGAGAACTTGATAGAGATCTCTATAGACCAGTTTATACTACTACCAATGGTCCGTGCTAACTACTGTGCACCCTACCCTAAACAACCATATGTAGTACATAAGGTCAACATGTGGTATTCATGTTGTATGACATTATTTGTTCTAAAACCTTCTATAACTTTCTCTCAAGTCCTGTGATCAATGTTATGACTACCATCAAATGTGACTGATATGATTGATCATTTCTAACCCTAACTCTAGAGTTCTAAAAATAGAAATGATGAAAAATAAATCAAAAGGAAAATAAAAATGAGAAAGAAAATAATAAAAAACTAAGTCCACTTTCTATTGTCTTGACAAATATGGTGCAAGTTTATTAGCATAAACTTCACTGGAGAGAAACATATAGACTTTACAACTAGCTACAACTACTATTGTAAACACTTATTAGGAATCTGGTAGGCATGCTTCAAGTCATATTGACTATATCTGTTTAAGCAAGATATAGTTCAATTATTTAGCACAACCATTCTGTTGGTGTATATATAATATACTAGTCTTATAGATAATTTCTTGCTCTCTTAGAAAAATCTGTAATTCTGACATTACATATTTTCCTTCATTGTTAGTGTGCAACCTCTTCATAGGATAGGAAGTAGTATTTAACTATATCTGGAAAATTAACTTAATTACTTCTGCAGCTTTAGATTTTTTATATAGAAAAGCAATATTACAATAGAAGAAATAATTGTTAAGAAATATAACTACCCACCTATACTTTGAATAAGACAAGGTGGGAAGCTTAAGAAGATCTGAGTGAATTAAATTTAGAGGCTCACTGGAGCAAACAGGATTCTCAGAAAAACTGTATTAGTGTATTCTTCTAAGAGTACAACTATAGAAGACACATTTTGTGTTGGAAAACATATTTTCTTTGCATTTTCAACATTGTTAAGGACATAGTGCATAACTTTATCAGAGGCATGTTCAAAACAACAATGCAAAGTTTCAAAGTTTAGGTATCTTGTTACAAGACTCACAAAATTAGAGATATTATACTTGAGAATACAAGTTCTCACAATTTAGATATTGTCCCAAAAGTTAAGAGTAGCTGATAAAACAGCATTACTAAACTTATCATGAAAAGTAGAACTACTTTTATTGCTTTCTACTCTCAATCCAGACTAAAGAATTTGTCTAATGGAGAGAAAATGTATTTGCTTGCCAGTGATATAATATATTAGCCATAGTTTTAATATAACAGCTTTAATAGTTTCTTTCTCAGGGTCAAATATTTCATATTCAATCAAAACAATACCAGAAGCAACTATAAATAGTGGTGTTTTTAAGTTTGTAGTTTCAACTTAACCATAATTACCCAGAGTCATATCAATAAAGTTAAACTCAAACAAAATAAAGTAGGTAGAGGTACCAGAATCTAAGAACCATTCATTTTTATAAAAGCTACCATGAGGTGCTTTTTTACTCTTGTATAAGAAACAAAGTACTTTCTTACATTTAGAAAAATTTATAGCAATAGGCAAGTCAGGCAGAAGAAATTTATTTTGACTGGAAGCCATATATGCATAATTAACTTGACTTAGCTTTATAAAGTTTTTCATTACAATAGCTATAATTGGTACAAGATTGAATGGACTGAGTCAAGGAATTTAGTAAATTGTTAACTTACAAGGAAAAGAGCATATATAGTTGGTTATCTAGAATTTAACTATTTAATTCATATTCATCATTACTTTCTAGAGAAACCATATAATCATCATCATTTACTTACTTTCTAGAAATGGTTGCTGTGAGTGAATCAACTTCTATAGAAAAGAGATCTTTTTGTAGAATTTTAGTAGTCATACTTTTGCTTGTGTCTGAGATCTTTGAATGGAACTACTTTGAGGAGTATATGCTATAGAAAGGTGATTAGCAAGTTGAGAGACTACAACTAAGGGCTTAGAAAGAAGAGGGTAAATTAGTGAAAGAATAGTAGTCATGCTTACAAAAATAATAGCACTGTCTACCTAAGAGATATCACTACCATTATTGTTCTGGTCTCTTGTTTTATCTGCTTAGTGAGTGTTGCCATTTTTTTGTCTTAGTTATTCTTTATTTTTCTCTTTTGTTGCTCAAAAGAACCCTCACTTTGTAACTATTGTTACTATTGCTGCTACTGCTCTTGTGAGTGCTATTGCTGAGAGTTCTTTTTCCATTGAGAAGATTTATCTCTATGTAAAATACCACAATGACAAGTATATAACATTTTAAGTAAGATTGGAGATGGATATATAAAAAGAAAGAATAGAGGCAGAAATAGAATTCTATGAGTGAAAAATTGCAGATAAAAGAGTTATTGCTCTTAGAATAGAAGGAATATCACAGTTATTTCCACAAAGTCTCATATAAAGCAAATCAAGCTTAACAATTTAGGGAGCAGAATTCTGATTACTAGAAATTTAGAATGTGATTATTCTCTAGTAGTCAGAAAAAATTGATGTCAGACTAGATGTTCTCATAAAAGTTTATAAATAAGCCTAAAAAGCCTCATCATTAGGCTAGCCATGCATTAACAAGTTATCTAGTAAAGTAGAATTAAGAACAGCTAAGACTTGGGAACCCAAGAAGTTTCTCTTGGCTATTTTATCTATATCAGTAGTCTGAGAGAGTACTAAAGCATTCAGCATGTTATCAACAGTGAAGACAGCTCTAGGATAGGTGATAAGAGTAAAATTTGATTTGATATGAAAAGTATAAGTGATAATAGAAGATAAGTAATAGTGGTAGTGATTCTATTTTTTCCAGTAGAGCTAGTAAGTTTGGAAAGAGTAGTAACAAAGTTGGCTATTACTATCAATAAAGATAATTAGTATGAATTAGAGAGTAAATGTAACCAGCTAGCATACAAATATTATAATCAATATCTTATACTTTATAGAAGATTGCCTTATGGACAACATGTATTAGGGTTGATTCATTATATAACTCACTATAGGCTGCACCTTACTTTATCTATATGTATGATCAGTCAGCACCTCATGTAGTAGTAGAAGTCTCTTTATGTTTTTCCTTATTATATCTTTATCTCTAACATATGTATTCCTTGTGGACAATCAATATATAGCTGTAGATACTCTCTTGTATCCTTATGCTTTACCAATTGATCCATCTCTTATTCTTACTCAATTCTTTGCCTAAGTTGCGACCTGAGCTAAGCTAAGATTGTAACAGCAAATATTCAATCCAACTAGTGATAAGCTATTAGTATATATAAGGTACAAGAGAATCCTATAGATATAAAGCAATTTAGAATTAGCTCAATTTATAACAGGCCCAGAAGTGACAAGATGACAGCTTACTAGTAAAGTTAGTTAAGTTCTTCTCATTAATAGAAAACAGTCTAAAAAAGCACTAACTAGAGATTAAGACAACCAGGGCCTATAACCTGTTGGAAGGAACAGAATGCATAGTAGCTTGGTATAGTATAGACAACTAGCAACCACTTACCTATAGTAAATACTTTAATAAAGAGCTAAGAAAGTGTAAGTAATAATAGAAAACAAGTAATATTGGTAGAAGTTCAATCTGTGAAAATTTTATATTGACTACCTAATTAGGACTACTGATCATGGGCCATACATTCACTAAGCAGAATGCTTTACAATACTTCTGATAGTAAGTATGATATTCATCTGTAGGTTTCAGCTTTTTTTACTCTTCTTCAACTTTTTTTTATTTCCTATACTAGAGTCTTGTCATATTCCAAACTCTGAAACATGTTTGACTTCAATACAACATTAAATTCCCACAGTTATTTGGTCTTATTTGTGCCCAAAACTCCATCAGTATTTTAGTACTTTATAATAGACTTAATTCTATCAAAAGTCTGTGGTTATTTCACTTTATTTGAGTCAAAATCTGTGGTCATATTCATTTGTATCCATTGCCTAATTATCTCCTTCAAACTCTACAAATTTACTTGGACTTTACATAGAGTTTTCTCCTCTCTAAATCTGGACTCCTATATAATGTTTTACTAATGAAACACTTGCTTGGAGATCTGTTTTAGTTACTTCTTTTGCTATTTTATGTATTTAAAACTAGTGACCACTTTGTAATAGCTAGCCTGATAATCAACTAAAGTTGACACTAAATCTCTAGTGTCAATAGTGATGCACTTTACTTCTCTCCTTATAACTCCTTACAAGACCATCCTCTGAAATTGTGATCATGTGGCTTGTAGAAAGCACAACACATAAGTTGAGGCTAAGGTTGTTCTGACAAGTCCACATCACTGAGCTTATTGCATGAAGTTTCTACACTCTGTGCATGTCTGAGCCAACTCTACAGACTTTTACCTTCAAGTGCAAACCACACCTAATAAGCCTCTTGTATCTGAAGATCTTGATTTTGCAAATAAAGCTAGCTGTTTAGCTTTACCTTTCTTCTCTGTTTTCTCAGCCTGACAATCCCGCTCAGTCTGGTTGATTACAGCAATAAGCTCTGTGGTCACCATGTTGAATATAAAAGTCTTTCTCTTATCTAGTAAATTTTGTTTGACAATATCCCAAATAGTCAAACAAGAAAGAGAAAAAAGCATGGCATGAATCAGATGAATATCTTCAAGCTTCTGACCAGCCTTGATGATATGATGGCAAAGGTTCAGGAAGGACCCAATATGGTCTGACATAGTAGTATATTCATTCCACTTCTTTGTGTAAAGCTCTTGGTAATAGTAGTGAACATTAATACCCTAGTGCTGGATGATGTGGATATTGTGGAGATGATTCTACATTTCCTTTGAAGTTGTAATATTTGCAATATGTTCATGCTGTCCAAACTTGATAGCACCTTTCATTAAGCCCATAGCAGCACTATCAGATCACAACCAATCAAGATAGTCTTCTCTTGGCTTCAACCAATCTCTATACTCAACTGAAGACATCAAGTAAGGGAGGCCCTTAGAGATGAAAGGAGGTTTGGGAGTGGGTATAAGGGGACATTCTTCCAAGCTGTCAACTAATAACCGGAGTTTTCGGGCTTGAAGGGCAGCTTTCATATTGTCAGCCCAGGCATGGTAGTTTCTACCATTTAACTTTGGGAATCAAAGTGTCTCAGATGTTAACTTGCTATTGGGGCCCATAACCTAACAAGAAATGGATTATAAGTAGTGCAGTGATGTTGTAGACACAACAAATGTATGCGAGCGATCCCTAGGATTCAGCACAAGATGCTATATTTAGAAACTAGTTACTCACTGTAGGTACAGCACTCACCTAGGATTCAGCACAAGACACTGAAGTCCTAGGAACAGACGAGACTCTATATAAGTGCTCTACAATAAATTCTAGATCCAAATATTTACGAAGGAATTTTATCCTATTAATTGTCTCTCTATTATGACGTCGATATGAATCATTTCTTGACATGCATTTATATGTCCGCCATGTGGATATCAGGTCATGTATACAATTTGGGAGAGTTTAACGAGCAGTACAAGTCTCACACTGTTGTTTGCTTAGCCAGCTTTCGTGTGCGACGGACTCAGTTACTTGTCACTGGACATAATGCTCCGCCAAATCATCATCGAGGTATCCCCGTGACAGTAACAATAAAGATCGACCATCCCTTACATTGTACTTCTCTCGCTGATCCCAGCACAATGCACTGGCGGGCATAGAGGTGGTGTTTAGAATTGACTCCAAGACGTACGATCAAGAAGCTGTCGGTCTATATTCGCCACGTACTTATTGTTCGTATTCAGGCACCCAACACAGGTCATGCCGTAATCTCATCGGTTATTTTTGTCTAATTGTCTTGCACGGCGGCTTTCCTCTCACTGAAGGCTTCCACGGAATGAGTCATGGCGCATCTTAACGCTGGTCTTAAAAGACAATACCGGGTCTATATATTTGCTTCCGTAGCTCTGCTTAGGCCGTCCCTCTGCCATGGAGGATTCTAAAGACTCTACGTCCTTTTCAGTGGAGTCTACTTTCCTTCGTGCTCGGCATATACCAGATGTGCCAGAAGATGTCGAATTTCTCATGGAGCACCTCAATGACCCGAACATGGATATCAAGAAACCTCCCCAAATTCGGTACATAATGACGGACGTTCGAGACAGCAAGAACGAATATGACCAGTCTGATTACGATGTCGAGTCACGGTTTGACATTGACCGCCCATCATTGAGACACTCGACTATGACTGAGTTTGACGAGTGAGTTTTCGTTTATCATTCAAATTTTGCTCACCCGTCCGTAGCGAGTCCCCATATCCCGAAGTTCGTGCTGCAGTCTCAAGTATAGATGATCCAGATATGCCAGTGAATACTTTCAGGATGTGAGTAAATATTATCTCGAGCATTCACTCTTATACATTGGTTACCATCAGGTGGGCTATCGGTCTTTTGGCCACCATCTTAGTCTCTGGATTGAACCAGTTCTTCTCCTTGAGATGTGAGTCCCCCAATGTTTTTCATTTTCAATGCAGTTGTTCATCATGTGCTACAGATCCTTCCGTATTTATAACAGGAATTGTTGTTCAGTTGATAACTCTCCCAATTGGCAGACTCTTCGAGCGGATCCTTCCAAGTCGACAATTCAACACTTTCGGTTATGTTTGGTCCCTGAGTCCTGGGCCCTTCACGATCAAGGAACACGTTTGTATTACTGTTATGGCCAATGTCGTCGCTGGAGGTGCCTATGCAACGGATATCATCTTAACCCAACGCGTTTTCTATAATCAACGGGTCTCCTATGGATACCAGATTGTGACTGTCCTTTCTTCTCAACTCATTGGATATTCCCTTGCTGGACTCCTTCGCCAGTTCGTTGTATGGCCATCGAGTATGATTTGGCCTGGCGCTTTGGTCAACTCGGCCCTCTTCAATACATTGCACAAGAACTACGGCAAAAAGGATCCTGGACACATAAGCCGTGAACGCTTTTTTCTCTATGCGTTTCTGGGCAGCTTCCTATGGTACTTCGTCCCCGGATATCTCTTTACTGCTCTTAGCGTGTTTAATTGGATCTGTTGGATTGTTCCAAACAATGTTGTCGTCAACACCTTGTTCGGATCTAACACCGGTTTGGGCATGAGCATTCTGACTTTCGATTGGAGTATGATCTCTTACATTGGCAATCCACTCGTTACCCCTGTGAGTTCCAGTTCGATTAACTCTGAGGAACCACTCTAATATATCTATGCGTGCGTGCGCACATAGTGGTGGTCTGAGATGAACACTGGTATTGCATTTGTTGTGATGTTCTGGATTATCACACCTATCCTGTATTGTGCGTTTGTCATGGTCGTTCCAATATTCCTGTCAGCCGATTTCTTTTACATTCAGTCACAAACACCTTCAATAGTGCTTACTTCCCGATTTTGTCATACATGTCTTTCGACAACACCGGTGCACGATATAATTTTACTGCCGTCGTGGATGAGAATATCGTTTTCTCTCCAACCAAGTATTCGCAATACTCGCCTCTCTTCATGTCAGCTGCGCTCGCGGTAGCCTATGGCTGTTCTTTCGCCGCTTTTTCATCTGTCTTCGTACACACATTCCTTTGGTTCCGCAAGGATATTATCAAGCGTTTTAAGAACACTCTCAAAAATGAGCGCGATCTTCATTCCCGGCTCATGCAAGCGTATGATGAGGTCCCTATATACTGGTACGGCATCCTTGGGGGCGTGTTCTTCATCCTTATGTGCGTCGGTGTCGAGGTCTTCCACACTGGGTTGCCTGCCTGGGGTGCCTTGATTGCATTCGGTCTATCCGCAGTTCTTTCCATTCCTTTGGCTATGCTCATGGCCATCACGAATCAACAGGTCCCAACTCAGGTTATGCATGAGTTGGTTGCTGGCTGCATGTTCCCTGGACGTCCCATTGCCAACGTCCTCTTCAAAACCTACGCTTTCATCGGTACTTCTCAGGCCATCAGCTTTAGTGGTGACCTTAAGCTTGGCTACTACATGAAGATCCCTCCCCGTATCATGTTTAGCGTACAAGTTGTTGCCTCCGTCGTGAGCTGCTTCGTTGTAACGGGTGTTCAGGACTGGATGCTGGCCAATATTGAAGATATCTGCACTCCTGATCAAAAGAACGGATTTATTTGTCCATCCACCAACGTCTTTGCCACTGCAACCCTCGTGTGGGGTGGAATTGGACCTCGAAGATTGTTTGGTCCTGGAGCATTATACAGCCCTCTCCTTTGGTTTTTCCTTATTGGCGCCCTCCTCCCTATCCCCTTCTATCTCCTCGCCCGTCGCTTCCCTCTCTCATTCTGGCGATATGTCAATATTCCAATTTTCTTCGCCGGTCTGGGATCAGTCCCTCCTGCAACAGGGATTAATTACATGTCCTGGACGTTCGTCGGTTTCCTCTTCAATCATGTGATTAGAAAGTACCACTTTAAGTGGTGGATGAGATACAACTACATTTTATCTGCAGCCCTCGATGCAGGCGTTGCTATCAGCGTTATTGTGATATTTTTCTGCTTGCAGTTCCCGAAGAATGGTTTCGAACTCGATTGGTGGGGTAATAAGTGAGTATTGTTTTTAGTAAAGACGATCAATAGCTGAAGCTGATTTTCATCGATTTTCTAAGTGTTTGGCTCAACAACGCTGATGCGAACGGCATTTCATTCAAGTCCATTGCTGCGGGCTCGACTATTGGCCCTGCATCCTTCTCATAGACAATGGCATGGGTGATGTGTCTGGTGTCTGGATGTAATTCCTTACGAAAGTAATCCTTGCTTCTTGTTGTTCGAACCCCCCCTCTTTCTCTCTCTCTTCCAAACACATTCCTTTTCAGGTAGTGAAGAGGTTTTTATGACGGATAATATACAACCATTAGTAGTTTTACTCTTTGTGTGTTGTATCGGTGTTCCTCTTCCTGGAGATTGTAACAAATACTCTCTTTGTTCATTCGCAATTTTGAAAGCTCGTGTATTACCACTGTACTACCATCACTTACTGTGCGACTACCATGTAATCAAAGCCTTTGATTTTAACATAGAAAAATGCAAGGGAAAACCGGGGCGCAACAGTTTGCTTTTACCATTCAGGATCATGGTACATAGATAAATAAAAACAAGTTAACAGTAGAACAGCAGCAACCACCAGTCATTAAGCACAACCCCAAACCTTGACCTCCCTTCCGGTCGCAACTAAGACTTCCTTGCCCTGCTCCCCAAATACTAGCTCAGAAATATCATTACCTTCCTCGATGTGTGCCAACTCTTCCCAAGACTTATGAGCGAAGATCTTGGCACCGTGATTCCCCGAGACGGCCAAGAACTGAGCACTCTGATCATACGTAACTCTATTTACTTGGAAATTGTCGCCGAGGGGAATACTGTGTGTACTCTTTGTCTTACGTAGATCCCAGATAGAGACTGACGAGAGCGAATCAGGCGCAAGCATGTGATACCCGTTTTCAGAGAAGGCGAGAGAGTTGACAGTGAAAGGCGTTCCTTCACTTGGAGTGAGAGTGGCTGCGATAGCACCAGTACGAATATCAAAGATTTGAATTGTCGAGGTTGGAGTGCCGGCAGCTATGAGTGTACCATCAGGATGAATCTGCAAAGAGGTGAAGGGTTCGTCGGAGGGAGCAGAACGGAAGAGTTGTTTGAAATTATTCAGATCGTGGATAGAGTATGTTCTGTCCAGAGAGGAGTATACGACGAACGCAGACGTAGGGTGAACTGTTAGTCCAGAAATTTCGCCTTTATGAGTACGAAGGGTGTAGTCGGCGATATACTCCCCCGATGCGTCATCTCGCGACCAGATTTTAGCGATCTTGTCTGCACCAGCGGAGAGAAGGAGTGTCCTCTCCCCTTCATTTTCACGGAAAGCAACGTGGTTAATCTTCTTGCTGTGACCTTTCAGGGTAGCTAAAACTTTGTCCGTGCTCCTGTCGTACAGCTGAATAATTTTATCATTGCCACCGGTGAGGAACTGAGAGGGATTGGCACGAGAAACCGCAAGAGAGGTAATGCCAGCAGGGGAGGCAGAATGGAGGGATGGGATAGTACGTGTGGCCGTGTACGTCTTGACGTCGGCGTGAGTTGCATAACCCGTCGGAGGCTTGCGCTTCTTGCGGACGGAGGATAGTGTAGCGTGAGTTTCGTCTATTTGAGCAACGACTGAGGCAGGAAGGCTCTCTTCGGCTGCACCACCTTCAGCCATTTCCACATCGGCACCGTTAGCAGATCCAGAAGTTATGCCCATGGAAACTTGGACATTTGTAAGAGCCCTTGAATAAAATGAATATCATTAACCTGATGAAAGGACCATCGCAAGACATACTCTCGAGCCGCATCGCGTTCACGAATTAGACGTGCGACAACACGAGTGGCAGCATCTTGCGAGTACAACGCGTAACTCAGTTCCTGCCGAACAGAGTTGTACTTTTGCCTCAACGAGAAAAGCTCCAGAACAATTGCATCATACTCGTTCTGCAGAGTATGGAGGAGAGCAGGCAGGGAAGTATGTGTGGGTGGCCGAGGGGGCGCAGTTTTTGGTGCTGAGCCTGTGTTAGTTCTCCAGGGATAATGTCAAGCCACAGGGAAGGACTGACAGGCTTTAAGTTCTATGAGGTCGCTCTCCTCGAGTTTGTCACCAGTGATTGGGTCAGTGCCATTTTCAGTGATATACTTGGTTATAAGCCTGCGTTCGTAGACGTGACCCGACTTGACGGAGACGACGGGATCTTGGGGTGGTTCGCCCGAAATTGCACAGAAAACCATTTCACAGAAAAGACGACGACGCGACGCAGACTGCGTTTTCTCCGCCCGCGTCACCCTTGTTGACTTGTGTTTACTTCTCCTTCCACCATGTCCGAGAAACAACAACAGCTCGTCCTCGCTATTCTAGACTTTCTTAATCACTCTATGTATGATGGGACGGTAAAAGGGGAAGACAAGGAAGGCTTAGAAATAGCTAGTACGCCCTCTATCTACCTATGTCCCAAGCCTTGTTTAATCGGAACAATTAGTCCAGTGTATTGGCGAGTCTTTCGGCGTCGATCCAAGTAATCAGGAGCAAGTTAAGCAGCTGAGCATCCAACCCATGACATTGCAGAGTATATTCGACGACCACATGAAGACTCACGACAAGTTCGCCACTCAAGCGTCCGTTTCGGGAGACGACACTGCTTCTTCTTCCCGCAAGGTCCCCACAGTAGAAGATAAAGCAAAGGCAGAGGCTCTCAAGCAAGAAGGAAACTCTCTCATGACGGCAAAGAAATTTGACAGCGCTATTGAAGCGTACACCCAAGCTATCACACTCGATGCAACAAACCCAGTCTACTACTCCAACCGTGCAGCTGCTTACTCGAGCAAGAGTGATCATATTTCCGCCATTTCGGATGCTAATAAAGCCATCGAAGTCGATCCTCGATATTCGAAAGGCTATCATCGGTTAGGGTACGAATACCATCTATATCAAAGTCCTTGGGTCTTCACCTTCACATGCGATTATTCAGTCATGCACTTTATTCGATTAGTGACTTCAAAGCTGCTGCAGATGCCTTCGAACGTGGTCTTAAGGTCGAACCTACTAATCCTGGCTTGAAATCTAGCCTCGCAAGCGCCAAGGCAAAAATTAACGCCGAAAGTGAGGTATCCCCGAGGGGCACTCCAGCAGGGGTCGATGATCCTAGTGCAGGAGTAGGAGCAGGTGGAGGCATGGGCGGTCTGGCAGACATGCTCAAGAATATCGGCGGGGGCGGCGGCGGCATGCCTGACTTGACAAGTCTCATGAGTAATCCCGCAATCAAATCAATGGCACAACAAATGGCGCAGAACGGTGGCCTTAGTCGACTCATGCAGGACCCAGCAGTTGCAGATATGGTGTGTTCATATTTCTCAAGTACTGAAAATCCTATAATGAGATATGTTATAGATGAATAGAGTACAATCTGGCAATACGCCTTCGATGGAAGAACTCATGCAAAATCCTAACCTCAAAAATATGTGCGTTTCATCTCATTGAAATGAAAAGGAATCCTAACCTCATATATTCAGAGCTGAGAAGTTTTTAGGAGGTTCTGGTGCCGGTGGCTCGAGTGTATGAGTGAGAGTACATCTTGGATTTCTGAATTCCAATACATCATCCTTTGAAACCTGCCTGATTGGGATGCTTTCCAGAATATTCCGCCTTCTGTCCACCCATTGAAGAAAATCACTGTCCAGTCTTCTTGTTATGCTTTAGACAAGGGACCAAGCCATGTTGGGACGCGCCAAAGACCATCGGAAAAGAAGTTCGTTGCGGTGGTTGAATGGAACTCAGTATGTCGATTATATCGACGCCAACACAAGCGCCTGGCGGTGGACGACCATTGAGAAATCTGAGGATTCAATAGGTGCTGTGAGTTGACAGCTCAGAAGTGAAGTTACTATGACATAGGAGATGATTGAAAAGTCTATCGGTGCCATTCCGAGGTCCAAGATACTTACTCGGGACAACATGTTGACAAGGAACATTCTGCAAGATGCAATTGTCATGACAAGTGAGAGAGAAGTTGATGACGGACAGTGGTAGCGAATGGTGCGTTTGAAATTTCAAGCATGATGTGAGTTTCTAGCCTGCAGAGTAGCACATAAATACAGAAGATTGAGTAGCCACAAACTCGAGTCCTTGACCTCTTCCCACCCTCCATTAACGTGGATAGGAAATCCCGACCATTGGTCATTTGTCCTAAGTATAAGAAAAATGTCTTATAACCACAACCACAGCCACAACCGAAGCAAACCGAAGCGTTGGAGATGGCGTCGCTGGACTGTGTTATCGTAGCTCCTCGGAACGAGCTTTACGGCGCATCCGCCTTGTCTTCGTCGGAAATTGGCGAGCAAGAGTCGGGGGAACTTCCGATAATTGCGCAGGCAGGTTCTGAGGGTGTCCCTGCATGAACAAATAGTAAAACATTTGGTCAATAGGAGGCGAGTCGTAGACATGGTAGTGCTGACATGTTTCATATGGTATCTCAACCCACTTGAATGCTTGTATGCTTTGAAACAGTCAGGCATAGGACAAACAAACTCTCGTTCGTTGTCGTCCACTTCAGGGTCAGTCCCAGAGCCGTTCTCCTCGTTGAGCGACTGGCTAGAAAACCTCGTTGACAGCGCTGTCCGGAAGTGGGCCGTTGATCTATCCCAAAGCCATGATGGAATCATAAGTTGTTATTTTCTTATCGATTGGGCTTGGTTTAACTCACACTTGAAGGTGGTACTGAAGACCATTAATTGACTATGAGAACCGAAAACTAGATTTATTATGGTGATACAGTGGTTTGACTAACATACCTTCCAGGATTTGCCACAACCTGTGAGGGCACAACGGAACGGTTTTTCAGTATATGGCTCATCACCATGTTCGTTCTTGTTGTGATCAAAGAGTTCCTTTGATGTTGTGAAACATGATTGACTGGTTGTCGCGTCCTTTGGCCAGCATGTATCTGTTCCGCATGCATAAGGTTTGATAGATGAACTAAACCATACAAATATTAAATTCAAATGGTGCAAATAGGTATAGAGCAGCCCACTCTGTTGTTAACGGAAGGGAGGAAGAAAGTCTCATTGGGGTATCAGACTTGAGTAGCCTTTTAGTCGCGGATGTTGGCTTACGGCCTTGAGTCGAGAATACATGAGAACGAGCTGGTTCCAGGGGTGTTGAAAATAGCAGGGAACTAGTTGAAGTCATTAATTGCTCACCACCAGGCAGATTCACCGGTGATGAGACATTGGGACTAGATATTGGAGAGACAGAGGGAGCGACAGACAAAGGAGTCGAAGCGGCAGATGACAAGTCTTCGAACCCAGGATCTGCAAGCAGAGTATTATCCGAGTTAGATTGCGGAGAATACTCAAACGATATAAGAAGGTCAGAAAGAGTTTCAGTTGGGGATTTCCATGAGTCATACAGAGGATGGAAGTGAGCAGATGAATGAGAAATAGGGGAAATGGGCGTCGATGAATGTTGTGCATTGAAAGCAATTTGCGGTTGCAGCAGAGGAGAAGATGTGAAAGCAGGCAGAAAATGAGAAGCAGGAAGATGATCGGCAGGAATTGTTTCACTGGCCATAGCAGCAAGGGGATCGCCCAGTGACATCGGATTGTCATAGCCATTTTGACCTACGTTTAACGCATTATCTGATGGAAGCTCAGTTTCTGGACGTGGCTCCATCGATGGCAGTTCACTCGAGATCGGCGGTAAGGGCCGGTGAAGCTGAGGGGGTGCTGAGAGTGCTGCACTGAGCGAGGAAGAAGAGAAGTGGAACGGTGCAGGAGAAACGGTAATAATTTCCGGTGAAGGTATTCGAAAAGAATGGGAAGGGCTGAGGGAAGAACTGGGGATGGGATAGGACTCCGGTGGATAGTATGGTGGCCAGACATCAAAGCCAGAGTCGTGCTGTGAATAGCTTCCTGGTGATCGTCCCGTATCAGAGACCAAAGAGAATAGATGTGGCACCCCTGTGGGAGACAACGCTGGTTGATTCATTGCTGGAGAGGAAACTGTTTGGATCGGATGCGAGGGGCTCGGAGCTGCATTGGCGTGTACATTGATTAAGGGGGAGGTAGAGGAGCTGTCGGATGCGCTGTTGGGTGCATTGCTCGAGGTCGTCGACTGCCGACATGCCCTCAATGCTGCTGCCTTCTTTCTCTCTAGGAGCCGCCATCTAGGTACAATGTCAAAAAGTCAATACGCAGCACCTCTGTACACGAATCAATTATGGCCAACTACCTGTTCCTGCACCCAAGCCCACTGCGTTGCATCTCTTGACCGATCCGACCCCACTTACCCCCAATATGTCTGAAGACCTCGAGCAGTTTCTCGTCTTCCTCAACGGACCATTCGTCTTTTTTGAGACTCGGATCAAGCGCCTCCCGATAGCGCTTGGAACATGCATCGTCGGTCCTTCCTTGTATTGAGCGGGCGATTGTCGACCACCTCGATCCATATTTCTCATAAAGTTCCAGAAGTAATTTATCTTCTTCTGGGGTCCATGCCGTTTTCTTCACAACGGGAGAAAGGGAGTGTAACCAACGCTTGACAAGGAATTGAGCTTCCTTGCGACACAAGTAGAGGAAGAAAGATACCTTTCTACATGCCTTGTTGGACCTGCCTGAGATACATAGCGCAATGTTTTTCCAGTTATCATGTTCGCCGTGTTTTGCAACAGCCTCCTTCAGTAAGTGATCTGGGAAGAAAAAATGAGCAGAAGGACAGAAAGACGGAGGGAAAATATGACCTTCATCTTCAGTCCATGGTCGACTAGCATTTTTTTTCTCTGCCATGGGAAAGGATGAATCACGAAATCATGACACAGAGGTCAAGTTGCGGCATTCCTCCGACACTGCAATGAGCCGGAGTGGTCACACCTCCTTCCCAATCTAGCAGGTTCGTTACTGCGTTACTGGCCTCTAACAACAGAGTGTCTGCAGAACATATGTCTCTCGCTCTCGATTACTCGTCTGACGATGCCGGAATTGTTGCGAACGACGCGTTTGGGGTCTCGTCCTTATTAACAAACAAAATCCCTCGTGTTGACGAGTCTGTGGAATCAAATACCGCAGTCATAGACTCTGCACCCCATGTTCTAGCTGAAGTAAGTTGAACTTCTGCCCACCATGTAGCTCAGCTGCTGAAGGATATCCTAGGATCCTCTTAAAATGACTTCTCTTGTGACAAGACCGACCGACACGCAGATGAACGTGAATATTCCCTACCGAGACATGATGCTACCTCTTCAAGGACCAGAGAATCCGTTCGGCGACCGGAATCGCTTCATTAATCAGAATGCACTCGCAGGTCATGTGGAAGAGCAGTCTATCTCGGAGCATGCCTTTCGTGCACAACATCTGACCCATTCCATTCTTGGGTACTCAGCTAATCCTTCGGTTGACCCCAATGCACCAGCCATTATTGGATCCATGGAGAATGCAAAAGCCAACAATTTCCAGACTATCGATACACTAAGAATATCTAGAAGTGAGCGCAAAAAACTCAAACGTAAACGTGAGGACAAGGGTGATCTCGAGATTGTAGATGGAGAGGGTGCCTATGTTGGACCTTGGGCGTCGTGGAAGGGCGAAGACAATCAGGTTGATTTCTTAGCAGGAGTTTCTGTCGGGGATGAGGAAGAGGAAGAGGAAGAAGAGGAACTCGACTACACCATCAAAAAGGCGAAACCTAAGAAGGGAGCGATTGGGCAAGAGAGCTCAGTATTCCATGGCACATCTCTGACCGATTACCAAGGGAGAACATACATGTCTGCCCCTATCGCAGATGCACCCCAATTGTCGCAAGAAGCTGGCTCGCAGGATTGTTTCATTCCAAAAGTTTGCATTCATACCTGGACAGGACACACTCAGGGCGTCTCTGTTATTCGAACATTCCCTGAAACCGGCCATCTCTTCATTAGTGGCTCTATGGACACAAAGATCAAAGTGCGCGTGCTGCTCTGTTTGTGTATAGTACGTACCCTGATCATATGTCTTCTTCAGCTTTGGGATATCTACACGCACAGCAATTGCCTACGAACATTTCACGGCCATGTAAAGGCTGTCAAGGACATCTGCTTTTCAAATGACGGTCGACGGTTTCTTTCTTGCGGATATGATCGCCAGATGAAGTTGTGGGACACTGAAACCGGGCAATGCCTACAACGCTTCAGCAACGGGAAGATTCCTTATGTTGTGCGGTTTCATCCTGATGAAGACAAGCAAAACATCTTTCTTGCCGGAATGTCAGATAAGAAGATCATACAGGTGGGTTTTCCGCAAGGATCCCCCAAATGGTTCCTTATGCTCGCATTTTCATAGTATGATATCAACTCCGGTGAAATCATCCAAGAGTATGATCAACATCTCGGTCCTGTAAATACCATAACTTTCGTGGATGAAAACCGGCGTTTTGTCACGACTTCAGATGATAAGACTATTCGCGCGTGGGATTTCGATATTCCTGTCGTCATCAAGTATATCGCAGAGCCGCACATGCATTCAATGCCCTCCGTGACTTTACACCCATCTAGTATGTCACGAGCCCCTTGTGCACTACCTGCCATCTGATCAGGAACACACTCAGACAAGTATTTTGCTGCACAGTCGCTTGATAATCAAATACTTGTTTATAGTACAGACAACTTCCGTCAGAATCGCAAAAAGCGGTTTGCAGGTCATTCCGTTGCTGGTTACGCGTGCCAGGTTGGGTTTTCCCCTGACGGCAAGTGGATAAGCAGTGGAGATGGTGAAGGAAATGTTGTTTTCTGGGACTGGAAAACGGGCCGTATCAAGTCACGCTTAAAAGCACATTCCAAAGTTTGCATTGCTCATGAATGGTTGCCACATGAAACAGTAGGTATACACCAAAGTTGATACAATATTGTTACTCATTCATTGCGCAGTCCAAGGTCATCACAGCTTCGTGGGATGGTCTTATTAAGTTATGGGTGAGCATCGACACCTCTGTTGCTTGAATCAATGGCGAGACTTACGCTGGTTATAGGATTGAACCTTGAAAAAAATGTTCACCGCTTGCTCCTGGTTACATACTGCTCCACGATGTTCATCACCGGCACGTTATTTCAATAGAGATTTGCTACCAAAAATGTAAGTGGTACGATAATGTTGAGGGCCTTGGAGCGGCATGTTGATCATTCGGTTCCGTGAACAAGTGAACAAGATTTTGGAGGCACTGGGTGCTCAGTACATCGTCGGGTGAGTGTCAAGACACTCCAGAGCGTGGTAGGAACACTGTTCAGAGAAGAGATGTTGAGCTGAATGTAAAGCAAAATGCATTTTTACCGCATTCGCACATGTGTTCTATGTTGCCTTCCTAACTAAGACTTCAGATCTACATCGACATTACACTCAAAAATAAGTATTTGCCAGATCCGAGGCCTTTTTCTATACTCAAAAAGATTCTAAGTCACCAGTTAAATTATCAAGTTTCTGTAATCCTGGGGATCATTACTTACTCTCTATCCGAGCTCTAGCCTCCAGTATGACCCTTTTTAGGTAGAATTTTTTCTCTTGTCACATTGTTTGGTGTCTGAGTCAAGTGAAGACTTACAGTTTCTCATCATTTCCTCTACCTCTCTTGAGCAACTATCTATCTAGCTTAAGAAGTATTTTTGATTACTGTATCTTGTAACTGTATAGCAAGTTGCTACTTTTTGTCTTATAATTAGGTATATCACAATAGACTCTTGTTGCCAAACATGAATTATGTATATATAGTAATCCATCAATATCTGGATATGAGATAAATAGTTATTAAGCAGATTATGGCCAGTAAATGACTGTTAAACAACTATTAGAGTTCACTACATTTACTATAGAACTAATGAGAGCTTACTACCTTAGTTTTATTAATAGCTAAGCCTAGTCATGTTCATGATTATAGCTAGAGTTCAGAAATATTTCCTAGACTTAGAATATAATAAGAGATAAACTAGTTCAAAATATTGTTAAGTATGGTTCATACTTGGAGCAAAGGTCTGTGAAAGTTGCATGAAAGAGAATAGATAAAGTATAGAAAGACTTATCAAGAGAATAATATGACTAGGTACAGACAACAACCTTGGCTTCAACTTGTATATTGTGCTTGTAGTAATTAGAAAGACTCAGTCACTTGTAATACAGACAAGAACTAAGGTGAATGTCTACAAGAGTCCAGTATTTATACTATAAGATGTACAATACACATATGAGATAGGGAACAATACTTTGATAATCAAAGAATAGTATAAGGTAATACAAAATGTGCACATAATACAATAGCATCAGTGCATACACTTGAACAATGACTCAGTACATACTTACATTTCCTACACTCCTCCTCAAGCTGTACTGAGATCAAGTACACTTGCAAAGTACTTAACCTTTTTGATGACCCAACAGATAAAATGGTAGTATACATTAATGTATTTGATACAGGGATGGTATTGGTGATCAGTAGCAAGTACAATGGCAAACTAGTTGTCAGAGAAGAGGATGGTAGTGTTAAGTTGGATATGAAAAATCTAAGAAATAAGAAAGCAAAGTTATTATTGAACATGGATCATCATATCAAATGCATGCTCTAGCTAGAAACTCAGATCAAATTTACTGTATACAATACACACTAGTACAATGGAATTGCTAAATGATGAAATCATACAATTATGGATCATGCTCATATTATGAACTATCTTCCTCAATTGTCCAAGGCCTGTGGGCAGACATAGTTAGCTATTTAAAGTGGTCTGGAAATACAAGCCAAATTTGAGTGGACTGTGCAAATGGAGTAAGAAGTGTTGGGCTCATAACTCAAAGGCTAATAAGCTTGAGGATTGAGCTTAAAAGATATGTTAGTTAGGCTATGATGACAAGAGTAATGTGATAAGGGTTTAAATTCTACTACTAGTACTGTGAGGATGGAATAAGATGTCAGATTTGCTAAGCCTTTAAATTTCAAAGGGGAGGAAAAGTTAGCAAACAAAATTTGACACAAAAATTCACCTACCAGTCCTCTAGCTGAACCACTAAAGATTCTTACTCCCCCTGCCACTTTAGTACCATCACCACCTATCAAAACTATATTCACTAATCCTCCTACTTCCAATCTGACTGTTGAAGCCATTCACAAGCCTGTTTGTGAGAAAACCCAGCCCATTGCAAATGAGTGCCTATACCATTTACAGAATTAAAGCTAAAAAGCCTGTAACATTCTTGAAAGCTATACCATAATAGCTGTTGAAGAAGAAAACTAGGAGAAAGTTTGGTGTTTCTCCATTGAGATGGATGGAACAGAAGCTTTAGAGCTGAAGACTTTGCAGAAAGTAATGAAATGGGCTGATTAGATGATGTAGAAGACAGGTATGGCTGAAGAATACAAGATATTAATAGATGCTAGTATATAGAAGCTTATAAATCTCCTACCTAGTACTAATATTGTTAGTTTGCAATAGATGTTCAAAATCAAGAAGAATATCATAGGCATTATTATTTACTTCAAAGCCTGGTTTATTACTCAAGGCTTTTCCTAAGTTTTCCAAGTTGACTACTTTGATATGTATGTATTTGTAGCAAAATTGGCATTTATTTGGATAGTTCTAATACTCATAGCAGTCTTAGACATGAAAGTATACTAGATAAATATCAAGAGGGTATACCTAAACAGGAAACTATTTAATAATGAGATTATCTACATAAGATAATCACCTGGTTTTGAGAATCCAAAATTCTCCATTATGTGTGTTGTCTTCAAAAAACATTATATGGTCTGAAGTAGTCTGGTAGGTATTGGTATTAATGTCTATGTGAGATCCTAATTGATCTCCTTGGTTTCTCATGCACTGAGTTAGATATATATGTGTTCTTTTTCTCTCAACCATCTAATCTCACCATCATTGCTATATATATTGATGACTACATAGTTATAGCCACAAATGTTTCTCTCATTGCTTGGATCAAAGCTAGAGTTCAAGAGTATGTTAAAGTGAGTGACTTAGGAAAAGTATACTAGTTTCTGGAAATCAAAGTAAAAAACTTTGAAATGAAAG
>Ga0157368_1000305_pt1 | contig 23368 bp, 9 predicted proteins | sample AttbisABBM3_FD_113146 | JGI IMG/M metagenome (GOLD analysis project Ga0157368, IMG submission 113146) | Fungus gardens microbial communities from leaf cutter ant in Botucatu, State of São Paulo, Brazil - Atta bisphaerica ABBM3 | ecosystem: Host-associated > Fungi > Mycelium > Unclassified ...
GCACATGACACTGCAGTCACATGACATGTCACGTGATGTGATGTCATAGGCCTAGAATATGGTAGAAGGATCAGGAAGATGATGTCAAGGCACATGTATACAACATGATAGCCTTGAGGCAAACATAAGGAAGAGGCATAGACATAAGGGCAGGGTTAATCATTAGTAGCACGGACCATGAGGACTTTGTATATATAGGACTATAATTTAGCAGAGACTCCTTATCGAGTTCTCTTGTGATTTTCCCTACTTGATTGCCTGCTGAGAGCTTTACTTGCTTATATAGCTATTGGACTTTGTGTCTAGTGGTTGCCACAACAAGTGAGTGCTAATTTGATGTATCACTGTTAAATACCAGGGATTGAGTTCAATAAGAATTATCTTCATCAATTATTAGACTAACAAATTACAGTGTAACTATTAGTCTTATATACAAGTTCATACTATAGGAGATGCTTGGGGTTTCAGTGTTGAGACATTGATAGGAGTGATACTACCATGGAAGACCAAGTCAAATAGGAGTATCTCTGTCATGAAAGATAAAATACCCAGATGATTGCATTATTGTCATGAGGCATGTTATAAGTAAGATGGCCACTGTAGAAGGCAGGCTTTATTTGGATTAGCTGTTGACAAGGAGTGTACTGTGGGGATATGTTTTTCAGATGAGTGGACTTGGTATATAACAACAATCTGTGATATTTTATACTTAGAAATCTTGTTTTAACAAGATTTCTGATGATGACTGGTGCTAGGGTTTGAGTTTTTTCAGAAAATATATTGAAGATAGCTAGTTCAAACATGAAGATATAGAAGACTGGACATATGGACTAAATAGACTCTAAGAGATGAAGAGTAGATAACAGAGTACTAGATTGAGCAATAATTTTATAAGAACTAAGATATTTCTCAGAGAGCTTTTTGAAGGACTATATGGTCTTGAAGAGTTAAGCTTTCATAAAGATCTTATTATCTACTTTGAAATCATATATATTAGTGGACTTTTGGTACCAGTGTTAGGCCATAAAAATCTCAGACTTGAAAGTACTCTGCAATTTATAACAAAGTTACAGGCTCAGAAGAAAGCAATATTATATTCAGAGTGTACTGAAATGCTAGGATAATAACTCTTATTAACAAAAAATGAAGAGATACCAGTAATAGCACTGGAAGCATTATTATAAGAAAACTCTACAAAAAATGAAGTAAAGACCAGTTATCTTGCTAGTAGTTACAATATATACTATTACTATTACTCTAGAGTTTGGTTCATATGTTCTGTCTGTCTATCACTTTCAAGGTAGTAAAGTGGAGATACATATTCAGAGCTATACATAGAGAACTATAAAAATTCAAGACAAACTCTGAACTACAGTTGAAGATGATATGAGAAGAAATGCTGTACTTGGAAAATATGTGAAGAATAAATAATCATACTGACTCTGCAAAGTTGTGTATAGAAATGAAAATTATCTGCTTAGTAAGCCAGTCAACAATTATTAGAATAGTATTGAACATAGAAGATAATAGAAGTTTCTTGATAAAATCCATAAAGATAGAATTCTAAGAATATTTGGAAATAAGAAGTTGCTTGAGAAATCCATAGTGTTATAACTTAAGCTAAATTTTAAGAGCAGAAGATAAATCTTATATTGGATTAATATAAGAAAATTCAATAGAATTCCTAGTACAGATCTATCTATCTTATATATCTTTATACTATAGTTTGTATATATCTATATCTAATCTACCATAAATGCCATGCAGTATACATAAGGTTAACATACTATAACAATGATATTATAATATAATTCTTCCAGAACCTTCTATATTCTTCTCTGTGTCACATGATGTTATAACCATCCTGTGATATCTGTTATACACTTGTTATATTACTACCCCCTTAGTTAAGTCCAAATAAGGAAAAATAGAAACAAAAATTAAATAAAAGAGAAAAAAACAAAAAGAAAACAAGTTTATCTTTATGAAGTCTGATATGTATAGCTTGTAATACTAAGATTTGGATTGCATGCAAATGATATAAGATTTGCAAAACTTTTGTACATCTATACAGAAGCTTAGTCAGAAATATCTGTAGCAAACAAGTTCCAGTATCCTGTTTTAACAGCTGAAATATAATCATAATTATACTGGAGAACATATGTATAGAGATTGCTAGAATATAATACAGAGATTCTGCCATCAAGAAAGAGAAGTCTTGAAAAGTCTATAAACTAGTGGCCTTCTGTGACAGAGTTGTATTTTGCAGTAATAGAGTCATCTAAAAGTGTGGTATGGATATTATAATAAAGAGTATTGAGATCAACAACAGTTTTTGCATAAAATAAAGGAGAAATAAGGATTTTTGCTCTAACAGAGACTATAAGTTGTTTATAAGTGAAAATTGGTTTGAAGTTATAAGAGTTAATTATGGCATAGCCAGTATTTATTCTTCTTTTTAAAATAGATATTCTATTATCTAGTAAGAGTATTAGACTTAATATCTAGACAATCTGGTCAAAACCAAATAATAAGGTTGAATTATGAAAGAAAATATGACTATCCAGCTTGTCTGTGGGTCAATATCTCGGTAGTGGAAAAATACTCTAGGTTTTTGTGATCTATAACAATATCAATAGGAAAGATAAGACCTTTGAGATAATAGCACTAAATTCTGAAAGCTTCAAAAATAACTGAAAGTTTCTTATCATAGATATCATAATTAAACTCTATGGAGATAAAAATCTAAGAGTGAAAGACTACAGCTACTGGATAAACTTGATTATTTTTATCCACAATAGAAAGAATTATAGTAAGGGTGTAATTGAAGGTGTCTATTTTCACAAAAAGGTGTGTATTAGAGATTTAGTAGATGAAAATAGACACAGAGATGAATATTTTTTTCAATGAGTTAAAAATGTTATGAAAGGAATTATCAAATTTCCAAGAGATATCATTCCAAGTAAGATAGGTTAGTGAAATGACAATATCAAAATAATTAAAATCATATTAGTAGTAAAAATTGGCAAAATCTAAGATTAAATATTCTTGACTTTCTTTAGTTCTGGCCAATTCTGGATAGTTCTAATTTTGTCATCTGACATAGTGAGTCTGAAAAGAGAAAGAATATATCATAAATATTCTACCAACTCAGAATCAAACTTGCCCTTCTTTACTTTGGTATAAAAACTAGCCTTGTAGAGGTATTTGAGGACTTTCTTGACATACTTGTAGTGTGTAGACATATCATCAAGGTAGATCATAGCACAAACATCCAAAAGATCAGAAAAATGTCATTTATAAATTGTTGGAAGGTGGCAAAAGTATTAGTAAGACTAAAAGATATTATAAACTATTCAAAAAGACCCATAACAAGTCTAGAAAGTGGTCTTCCATTTGTTACCTTCAAATATATAGACTAGATGATACACATAATAAAGATCTATCTTGGTATATATCCAGACTTTACAGAATAAGTCAGGTAGGTCTGAAATGAGAGAGAGTGAATAGCAATCCTTTTTGGTGACATAGTTAAGTCTGTGAAAATTGATGTAGAGGTGTAGTGATCCATTCTTCTCCTGAATAAAAAGAACCAGAGTACTGTAAGATGAGAAGGTTAGTTGAATAAATTTTGTGTTCAGGTTTTCCCTAATGAATTTTTAAGAGCCTCTTATTTAGATGCTAAAATAAATTAAATAGTGCCAACTAGGGTGAAGCATCTTCTTTCATATTGATCTTGAGATTGTAAGGTTAATAAGTTTAGCTTTGGATTTACTGAAAACATCAGTGAACTTATAGTACTTGGAAGAGATGTTGGAAAGGTTCAGAGCAAACTCTGTTTTGTGCACAGAGTTTGCCTGAACATTAGTTGAGTGAAGACAGATTTGAAAGTTATTGGAATCTAGAAGTTTTGATGTATAGAGGAAGACTGATATATCAATAATGATGTTGAATCACTTGGAAGTAAATATAGGGGTTTTAGATGTTGATATGAAAACTGCAGGGCTTGGTGATTGCAGAGAAATGTCAGGAATTAGCAGGAATATCAATGGTGTATTAGCTACAATACATAATAAAACTTAATTTTTCTGCAAAGATAAACAGAAAGTTATTGATCCATTTATCTAGTCAATTAATATATTGTGTCAGGTGAGCTAGTTGTATCCAAGAACCAAAGAGTAGGAAGAATCAAGCAGAGTAACATAGAAGTTTATATATTTACTGGAAGGAAAGACTGCAGATATAACAACAATTTTAGAAATAGTACTGTTTGATGATCTATCAAACAAGCAAAGTTCAACCAGTGGAATTGAAGAGGTCTTTAGGTTATAAGTATATATAAACTTCAAGTCTATAAAGCAATGAGTAAATCTGAAGTTAACAAGAGTACAAAACATAATTTTATCAAGGTGGTTCTAGCTAAGGATAAAAGATAAGGAAAGAGACAAAAAGAGAGAATAAGGATCAGAAAGAGTAAATGTGTTAAGTCTGACTAGATTTATTGTTATACAAGTAATTCTAATATAGCCCTTAGTTTATGCAGAGTTCTAGAGATTACTTTCTATTTTTCCAAGGACTTCTTAGAAATTACAGCTGCTTAAGTACTGTGGCCCTTAGAAGTGACTAGAGTTTGCTTTTTGAGACAGGAGTCTAGCTTGTGGTTTCTAGCTTTGCAATAGAGATAGGGGTTGTTGTTAACTCTTTTCTTGTATTTGTTACTAGTTAACTTGCCATTGTTGGCTAGCTTTGATAAGAGATCTCTCTGCAGAAAACTTGAATACTTTTTGGAAGCAGAAGACAATAAATTAGATAATTTTGAGAGTAACAATTTTGCAGATGAGACTATTAGAGAATATTGGAAATTATTCTGTGACATTATGGAGTTAGTGATAGAAGAAGCTTTATTTTGCTTTCTGGAGTGAGACTTGAAAACCTTTTTTTCTACCAACTACACCTAATTGTGCTTACAGTTACACTTTCAGTAGTAATGATCAATGGTTATCACTAGAATATACATGTTTTGGAACAAGATTAGCTTATTTTGTTTCTAGATAGAAATAAGGTCTTGGATTGGATTAGGAAGATCCTAATAGTACTAATGACAGAGAACACTATTTCCCTATTTAAGTTGGGAGATATTACTGACTGATATAACATAATAAAAACACAAGGCATAGTAAGTATGAGTCAAGAGATAAAACAAACTCTAATACCTATCCAAGTTATGTAAAACATGAGGCAAACATCTGTAGAATATAAGGTATAATCATTGGTAACAGTAGAATTTTGCTTTTGATGTAATACCCAAGAAGATGTCAATTTCTTTTATGTCCAACTCCATGATTTCCAGTCTGATAATCAACCATAGTTCTCTCTAGTGTTAAAATGTAAACAGTATAGTACATAAGCTGAAGCTAAGGTTATTCTGAAAGTCTATAACTCTGTCTTTTTGATAAGTTTCCATACTTATTAAATGTTAGGGCAACTGGGTGGAAGAGCCCAGAACTTCAAACCTCTAGGAAATCCTAAGTCTATTGTCTGAGAAATACTAAACTATATACTCATCTTTAGGAAATCCTAAGAGAACAGAATGAGAATTCCTGAAGGTGATGACTACTCTATATATTGATAGATCCATTCTAATGTATCAAAATTCCAATTACCTAAGCAAGGAATGATGATACTTAAGTAATCAGGAACAGTTTAAAATAGAGTAACTGAAATGGAAGAGAGCCAGAGAGCTTAACAGGTACTTTTGGAGCGTGGGAAAGTGGATGGGCAGATGTACAGATGATGCTAGAAGACTTCAGAAGACTATAGAGTGTTGTGGAAGAGTAGAGAAGTGTATAAAAATGAGTTTAATGTCATATCTGGATAGTTAGAAGTATTAGTGTGCAGCATAAAAGGGTCCAGAGCATGGAAAATTGGATGAGCAGATGAGTGTGGATGTGGGAAAGGGTCACAGATCACAGATCAGCCAAAAATGTAGAAGATAAAAAGTTCAGAAGAGCCAGTCCCCTTACATTGAACCTATCTAACTCTCAAGTATGAACTGTACCTGAAAGAAGCATATTATATAAGCTAAAACTAAGGTTATTCCAAATTTATATTTTACACCTCTCAAATAAATTTTCACACTTCATCTGATATGATTTATATTTTTTCTATAGATTATTTTCTCTTCTCAATATGAATTCTGCTTTAACAGAATAATAAGAAGTTTGAAGTGAAATACTAAAAGAAGTTAGAGAGAAATTGGTAAAGGTCAAAGTCTATTTCTCTGGAGTTATTATTTCTTTTTTTAGCTTAGTTTTCTTATTTTTTTCTTTGAACTTAACTAAAGTGATGTAATGTAATATTACACATGATAGTCACAAAGTTACAAATAGTATGATATATGTCACAACTTGAGTCACACTTGTCACTGTCACACTGTCACATAATAGTAGAACATTATAGAAGATCTTAGCTATATTTGAGAATAGGTTAGTATAAACATATATAGACCAACTCAATTTTTTCTTTTTTTAGCCACCACCATAGTTAACTTGAAAAATCCAAATAAATCAGTGAAAAATCTGGTACTTTCTTCTAGTCTCCAAAATAGTTCTCAATATATGAGCAAATCTCCAAACTTATCTAATTTTCTCTTTAAAGCCAATTTTAAAGCTAACAAATGAGTGTATTCAAAGGGGAGATCTCAAACTCATTATATTGCAAGGCACTTTTCAAGAAGCATTTCTGTTTCTTCTATTTGCAAGAATGCTACTCCTGAGGTCTTATCTCTATCTTATTCAGAAGAAAGTGAAGAAAAGAACATAGATTTAAACTCTAAAATACCTACTGCTTCAAGAGTAACTACAGGTAGACTCTTCTCTAAGAAAGTGCCTTCTCTTAAGCTCTCTGCTGCTTTTCCTACCTCAATTCTTAAAGAAAAAGCATATAATATAAGCTAAGATGACCAGTAATTTGCCAAGGAGAGCAGAGACTTGGTTTCTAAAGCAGAAACTACCTTCAAAAATACTCAAAGACCTTAATCCTTTATACTTGGACCATCCAATCTAATCTATGAATCAGCTGAGTTATCCTCCCAATTGAGAAATAGTAATATTACTTATGATACTGAGCTGTGGAAATAACTTGTGGAATAATAACTACTATGTGCTGTCACTGTTTGGTTATTCTGAGCACCTTGAGACTAATGCTAAGATACTCTCTTTATTCCTTGAGTATCTTACACACTTTATAAAAACATCCTCTTGGAAGATATTCTGTTGACCAATTCTCTACTATATTGAGAATTGACTCTTATGTCCAGAACCTACTCCAGACAATTTCTGAAGCTGAATAGGATTACTTTAAATTTTCATCTCAATCTAATACTCCTACTTTTGTGGAAGTTATGAGAACTATTTATGGTTTTTCTAATACATTTTTCTGATGTTAAGATAGTTGTTAATGTACCAGAGGCTGAAGAAGTTGCTTTTACTCTGGTTGCTAACAAAAAGTACAAGGGAAAGAGCAAAATCTCTTCTCTTCCTTTTATATCTTTTTTTAACTCTAGGAGCAAAAAATTGCTTATTTTACATACTTTATCTCTTTCTAAGGCTGTAACAACTTGTTTAGTCTCAAAACCCATGATATCTTGTCCTAGTTCAGCTGTGACACCTAGTCTAGCTATAACAACCTCTAAGACTATCAAACCCCAAATAACATCTTCTTCTGTTCTCTTGGCCTCCAAATCTAATCCCAAGGTTAAATCATTTACTTAGGCTGTAAAAGCTAACATTACTCAACAAGCTTCAAGGTTTATTCCTGTCTCATCATATAAGGGCTTTCTACACTTGTTATAGCTTAATCTAACCTCTTTCAAACTATAAATTATTTCTATGCACCAGGCTAGCTTATACAGTGTAGGTGCTTCTCAAGGAAGTGCCAGTTATCCTAGGATCTCAAGGGTACTTAAAATGATGACTCATAAGCCTACTAAATGGCAGGTCCTAATTCCACTTGATTCTTCCACTACAGAGATTATTGTAGCCAATACTGCTCCTACAGTTGAGTTCTGTAATAAGGGCTTGGTTGAGGCTTGCTCCAAACTCAGAATAGAATTTGTTTGCAAGACATGGGATAGTGTGTCCATATCTATCAACTCTGTTACTTTAGCAGCAGAGCTGGAAGTAATTAAGTAGTAACTAAAGAAAACTGCTAATCTCAGTGAGACCACTAAGGTGGAGCCTCACTTGTCTCAGTCTAAATCTTTTTTGAAGGTTTCAGGTGTTTCCTACCAGAACTCTGCCTACTAGAACTCTGACATTTCTTTGTCAATTACTTCTGTCCAGATAACAACAGCTCTTTTATCTTCTAGCTCTTCTCTCTTTAAGAAAATCATATTAGTATTTATGCTTTGTATTATAAAGGCATCTTCCAGCTCTAATGTGTCAGTAATCTAGATTGATATCTAAAACTTCCAGAGAGGCTCTGAAGACAAGACTCTTTTTAACTTTGAACAACATACTTCTATAGTCTGGGAAACTACTATGCACTCTGGGGTTGCTTAGTGTCATGATTTTGAATACTGGGAATACTTAACACATACTTGTCATACTCAAGGCACTAAATGTCAGAAGTATGGTAGTTCACACAAAGTGGAAAACCACAGACTCTTAGCTTAATGTTACAAGGCCAATTACAAGTCTAACCCTCATAGAGAGGCTACTGCAGCTGGTGCACCTTGTCCTCACACTTTCAAGTGTTTAAACTACAAAGAGAATTATGCTGCTGACAACAATAAGTGTTTATTCTAGCACTATTACTTTAACAAGCAATAGTATATTAACAAGACTGCTGAGATATGTTCTTGACAAGCCAACTATAGTATTATAACTGGCCACAGTAGAGGTAGTCAGTTAGTATGTCTAGTACATAACATGCTCTGTATTTATTCACAAGGTGTTTGCAAAAACTATGTACTAGTAGATAGCCTTCTTAAAATATAGAAGGACTTGTAGAATATTCTCTTTATTTAGGAACCTCTCTAAAACTTTATTCACTTTGTACCATTTACTACAGTACCTAAAGAAGATGAAGTTTTTGGTACTCTTATTCATCCTAATTGGACTTAGGTAGTTTGGTTTCCACAGAACTCTGAGTAAATACATAGAGTTATGTGTTTTGTTCATTCAAGACTACCCAGACTTTGTTTCACTCTCAGAAGAGACATAGTTGACTATAGAGATATAGGCAAATGCCAATTCTTTATAAATGTCTACTCTAACAGTCTTCATACTGCTGTGGACTTCTTGTCCAATAAAGCTCTGAACATCTCCAACTTATTGTATATGAGAAGAGACTTTAATATCAGAGAGGTTAAATAGGACCTATTTATTTCTTCACATCTTGTAGCTAGCTAGACTTTAAGAGACTTGGTAGACTCTTACAGTCTTGTGTGCTCTATTTCAGTGCTTTCTGTCTCTACTCATTATTTGGACATTTATGTTAATACAGTAATTGACTTTATTTTCTTAGGCATGAGTTGTGCTCAAGTTTCCTATTATATTAAGCCTAATCTCAGATAGCCTTCAGACTATATCTTTCTTATAGTTGATCTTTTTATCACTCCAGAAAACATTTGTATGTGCAGAATGGTTCCAAAACATGACAGTAGAGAGAAAGTGGCCTTTTTGCTCTCTGCGAGTAAAAAAACACTCTCAACTTAACTTTTATACACTCAACTCTGTTGCTAATCTCAACTCACTCTTTGAGTCAATTTCTGAGCTCTTTGCTGACTGCTGGGCTACTTATATAAAGATAATTACAGTCACTACTTGGTTTAAGGAGTGGTGAAATAATGAGTGTAAAATTATACTAGAAACTCACAAATAAACTAGAGAGTACTCTGACTAGTTCTCTCTTTGCAACTAAATAGGCTAAACAATACTTTTTTAACAACAAGATTGTTAAAATTGCATCTACTAATAAGTAACCTAGGTGTCAGGTATAGTTCATACTTAGAAGTAAAAGTCTACAGAGTTGTATAAGGTTTAAGCAAAATATAGAAACTTGTCCAAGAAACAAAGAGTTGTAGGCTTTTCAAAATAACCTTGCCTTTAGCTTATGTGCTGTGCCATTTACTTGACATATAATCACAACTTGAGAGAGGTAAAGCAGAGTTTAAGAGAGACTAAATACTTGTGAAATTTGATAGAAGGATAACACTACTATAGAAGATAGGTTATAAATGAATATATATAAGTAAATAATACTACTGTAGAAGACAGGTTATGTATGGGGTCTTGTAAGAGAATAATTGTAAGAGAACTTGCTTTACCTAAAGTCAGGTTTACAACATCTGCCAAAGTCTGAGTCAACACCACAGTTCTCTTGTCCCCAAAGTTCTATACTAATACTCTGTTATGATACTGTCAGACCCTCTTAACCCTACAGCATCTCCACAGATGTCTGCTTGTTCCATCTTGCCCACCAATTAATGAGCCCCTACTATCTAGCAATATTCCACTAAGGTTTTTGACTATACAGCTTCATTATTCTATAGTTATGTTACCAAATATTCCACCTAATGTTACACTTGATTAGAATAGACTCCTAGATACTTAGAGTAGCTGTTATCTCTAAGAAATTCTATTTTGTTCTCTTAGGATTTCTCTGGAGATGAGTTGCATATATAACACTATTGAACAATATTACTTATGATTTTCCTGGAGTTGTAAACTTTACTATAACCTTGTGGTCTTTGTCTTGTTGTCTTAATAGCAGAACAGAATTTTTCCCTCTGGAATCTCAACACATTAATTAGTTTAGCAGTCTAGGACTGCCCACCCTCATGTCTCAACATTCCTTATCTTTTCTTATCTCCTAACTAGTGCTTGCTCCTAGTAACTATCCTATGACCTCTGTTAATACCAAAACAACCTTAGAGCTTCTTCAGCACTATCTAAAAGAAGTAGCAAAGTATCAGCAGGCTTCAGAATATAACATTAACAACATTCTAGCCAGCCTTGTGAATTAACTCCAAGATCTGTGTTCTCTCATGTCCAACTCCACTACTATCTTTGTAGATATACTCTTTTCTCCTACAATGAGACCCCCTTTACCAACTGATGCTCCTATATCTAAAAATTTCCCCTGCCAATCTGAACCCCATATTTCCTTATCTCCAGACTTCAGTAGTAATTGACAAGTAGGATAGGCTTTTTTAAGCTCTTGCTCTCTATATATTTGCTTGTCTACTAACTAGTTTACTTATAGTCAAGACAAAATATTCTGGGCTTTCTTTTTCTCAGGGGTGGCTAAGCTACAAAATAGTTAAAAGACTTGTTTAGAGAAGAGTTCAGTATAAATTTCTTTTCTGTTATCATCTAGCCAAAGTTTGTAGAAGTTTTCTATATCTACTTTTCCTCCATCAATGCCACTACAGAAGCTATTAACAAGTTAGAAGAAATAATCTACTATCAAGAGAGCTATATCATAGAGAATTGTTTAGATAAGTTCTAAACCTTGATCTCAAAAGCTAACTACATCAACTCATATACTATAGTCATCAAATTCTACTATAGACTTTAATTGGTAATCCAGAACCAGATTGAAATCTTACTAGTTGGAAGATCTGAAAACACAGACCTTACTACTTAGTTTGAAGCTATATACAGGATTAACTAGGCCTAACAAGCAAATAAAGTATTTTAATTGACCTAGTATATCACTCCCAAATATCACAAGATTTTTCAGTTATTTCTATCTCTAAGTAACCACTCTCTATCTCATTCTTATCTCCATAACAACTACTGCTGATATTTCCTGAAAATATCTCTATAGATATAGATATTGCACAAAAATCCTATTTTACCCTGGTCAAAGAATGTTATTACTTTGAGAATCTAAACTATATAGTGTGTGAATGCCTAGTAAGATTGGATATCTGGCAACTAACTGCTAAGTAATAGAAAGAATTAATAGAAGAATTACATGTATTAAAGAACATGGAGATCATATAGTAGTTAGAGCCTATAGACCAGAATAATTTTGATAACACTATAGACAAGAATTTTGCATAAAGAAGTTGGTGATTTGTATACTCCAACTGCTAGTAAATAGGTTTGATGTACTTAAGATAGAAAGATATAATCCCAAGGATAGTAATCTATTAGATACACCTATTTGCTTACTCCAGTCCAACCTTTCAACTTTTGTCAGATGCCTCTGATAAAAGTCATCTCTGAAGTCTACAATCAATACTTTCAATACTTATAGAACCTTCTTATATATTCCTATTACTTTTGAAACTATAGATACCTCTAAAACATTTTCTGTTTAAGCATTAGTAAACTCTAAAGCTATAGAGATTTTTATTAACTGAAGCTTCATAGAAAAGCACTATATAAACATCTATAGGCTCTTGAAACCCATATCAGTCTATAATGTTGATAGTATTTCTAATAAGGATAGATAGATATTTAAGATGATAAATATAGTTTTGTATTACCAATCCTACTTTAGATAGGCTTTACTTGTAGTTTTTAGTCTAAGAAAGCAAGATCTCATTCTCAGTTTCACATGGCCAAAAAATTATGACTCCAAGATCAATTAGCAAAAGTGAGAAGTAGTCATGATATAGTACCCTATATACTATACTGGCCACCAAAATATTTGAAAGGCTGAAAGATACTGGGAATATGCTCTTAATACATATAAAAGTATTAGAAGAAGTTAAATGACTACTTTTACATGACTCAGTGATATTGAGTAATAGTAGTCAAGCAGGAAAGAGGATATTACTAGGGTACAACAAGAACTATGCAACACTAACTCTTAACTGCATGCTGAAAATTTCAAATAGAATGATATTAGTATCATTAATCTGTAGCAAAGATAAATAAAGAAAAGAATATATAAATCCTTTAATAAGACACTTATAAATACAAAAGGATACCAATAGAATGAATGTTAAAAAGAATATATGAAGAATATCCACTCACAAACACATTCTCTTGCTAACACACTCCTAAATAGTAAACCTTACATTGTGTAGCAAGTTCCCTTGGAAAATCTAGTAAATAGATTACATAACTCCTTAAGAGCTTATAACAATACTATCTATTCTAGATAATGCACTTTAAAGACATCTCTCAAGTTGAATCTTATGACCGATGATATCAACTAATATTTATCTTGCTAACCTTTTCTAGACTGCTAGAACTCTTTAAATATTACAATTCAAGACTCAGAGTTAAGTTAGAAAAAGAACTTTGTATAGAGTTTACACAAGAAAACTTGATGAAGCTCCTGGTACAATGTATCTACTTTATATATGCTAGACTAATGTACTACATAAGTTTTAGCCTATCCTAAAAGCTATATATATTACATACCATTAACATATGGTATAATATCATTGTTCTAGAACCTTCTATATCCTTCTGTATAACATATGATTGTTTAACTGTGACTGTGACTTGTAACATGTGATGTGTGACACAATGTCATGTCATGTAACAGTTTGTGACAATTATATATAACATCATGCTAACTCTTAACCCTAAGTTTAAAATAAGAAATAAATGAAAATAGAAATAGAAATGACAAATGAAAATGAAAATAATTCAAGTCCACCATCTTCAACTCTGATACTAAAACTTGTCCAAAAGTAAAAGCTTAGTACTAACATTATACATTCAAGAAATAACAATTAAACTGCTCATGAAGAAAAAGAAAAAAGAGAGAATGGAAATAGAGAATGAAAACTAAAACAGTGATAATGTCTTCTGAGATTTTAGAAGCATATAGTCTTTTCTCTATTCTTAACCTAATATTGGCCTAATAGTCTTTCCCTACTCATGAGTGCTGATTCTCTTTTTTTTTGGTTGTTTCTACCAGCTGTTCCTACTCACACTGAAGCCTCTTATTTTTAATTACTTAGATTTCTATCTTGTTTTCCCATCTAGATATCTATAAAGATTCTAGTTATACTTGTAAGTATTTATTCTTTGTCACTAATTTCTTGTAAGTTTTATAGCATTTTTTGTCACTAAAGATCTTATATTTGAGATCTAGTTTGTTTAACAGCTACTACACTGTTTCTTGAGTAGACACTGACTTAAAAACCTTATAAGAGTATATTTTTTTTGTCAAAAAGTATTTCAATACTTCTAGTATAATATCTCTTTCTTACTATAAATAACTGTTCTCAGTCTTCTCCAAAACTTCTTACCATCTCATAAGTACTATATTTACATTCAGTTTTTCTATGTTGCTCTAACAGCTTTCCCTTCCTATTGATCTAATTTTTTTTTCTCTGGTTAAAGCCTTTATAGCTTCTAGCCTATATTTTTCTTATAAAAAGATTATAATAGTCAATATGCAAGTAATAGACAGAACAATGATAATGAACTCATCTCAATTAGGCCTGAAGTCCAACATGAAAAGTTAGACTTCAGCATACAAGAGTCATGCATTATATACAAGAAGAAGAGGAAATTTTACTAAAGAAAAAACTTTCTACTCATGTACATCTGTCAATCATATCCAGCTGTATATACCAATTTGCATTGGTAGGTCTAAGTGACTTGGAAGTGATGACACAGATATATTATACTTTGACAAGCCAGTTGAACATGTATGTCATACCTGGCATTTAGCTGTCTTGCAATACTGTATGGAAGACTTGTTGTAATATTCTCTTTTTGAGAAGTGGAATAAACTGATGGTCAGTGTTCTTGCTAAAATTCATCTGATTTCTACTTTCTTATATGCCACTGATAAACTTTCTACTAGATCTCTAATTAAAGCTCTTGCTACCAATTCTCTTCTAGCTAATTTGAAGCAAAGCTACTCTGAACTGTACTTTATTTAGTATGAGTGTAGAATTCTTGTTTTTTAATATTGATTTCAGCAATATTACTGAGTCTAGTGAATCTGATGACTTTATAGCTCTGGCTAACCCAGATCTTTTAATAAAGTCTTTGAACTCTTCTGCTCCTATTTCTCTCACATTGTTTGTTCTAATTTTTTTTCTTTCACTCAGACTGCCTCTTTGTCTAATATTTGCTAAATCCCATTTCTAACTCTATCTTAGATTAAACTTCAGTTCCTCTCCCAATTTCTTCTCTAGTTTCTTGATGTTCCAGACTATAGCTATATTATTTTACTCTTATGTTTTTACTAGTGTCTCCTTCTCCTTCTGTTGATTCTCCTTCTAAATTTACTAGTCATATTCATTATAAAAAAGCTAAGTTTCTGGCTTTTGTTCCATCAAGTAAGCCAGTTCTTGTTGTATCAACCACTACTTAAATTTCCAATGCATTACTACCCTATTTATACTACTAGTATATGGTCTGTGCTAACAATAAAAATAGTCCTACTCTAATGTCCATATATTAGCCATAAGTGTACCATGTATATACTATAAGGTAAACATGCTATAAACATATATCTTAATATCATCTTTCTAGCCCCTTCTCTTATGTTCTAGGCCTATGGCATAATGTCATGTGTCTCTTTATTGTCCAAGAAATCAAAGAAAAGAAAAAGTAAAGTAAAACTAAATCAAGAAAAATAGATAAAAATCAAAATAAAATATAAGAGTCCAAGTGTACTATGATAGTTCTTCTTGTATCTGCTTTGTTATTGCCTTTCTTATTATAAGCCACAATCTGATATATCTTTATAGTCTCTCTACTAGAGATTCTCTCCTAGTACTTGTTCCCAGTCTTTTTTGTGCTTTCTAGTTGAAGACATAGTATATATTCCAGTTTATTTTTACTTTTCTTTCTAATGTCTTTTCTAGAGTTCTACTGGGGAGCTCAAATGCCTTTCATGCATCAATTTAAAATCCAAACATTATACTCCTTGCCTTTTCTTCTCAAGACTTCTGCTATTCTAGCTTATACTATCCACTTCTAGTTAGTAATTCCCAAAACTCTTTCTTCTGAGTTGACATTAGCCTTATAGCTGATCATGCTACTCAAAATAAGGCTTTTAACACTACCTATACCACTGTTTCTGATCCAGATAGCCTTCTCTCTCTCGAGGCTATACCAGTTTTTTTCAATCATATGTCTATTTTTTCAAAACCACTCTTACTTCTGTAGACTATGATGGCTCTTTTTCTAAGACCTTAGGTTAGTACCATTATTATCCTTCTCCTTCTTATTTAGCCAGTATCTTCTCTTATGTCAAGAAGTTAGCAAAGTCAGCCAAGTAGAAAAGATGTTCTTTTTCTAATATTCTTTTATCTATTCTGTATGTCTACTGTCTAATAATGATCTCTTTCTATACTATGTCTCTTTTCTATTGTGTGATTTGAGTCCTGTCTCTAGTATAAAACTAAAACTATTTCTGGTATAAACTAAATTCATCTTTGCTTTTTCTTGTAAACTTAAATTACTTCTAATATAAGTCTCTCTACTATTTTTTGTGTAAACCTAAGTCTATTTTTGCTATCTTAAGTTATAACATCTTACTCTCTGTTTAGATCTGTCTTCTACTCATATACTCTTCTTTTCTATCTGCAAGTTACAATTTTTTTATGTATTTCTCCATTATCCCTCTCTCTATAAATAGTATGTATTCTTACATTCTACTTGTAATCAGGTTCCTTCTATATCAGTCATCAAGTTAGATATCTCCAAGTAAGACTTTTTATTATTTTTCTAGATAGCCAAATTATGGTTTCTACTTGTAAGAGAAGTTGATTCTTTGAACATGTTAGATGTAGTTCACACCTCACTATTTGAGATCTGATGGGGCATCTCAGATAAATTAAGTCATTTGTATATTATCTAAGAACATAGAAGATAGAGTTAGAATGATCTTTGGCTTTAGCTTATATACTGTATCTCTACTAGTTACACTGGTTGCATATTTTGGAAGTGGGCTTAGTGAACTTAGTGGATTAGGACTACCAGAGAATGGCAAGGTATATCATTGCCAATATTAAAAGAGTGTGTTAGTTTTGGTCGATTTTCAGAATAAGGTTAATACAATGTAAAATACTGGTTTATATACTAGGTATACTACCTAGGGTAGTTATCTGAAATAAAGACTGTTAAGTGAGTTACCATGGTTTACTAGTAGTCCTTGGATACCAGAGATAAAAGTTTATGGAGTTGGCTAAGGACTAGTAAGAATATCTGAGAGGAAATGGAGAGAGGTGATCCATATTAGAAGAGTTTGAGAAGTGTGGATGAGGAAGTAAGTGTTATCCATAGTTATAAGATAGATGGCTAGAACAGGTAGATGGCTAGAACAGGATGTAACAAAACATCTCTTATCTTATGCTTCTGAATGTCTATTTCTATTACAGACCATCCAGTATAATCAATTTAGAGGCAATCCTCTCAAGACATACATAAGTAAGTTTGCTTCTTATGAAAGTCTCTTCAAGTTGTTTTCTACTATATTAATTCTTTATTTATATTTAGTGAACTCACAGGAGAATCATCAATACTTATCTTGAACTCATGGATATGTTGTCCAATATCATCTATTACAGTCAATGCCTCTCTTAAAAGAAGACTACATTGAACTCTCTTTGTATATCTATTAATGCTCTTACTAAGCCCACTGTAAGTATTCTTGAATAAGCTTTTTATTTTCTTCTATATGTCAAGTAACTCTTCAAGATCAAATATACCTACAAGAGGTTTAAAAAAGAACATAACCTCATATTTTATTTTCCAGCTGTTTTTAAATAGATATCCCAATTTTTATTTTAATATGATAAGACCTTTTGGTCTTCCAAAATATTGCATCTTGCTGCTCTTTTGGCCACTACCTCTTTTAGCTACCAAGCTTTGGCTTCTACTAGCCAGCCTTCAGCAATCATTCAGAACAAGATACAGGTCTTTCTTTCTATATCTTACTATTTCTTAATAGTTTTCTTTTTCTTGTCTATTCTATTCAGCACTACTATATCAAAGAGAATATTCCCTTCTGGTAACTAGTACTCTTAGTAGTAAACAGTCTAACAGTGATGAGATAAAGATCATTGCACTAGCTCACTAGCTCTTTATAATCACATTCCTAAAGATCTTTATTTACAGACCTCTGTTCATACCTTCTTATTTACTGCCTTCTTCTCATTCTCAAGGATCCTTCTTAGGTTCTTATATAGATAAACAATATGGATAGCCCTTTTCTACTCTTTTCTCACAATTCTCTGTCTATAGTGAGCCTCTTATTCTTATGGAGTTTCTCCTACTTATTACAATCTTTATTTTAGTAGGATCAGATCCTTCTCAAGTGATCTTCTTGTAAGCACTTTTCTAGTCTAACCTCTCCATATTTTTCCTTTAGCTTATTCCATCCATGTCAGAATTGGACCTCTTTGATGATAATAAATGTTTTATTATCTATTTTTCACAAGAACCTAACCTTTTGCTTTCTCATAGCTTAGATCTTGTTTGATACTACTTTGTTCTTTTTCCAACAAGATATCATCTTCCAGTGTGATATTACTACTACTTTCAATGAATAGATTATAGAGTATATTTTGTTCCAGACTTCTACTCATATCTTATAGGCCATCAACAACCTCAAGTATGTCACTTACAAGTATAAGAATGCTACTAATAAGTACAATTGGATGTTCTAGGTCTAGAAGACCAAGAATGTAAAAACTCATCAGAAGTAGTAGCTACTCAGCTTTTTATTTCTTAAATAATATCCAATGCACTCTAGAAGTCTATACTTCTTTTTTTATTTTGTTTTGCTCTGTTCATAAGTGACTCTAATCTGCATTATCTATAAAGTACCCTTATTGAATATCTTGACTAAGCTTTTTTCCAAATCATCCAAACTCATTTCTGGTATATCCAATAGAGCTTATACTTTGTTTCTGAATATTATCTTTTTATACACCAAGTAGGAAATTACTCTAAAAGCCACTACTTTATTCTGCTATACTAAGTTATCTAATTCTATCAGAATAAAAATACCTTTTTGTAGCTATCTGACTACTACAATAGGATCTAGGTATCAAGGTTTTATTTTTTTATCTACTAATAATTCTATGGCTAAGTTTTTCACTAGAACTAGACTCTTTGACTTTAGTACAAACTTCTTGATTTTATTTGCAAGATAACTCTACTCAGATAAATTACTAACCAAGTCATCACTATATCTAATGGCATAGTAAGCTGTGCTCCTGTTACCATAAAGTATGGTGAATAGTCCATTCTCTTTCTAATAGTTATCTTGTTCACTCATATTATATGATATAGAAACTAGTACTATTTCTTGATATCTTCTCTGGTTACTTTATACAGCATCTATTGCAGATCACAGTACAGTCTTTCAATAATTCTATTTGCTCATAAGTTGTAAAGAGATATATGTTACAACTTAAAATTCAGAGTTAAGTCAAAAAAAGAATCTTGTATAAGGATTATACAAGAGAACTCCATTGAGTTTTCAGTATAAAGTGTCTACCTTATATATGCTAGACTACTGGTTCATACTACACTAACCTTAGCCTACTCTAAAGGCTATGTATATTACATACTGTTAACATATGGAATGATATCATTGTTCCAGAACCTTTTATGTCCTTTTATATAACACATGATTGTGTGACTGTGATTTGTAACAGATATGTGATGTTATGATAACCTCTAACTCTAAGTTCCAAATGAAAAAATAAATGAAAAGAAAATAGAAAAGCAATAAAAATAAAAATAAATAGAGTCTATCATTTTTAATTCTATATTATATATCAAATCTACCCATTCTGAAAATATATTCCCATGGCAATAATGCAATAATTTGTGTATCTGGTCTTCTATAACAGAAATACTCCTATTAAATTCAGTCTTTCATAGCAGTGTTTTCCTATCTGACTCTTTTCATCACTGAAACCTTTACTTAGGGCTATGTACTGAAACCTCTTAGCATCTCTTATAAATCTGACTTGTATATAAGACTAGTAGTTACACTGTAACTCACTAGTTTGATAATCAATGAAGATAAGCTTTTATTGAACTTAATCTCTAGTATTCAATGGCAATATACCAAATCAGTACTCACTTCTATCTCAGACTTCATCCACTTATCTGGAGTTGTGATCACATAGCAGATAAATGGTATAGCATATAAGCTGAAGCTAAGGTCAATCTGACAAGTCTGCATCATCGAGCTCATTACATGGAGTTTCTATACTCTATGTATTTCTAAGCTAATTTCATGAACTTTTGCATCCTGGTGTGAACTGTGCCTGATAGTATTATCAGACTTCCAAGTTTGCTATTGCTTCTAAGCAGTTCTGTCTGCTAAAAAATCTTTTTCATACTTCAAAGTCTAATAGCTTTCTCTTGCTGTAACTCTTTAACTTATTAAGGGTCAACTCTAGTTCTACTACTTGGAACATCTTTTAATACAATTTCATGTTTCAACAATAACCTTACTGTGGTATATCTACCAAATCATCATCTTCAAACATATTCTCTCCTACTTCTGAGAAACAATCTAATTCTCCATAGGTGGACTTCTCTTCTAAGTTGGCCAACAATGGCAAGTTGGCTAGCAATGAGTGCAAGAAGTATCTCAAAAACAACCTGTGTTTCTATTATGGTGTAAGAGACCACAAGCTAGACTCCTGCTTTAAGAAGCAGATCATAGTCACTCTCAAAGACCATAGTACTTCAGTAGCTGCTTTTGAGAAACCCTCAGAAAAATAGAAAGTAACCCTTAAGACTCTATATAGACTGAGGGCTATGTTGAACTTCTCTGTACAGCAATGAGTCCTATCCAACTCAACATATCTACTTTTTTTGATTCTCACTCCCTCTTTGTCTTTCTTACTTCTCTCTTGATTTTTGGTTAGAATCACTTTAATAAAATTCCATTCTAAGCCCTGGTTGACTCCAGGTCTACTCATTGTTTTGTAGACTCTAAATTTGTGGATACTCACCACTTGAAGACATCTGCAATTCCTCTGGTTGCTCTCTACTTATTTGATGGTTCATCAAACAACATCTCCAAAATTGCTAACTTTCCTATAATTTTCCCCACTGGTGATTATATGAATCTGGACTTCTATATCACTCCACTTGATTCTTCCTGCTCTTTGATCCTTGGATATAACTGGCTCACCTGACACAAACCACTGATTAACTGGGTAAATGGGTCAATAAACTTCTGTTTATCTTTGTGAGAAAATCTTGCCCCCCTCTTACATTGTAGCCAACATACCATTGGCATCTCTGTTATTTCCTGATACCTCTCTGCAACCATTGGATTCTGTGGTTTTTATACTTGTATCTGAGACCTCTATGTCTACTTCTGAGTAACCTAACATTACTATTATTGGTGTTATGGCATTCTTGCATGCATCAAAATTTCTGGGCTCTAGTAAGTTTCAACTCTATCTTTGCTCTTTAGACATTTAGGCCAACTCCACAAAACTTGGAGAGGCTTCTGACCTTTTCAATGTCTCTTCCAAATATCACTAATTTTCTGATGTTTTCAGCAAAACCAAGGCTAAAGTCCTCACTCCTCATTGTTCTTATGACCTTCAAATCAACTTGGAAGAGGGTGCTCAATCTCCAGTAAGCCTATATATTCTCTTTCAGTATCTGAACAAGAGGCTCTAAAGAAATTCATTGAGGAAAACCTCAATACAGGTTTTATCCAACTAATCTCATCACCACATGATGTGCCAGTCTTATTTGTCAAGAAGAAATATAGTTCACTACACCTCTGCATTGACTTCTGTAGTCTTAACTGTATCTCTAAAAAGGATTGCTATCTACTTCTGCTCATCTCTGATCTACTGGACTCACCTCACAAAGCTCAAATATATACAAAGATAAATCTTTGCCATGCTTACCACTTGATATGCATAGCTGACAATGATAAATAAAAGACTGCTTTTAGAACATGTTATAAATCATTTGAGTAGTCTATAATATCCTTTAGTCTTACCAATACTTCTACAGCCTTTTAGTGATTCATGAATAATCTCTTCTCTGATTTTTTATATGTCTGTGTCATGATCTATCTGGATGATATACTCATCTACTCGAACAACATGTCCAAACATCACTGGTATGTAAAAAAAGTACTCAAATGCCTCCACAAGACTAGTCTTTATGTCAAAGCAGAAAAATACAAATTTCACTCTGAGTCAGTAAAGTATTGAGAATACTTCTTTTCTTCTTTTGGCCTTACTATGTCCAACAACAAAGTAAAGATTATTCAAGACTGGTTGGAGCCCAAGAAAGTCAAGGATATTCAATCCTTCTTAGGTTTCACTAACTTTTATTACTGGTTCATCTTCAACTACTTGGACATTGTCATTCCATTGACATACCTCATCTGGAAGGACATTTTCTGGAAGTTCAATTGCTCTTGTCATAATGCTTTCAACTCCCTCAAGAAGGCATTCACCTCTGCTCCCATTCTCACTCACTAGATTCCTGATGCTCAACTCATTGTGGAAACTAATGCTTTGGGCTATGCTCTCACTATAATCCTTTCTATCATGAATGAAGAAAATGAAGTTCATCCAGTCACTTTCCACTTCTGTACTTTTACAGCAGCAAAGTTGAATTATAACACATATAACAAGAAATTACTAGCCATTTTTGAAGTCTTCAAAATCTGGCAACATTACTTAGAAGGTCCAGTCTCTTCTATTGACATTATTACAGATCATAAAAACCTTGAGTTATTTTCTACTACCAAGATGTTAACCCAGAAACAAGCACAGTGGTCCAGGTACCTCTCTCAGTTCAACCTTGTCATTAGGTTCCATCCTAGTTATCTTAGCATCAAACCAAACACTCTCACTAGACAGTGAGATATCTATCCTAAATAGGAGAATATTGGCTACACCACAGTCAACTCTCACAACTTCAAACCAATCTTCACTCAAGAACAACTTGCAGCCTCCATATGAGCTACTATCCTCCTCTTTCATTCTCTTCATGCAACTACAGTTGTTGATCTTAATACTTTGCACTGAGACATCCTTTTAGCCCTTTCTAGTGATCTAACTACTACAAAACACATCCCTGCAGATGGCCAATAGTCTACAGACCCCAATAGTCTCCTTCACCTTAATGATAGAATTTATGTACCATCTGTTGGTAATCTCCATACAAGCATTCTCCAGTATAATTATAATCACATTTTAGCTGGCAACTTTGGTCAAAACAAAACACTAGAACTCATTTGCCATGAATATTCCTAGCCAAGTCTCTGTGCTGATGTATAACAATTCTGTAAGTCTTATATCACTTATATACAATCTAAGCCACAATATCACAAGCCTTATAGATCTCTCAAGTGTCATATCCCAAACTCCGAAACATGTCTGAGATATGTTTGACTTCAATATGACATCAAATACCCA
>Ga0157368_1000306_pt1 | contig 23336 bp, 13 predicted proteins | sample AttbisABBM3_FD_113146 | JGI IMG/M metagenome (GOLD analysis project Ga0157368, IMG submission 113146) | Fungus gardens microbial communities from leaf cutter ant in Botucatu, State of São Paulo, Brazil - Atta bisphaerica ABBM3 | ecosystem: Host-associated > Fungi > Mycelium > Unclassified ...
GGCTTTAACCAGGGCGTGTCAGCATTCATCTGCATAAACATCTGAGCGGCCGGAGAATGGACATTGTTGAAAAGTGATCGTGCCTGAAAATCCAGGGAACCCGGCAGATCTACTACACAATATCCAGGTGCAATATTACGTGCCATTTCCATATCCTCCATCCGCCTGAAACTAGTGAGACTTTATGATAAAACTCAAACATCATCAATTCATTGAGCGATGTTGTCATCTACCAAATGACTCTCAGGTGTCTGTTAAACCAGTGGCGATTCAAAACATACCGACACAGGACTTATCGACAATGGTCAGTGCCTTTGCCCTTATGTCAGTCCTGGAGCGAGTGAGGTTCATCTCGCTAAACGCCTGCAACGCTTCCTTCCCGATGTCACGCTCAGGGTAACTAAAGCCGACTGGCACCGCACGCAATGTGCTACCGATTACCATGGTGAACGTTATTGCATGAATTGTCGTACAGGAGGCTTCAGCCATCCAACAACTATGGCAGCATGAAAATGATGAGGTATTTTCTTGCCGACAATCTTTAAAATCATTAAGTGGGAACCCCACGCAGTGGTCAATGTTAGACTATGGCCGGCGATAGCCCGCAATTTAGTTACACACTCAGCCTGCACATAAGTTCACACTCGAAAACATCCCGGTTTAGTCTCAACCGGAATAGTTTTTGAATCAATAGAATAGTGAGAGCTAACTCAGAAATGCTAGGAAATACTAGTTCTTATTGTTACTGTATAACAAAAAATGAGGTCATCATGAAAACTACGTTATACAAAGATTTCACCTTTGAAGCCGCGCACCGTCTTCCCAATGTGCCGGACGGTCATAAATGTGGTCGCTTACACGGACACTCCTTTGTCGTGCGTCTTGAGATCACCGGTGAAGTGGATAAGCATACCGGCTGGATTATCGACTTTGCCGAACTAAAAGCGATTTTTAAACCCACATTGGACAGGTTGGATCACTACTATCTCAATGATATTCCTGGATTGGAGAATCCCACCAGCGAAGTGCTTGCTGAATGGATTTGGAATCAGATTAAGCCGCAACTCCCAATCCTTAGCGCAGTCGTAATTAAAGAGACTTGCTCTGCAGGCTGTATTTATCACGGTGAATAACAGACAAGGAACAGCAGGTGCTATTCCTTGCTAAATCAGCCCAGTTCGCGAATAAAGGCAGCAACAATGCTTGAGGCTCCCTTGCCTGCCGGATAAATAATATTGTCGCGGCAGCTGGTTACCGTATAAAACGCCTGATGTTTTGAGCTAACGCTGGCAAAGATAAAGTAGTCCGCTTTTCTCGCAGCATTGATCAGCGCATCCGTGGCCACATGATCAGCATTAAGTTCAATAGACAGCCCCGGATACAGTTTCATCAGCGCCTCTCTACTGCGTCGGGCGGCGGTTTCCGTCAGGCTATAAATCACCAGTTTTTTCCCGCTGAGATCGCGATGTAACGGAGAGGCTACACCCGCTGGCGTGATTTCCGTCGGGAAGGTGTTACCGGCGGCATTACCCAGGTAGAGCCGTTCCACCATGCGAGCCAAAAGCTGCATGCTGTTGTCCAGCCTCTCCCAACGACGCACCAGCATCTCCTGAACGCCCACCCAGTAGCGTAACCGGCGAGCATCATCACCACTCACCCGATCATACAGAACCTCAGCAATATCAAGCGCGTACTCCACCGTACGTGATGATTCATTCTTCTCGCACAGCTCCTCGATAGCGTCAAGCGCGTCAAGATACTCCTTATGACTGAAGCTACCGGAAAGCAGCGTATCAAGGATCATACCGCCAAGTCGGACATCCTCAACGGAACTAACACCTTCCAACGCAAGCAGCGTCAGCCATTCTGACCATAAAGAGGAGGAAACGCTGACGCCATACTCATTAAGCCATTGCAGCACGTTAGGTAAACCGTCACGCAGCGCCTGACCCAACATGCCAGTCGGTTGTTGGCCCAGCAGTTGCATCCACTGCCGCTCATCAAAGGTCGCAGGGAGCCAGTCCATATACTGTATCGTCAACTGCTGACGTAATGATTCATACTGCTGGCTGTCCGTCGCCTGCTGAACGTCAAGCAGCCAGTGATGCCAGCCATGGCCCTGCAATTCACAGCGTTTCTTTAGCCCCAACCAGGCGTCCCAGTACTTCGGCGTTGCCCTCAACACCTGTTGCGTGGCCTCTGGCATAGCGCTCATCTGAGCAAAAATTTCGCTCTCGCGCTCCACGTCCGCCATGAAGGCTTCGGCTAATAAGGCTATCGCATCGTCAACGCTCAACAACGTCACTACCGGGGCCTGGATCAGTTTCTGTTCGGCATCCTGCACAACAGCTGGCAGCGCGCTGGCATCATTGACCCAATCCTCAACCTGTTGAATCCAACCCTGCTGCAGGACAGGGCTAGCCGTTTGCCACCCGTTAATGCCCAGCAATGCCGCCCCCATCGCCCAAAGCTGCCAGTCCGGGAGGAAGTTGTCGTGATGGGCAAACCCCGGCTTTGTTTTGTACAGCGGCAGCATATCAAGCGCCAGTCGGCGGGCACCATCCCTTAAATCCTCCGGGAAGTTCGCCTTCTGAATGGCATTCATCATGTAATGCCCGGTCGAACGCAAAAGCAGGCGCTGAATACGTTCAGGCACTCGCCCCTGAAGCAGCACGTCCAGGCGGGGGAAGGTCAGTATCGCTTCCCATTTCGCCGAGGCAGCCATCCCCTGGAGTTCGAGAAACAGCAGGTTCAGCGGCGACAGTGCCTGATTTCCCCGAAGTTCCTGTAGGTAGAGCTCAGCGGCTTTTCCATCATGTGCATAACAGGCGGTGTAAAAGTCACGCAGGATACGCCCTGTCTGCCGGCTAATCAGCGTATTCAGCACCGGTCGTTGACGATAGAGTTCCATGACCGTTTCCAGCATGGCATACACTCTTTTCGTCCGCTCCCTCCGCAACTTCGGGGCCTCTTCTACCGTTGTCAAGGCAACCTGTAAAAAATGGAAAGACAGGATCCCATTCGGAGATCGCTCAAGCAGCAATTGTTCCCCTGGCTCGGTTGGGTGATACAACGTTTTGATATCCGCACTCGTATCCGCAGAGCCCAACGCTGCCGTCAGCACCCGCCGCAATTCCTCAAGACTGCGCCCGTTTTGCGCCAGGCCATAAAATACCGTCCGCCCTTGGCGGGCTGAAGGAATGATGCAGGGCATCTGCTGCGCGTTGGCCTTTTGGATTAGCGTATTGATTTGCGGCGTGTTGTACTCCCCGCGCATCGCCTTACCGAAATCCAGATATGGATCGTCAGCATAAAATTTTTCCAGCCAATCTGCCTGCATCAGAACGCTTCCTGTGATCCACTAAAATGGTACTGACTTTCGAATGCCGTGATCGCCTCGCCGATCATATGCGGATCACAGCTAAGTTCGACATACTCTTCGTTTCGATTGACACCGCTCCACGTAAAATTCATGGAGCCCTTCAGGAAGAAATGCGACGTTAACAACCCTTTGGTATGCAGTTGATCGCGTAGTTCCAGACGGTATTCCGCATGGCTATTGAGCCGATTTTCCAGTCCTTTCGTAAAGCTGCGGTTTTGCGGTAAATCGCGCGTCACCAACGACAGTTGCGCCCCGTTGTTGATGGCGCTGGCCAGCAACTCTATAAAGTCGACCTCGCGCCCTCCCCAGGCCGGTTCAATGCTATCCCAGCTTCCGGCGCGATTATCCAGTAGCATAAAGTTGCTTACCCAGGGAGATATCAGCCAGATAGGTTCAGGCTGCAGAATCAATCCCACCAGCTGCGCGCTCAGCACCTCTCTAAGGACTCGCTGCCCGGTCGCGCCGTGGAGAAAAATCTGGCGCTGGTTGGCTTTCGTTGTCATTGCACCATCTCCGCGAGTTCAATACGTAATATCAACTGATCCTGCTCACGTCGAACCTCACCCAAGCGCGGATACAGCAAAAGGCCCAGATGATCGACGGCTTCAATCTGCACCGTCGTTATCACTTGATGGAGCTGGCTAAGCTGCTCGCGAGGCAGAATCAGCTCTGCACGCCCGTTTTTACGCAGCGCGACATGTAACAATGCTAACCAGTCGGGCTGATCGAGAGATAGCTTTTCAATGCGCTCGCTGAACAGCGCCCCCGCTAACAGGCGTTCAGTCACCACGGCACGCGAGCAGAACATATTATAGAAACCAAGCTCAGCCTGACGAATCGTGTACCCACGCGGCCAGAGTAAATTCTGATTCCGGCACTGCAAGCCAAAAATAACCGCCGCTTCTGAATTCGCCCCTCGGGTCTTAACAGCCAGCGCGTGCGCCATCGTATTCAGCGTAAACTCAACACCAGACTGCGCCTCAAGCGAGGTCCACTCCGTCAGCAGTTGATGAAGCTGGTCATCAGTGTCATCCCCACTGCCAGCTCGCAGCAGACGCGAATACAGTACCGTAGTGAAGCTATGGGACAGGCGAAAACCGCGGCGTGAAAGCTGCAGATGCAGATTTTTATTCGCCTCTCGACGCGCGTCCATATTACTGGCCTCGCGCACGTCCCTTACTGCCTTGCGCAACGTCTCATCGGTTTGTAGCAGCGCCAGCACCATGCGCAGGTCATAGTCGATCTGCTCATAGTCACTGGCAGAGAGATTTCGCACCAATACATTCAGGAAGGTGACGGGATCTTCCGCCCATTTTTGCTGCAGTCGGATCAGGATCCCACTACCACCTGATTCAATTTCACAGAGCCAGATTTCCAGTAATTCTTCCCCTGTTCGAGAATCTTTCGTCCAGAGGGAATCGGTCACCACCGCGCGTTCATCAACGTCCGGAAGATGTGTGCTCAATGTCTGTTGGACACCGGCGGCCAGAGTATCCGCCAGCACCTGGCGCGCCCAGTCAACAAAGCCCTCAAGCTCGCCTACCGGCTTCCATAGCGCATCGGCGCAATCGAGCAGCAACTGTTGAATCTCCGGACGAATCAGCAGTTCACGTAGGTTAAGCTGCAGCGCCTGATCGCCACCGTTGGCGTTGTTGGCATCAGGCTGGAACAGGCTCGCGGGAATATCAACGAGCCTGTCCATCCCTTGCGCTGTCCCCATGACTCGCAGCGCTGAGACAACGGAGGCGCTGCTTCCCGCCACCATCGTTTCGGCCAACAGCGTCATAAAGCATTCAATCACCCAATCAGCTTTAAAACTGTCGAACTCAAATTCCGGAAGTTGTCTGACTTTATGCTGGAAATAAACCGGCCGCAGGCCACGCAGAATATCGTCTTGCTGTAGCAAGCTCAGGACATTTTCATTCGGAAGGCGAAAACGCAGGCGCATGGCGTCGACCCACTGTCGACTGCCCACCCCGACCTTCTCCCCCTCTCTTACCCAGCTAAATTCAACGTGGGCCCGATCGCGATTCTGGAAGCGTATCGATGCCTGCGATGCCGTGGAAAAACGCACGAGCTCCAGCGGTGTCATATGCTGATGGTTGAAAAAAGTAACGTCAGAGAGCGTACCTTTCCAGGCACCTTTTGGTACCCCATCCGGATGAGCAACATGGGGGTTGATTAAGCTCAACGCCCACTGCAACTGGGCGTTACTTTTATCCGTCAGTTTGCGGATATCCGCACGTGTCGTCAGCACCTTCGCGGGTTTAATGACCGTGATCATCTTTCCCAAGTGTTCCACCGTACACTCTTCCTGATAGCTGTCGCCAAATGCCTCCTCTACCGGAAAATCAACGTACTGACGGCCATCGGTCGCCACCGGCACGTAGGTTTCAGGCACCAGCCAGTCGGTACTGCTGTTTGATCTAATCGCATACCGCTTTGACAGTCGTCCCGGGGCAAACTCTCGCATTCCTTGCCAGAAAGAGAGCGTTTCCCACTGTTCAACATTATCGCGGCCGCGAATCAGACGAATATCCAGTTCCGGCAGATTCAGTTCACTAAAGAGGTTTTGCGGAATAAATTCCGGCGCGGGAGAGGTCGTTTTATACTGCTCACCATCGCCATCTGCCTGTGGTGCGCGCAGGGCCGCCCACTCAACGCCATTCACCGCCCAGTGTGACTTCAGGTTGCGTAAAATGGTTGGGAGAAACTCCAGCATAATCGAACGCGGCGGGCTCCAGAGAATGCTCTGAATGGCATTTTCGGGCAGTTGCAGCGCATCCTGCAGATAACGAATCAGTTCATTCTGCTTTCTGCCCCCCTTTAGCACCTCTTCAATCAGGGTAATCAGCGGCGTGTAATAACGTTTAAATTTCTGCGAATCGCGCTCCGGTTTCCTGAGCATGCCGCAGACATCCTTGAATGACCCGGTCTTGCTAATCCAGTCGAGCGTCGCCATCGCTGCCTGCATCTTCTGTACATGTTGGTTACCCAGCGGCAGTCCCTGACGTTTGATCTCAGGGTTCATCAACCCTTCGTAGCGCTGGAATGCGACCCGGTCGCGGCCAAATTCAGATAGCACCACCAGCATCCACGGACGCATGCCGCGGGGGCGACCGGCACGCCCTTTACGCTGCAGATAAGAGGCTACATCGTTCGGCGCCTTATGCTGCAAGACGGCACCGACCAGAGGATCGTTATACCCAACTTCCAGCGATGAAGTGGCAACCACGACATCTGCCTGCGCATTGACCCCGGCATCCTGGCTTGACGTGCGCGAAATCACCTTGCTCTGAGAGAGCTCATGGCCGATATCCATCACCGCTTTCCAGTTCTGCCCCAGTTCGATCTTTGAACGTTCATCGTTTCTGAAATCGTACGGGTTACGCAGCGCCGCCAGCGGGGCGTGATCGATACGTGGAGGGATCGTCGTTTCCCAGCCTTCCGCATCGCTAAGGTCGTGATAGAGGCGGTTGTTACCGTCGAGGGTATCGGTAAAAATAAAGGTTTTCTTGCCCCACGTGCCTCTGGATTTATCCGCATCGCAGTCCAACATGCGGGACATCAGCATCGTGGCCTGAATGGTGGTAGACAGTAACGCCGTCTCAGATACCGGATCACCGCGCAGCGCCAGCAGGTACTCGGCCCCCTCTTCGATCATGTCATCCGGTTCGGGTTCGATAAGGGCCACTTCTTCTTCGGGAGCCCCCACCAGATTCGCGAAGAAATGCTGAGCATCCGCCAAGGTAGCGGATAGCCCCACGAAGTGCGGCAGGCAGTCCGTACGCTGCATCCAGCGGCGCAACAACAGCGCCGTTTGAGCTCCGGTCGTCCCGCTGTAGGTATGAACTTCATCCAGCAGGACCAGCGACGGCCCCTGACCTTCCCCCACGCCAAACAGATGGTTGCTCCAGCCGGAGTTCATCTGAAGGTTGAGCATTTCCGTGGTGGTAAACAGAATATCTGGCCCGTTGTCTTTGGCCTGTTGGGTACTGCGAGTGAGCAGGATCTCGCTGTCATCCAGTTGATGATGGCACTGGGTACAGGTCAGCACTTCATGAAGAGAGAAGATGTCATCGCGTCGCCATTCCAGTGCGCCACCGCATTGCTGCTGCGGGTCTTGCGGATGGGGCTGCTGGCATTTCATCAGCCCGAAAGGCAGGCCTGATTTGCCTTTGACGTCTTTTCTAGTCCACTCCGCCTTTACTGGCGTATCGCCGAAGAATGCGGCAATACGGATTTTGCGCCCCGCATTGGCCTGCATGTATCCATCCAGCTTACGGCACTGGGCAAACGTCTCAGCGAACTGATCTTTAAGCAACTCTGTGCGCGGGTAGATCGCTAGAATACGCACCTTGCGTGCAGGATTATGGCAGATCTCATCTGCAAGGCTGGTGAGCGCTGGAAGGTAAAACGACAGGGTTTTACCACTCCCTGTACCGGCACAGACGATGGTCGCGCTGGCGGTTTTGCTGTTGTTCTGGTGCATGCGCCAGTGCTGGATGATGCGCTCGGTTGAGCGCGCCTGGAACTTCGCCAGCCGAAACGGCTTCGCGGATGCCAGCGCCTGCCGCATGATCTCGCACATACGCGGGCTTAGTTTCAGTCGAGTTTTCCAGTCGGCAATCAAGGATTCTGGCTCAGCAACACGCTGCGGGTAGGTGCGCGGACGACGAATAAACCGGTAGTCAGAAACCAGAGTTTTACTCTCTTCTAGCGACTTATTGAACATCCACTGACGTAGGTTACGCAGAAGATGTACCGTTTCCCCCATGCGGGTGCGCCAGACCGGCCGGCCGCTAATATGGGGCGCCTGAATCAGCATGCCGGTATCAAGCAAACCCTCCAGCACCTCTTCAGGATCGTCATCAGGCGCTATCCGAGCAATAATCTCCAGCAACTCCTCAAGATTAAAAAACCCGCCGGTATCACCCCATACAAGCAGCGCATTTTCCTGCTCTTCCAGCGCATCCAGCACGCGATGCAGCAGAGATAGTTCGACTTCCGCCATCAAATCATTCTCTTACGGGTAACGTTGAAGGACTGGAGCAGCGCTTTTTCTTTTAGCCAGGACAACACCTCTGGCGTCAGCAGCGCCAGTGAGGCCTGATGATGTTTATCGAGAGCATCGAAGAATCGCAGAACATCATCAGGAGCGTTGAATTCCATCCCCTTTTTCAGTTCAACCATCTCGTCGCAGTACCCCTGCAGCTTTTTGACAACCGCCTGGCTATCCGGCGCGCTGGTCTTCTGGCGATTAAAGTTATCAAGGGCGTTACGGTAGCTGGTGTACGCCATGGTGTTGCCGAGCGTTTTCTGCTGCTCAAGAAAGACGGGCGCGAGCACCGCGCGCGCTTCCAGTTCCGCCACAAACGCCGCCCAGGCCTGCACGACTTTCTCGCTGATACGGTCATGCACGCCCGACAGGCGAACCAGCAGTTCGCCCAGACCGTTCTGTTCGATGCGCTCTCCGTTCTCTTTGAAGCTTGCGTTCAAGGCCTGCAGTTCAGCCCGCACACCAAAAAATGCGGCGGCATTTTCCTGGAAATCGAGCTGCTCCTGCAATTCTGGCAGTGTTTTCAGTACCTTCAGCTGAGCGCAGGCTTTTTGCAGCGGCTCGGCGACATCCAGCAACCTATCGCGGATCGTCCGGTACTGTTCGTAGACATCCTGCATGGATTGCAGTTGCTCTTTTAACTGGTACTGCTCCCGTAATCCGGCAAGCTGTGTCTTAAGCGTTGTCATCATGTTTCCCTGCGGCCTGCTGCAACTCCTCCAGAACCAGATCGAGTTCCTGCAGCGTGGTGTCAATCTGAGCCCGACATTCGTTAATCCGGTGCCCGCCGTGGCTATTGTTGTAGGCGGCGATCGCGCCAGATACCCGTTTATACATCAGTTGCCAGTACTGCATCGCGATCATTAGCCGGGTAATTAAGGCACCGTCCAGTTCACAAAGTGACTGCCATTGACGTTGCGTATCTTCCGATTGCGTAATGCCTCGCAATTTAGTAATGGTCAGCCATACGCCGCCTTCGGTGAGCCCGGTAAGAGATTCCATCAGAGTGAGGCTGTCAGGCGTCATATCAGCGGGATAGTCACCGCTGTCCGCCAGCGACTTCACTTGCTGGGTCATACCGCTGATGAGGTCAGCAAAATCATCCGCGTTTTTACAGTCCGCGAATAGCTCGGCCGCGCCTACCTCCGAACGAATTTCAGACAGTGATTTTTTCACAACCGACGCCAGGCTGCCGTCCGGTTTCGCTTTCATCGCCGTTCGCAGTGCGGTGTGCAACACATCGCCTTCCAGCGCATGATCGTTTAGCGCCACCAGCGACAACCAGTTAGCCTGAGCTTCATCCCAGCGCGCGAGGGCGTCCTTACGGAGTTCGATAATCGATGGCGTCAGGCCGGTGCGGAACTGTTTTTTCAGCGCGGCGCTTTTTTGCAGCAGTCGCCCCAGCATCTCGGTCACCCCACCGCTGGTTTTCATGCCCAGCGAGCGAGCGAGCTTAAGGTGTTCGCCCAGCAGCAGCGGCAGATCGTTGCGCTTATGCTTAACCAACTCCTCCAGTGCATAGCTAACCCAGCGATCGGAGAAGCTCTGGATAACCAGATAGTCCTCTTTACCCTGCGGATAGCTCCAATCTTCGGTTTTTCCCTTCGTTTCCCGATAGTAGCCAAAGCGGGCCAGCGCCATTGCGGCATCCGTCAGGATCACAGAACGCTTTTCGTATTCCGATTGTGGAATAAATTTCACAACGTGTACGCCACGATTACCCTGTGCTTCAGGCAGTTCAATATTCACAAACCCCGTATTACCGGCATACAGCGTTGGTCGTGTACTTGTCCCCGCCCAGGAAAAAACGGCCCGTTTTTCAAAGAAATAAGCTAAAGCTGCGCGGATAAAGCGCGCAGAGTCGCGATCCAGCTTGACCCCTTTGAGCATCCAGTCGCCCACGGCGGCATCCAGTTCTCTGATCGCCAACATGTCTTTATCCTCGGGCACCGCTTGTGGCGCGGGGGTCGGCTTCTGGATGACGACTTTCTTTTTCTTAACGTCTTCTTTAACTTCTTGGCTATGGACGCTTGGTAGTTCAGACGGAGTTTCCCCAACGGGCTCACTCTTGGTGTTTTCCAACACCTGAGCCAGATCGGCGAAATCAAAAGTACGGGCGACATCAGGCGGCAGCGCGCTGCTCAGGGTCGATCCGGAATTCGCTGGATACCCCCACAGCGCTACCACGGACTCCGCGCGTTCAACGTCCACCAACCCCTGACGGAACAGCCAACTACGCAGTCCCGCCGGAGCGGCAATATCGGCCAGACGTGCCGGCGGGAAGTGCCCCTCTTCGGCGTCACGACGGCAATGCTGCAGCACCCGCAGCAGCAACTGGTTAATAATCTGACGGGGGTTGAATTTCAACTCATTGCGATCGTCGCGGCAGAAGCTATCAGCCAGCGCGTGAATCGCGCGAGCATTGAAGGGGAACAGCGAGACCCCTTGGCTACTGCGGCCAAAAACTTCAATCATTTCATCACCATCAGCGGTTGCTTCCCAGTCTGGCGGCCAGTGCGATTTATCCTCGGTACTTTCCCAACGCTGCAGTAAGGCCTCGCTGCCAAAACGGGCGGCGTTGATATAGCGACCGCAAAAATCGACGATACGCTGCCGGGTCTCTTCGCGATCGCCCCCCACTTCTTCAATCACCCACTCGCCTTTCGCGCGGTCCAGCATCCCCTGACGACGACGAGCATAGCCCTGATAACCATCGGTGACCGCAATCGCGGAGCACACCGGGCAGAGCACCGCTTTACCGTCACGGATACCTTCCCTCTCCAGGCTGTCGATCAGCACATCTTCAATGGCCGTGATCAGCGACATGTCCTCAACCAATACCATCAGCGTCATCTGCTTTTCATGCAGCGCTTCACGGATTTGGGTGAACAGATCGGAAAAGCTGCGTCCCCGGAAGTTGAAGAGTTGGTTGAACAGCGCCTGTGTCGCTTTTCCCAGTACCAGATTCAGGATCTCCGAAGCATCTTTACGCCCATCCTCATGGGTGTTGAGGCGGCTTTTCTGGATGTACTGACGCGCCGGTAAGCTGAGGTCATTGATGTTAAAGCTGAAGTCCAGATCGCTGGCCTGAAGCTGCTGCTGCCCTTCGTCCAGATCGTTGCTGTTTGCACCATTGGTCAGGCGGCTGGCCAGACGGAACAGGCAGTGCTCGTCTTTTAGCAAAAACTGTTTGAAATAGGCGTCGTTGATCAGCGTCGCCAGCGCTTTATCTTCCGCATGCACGTTGATTTTTTGCAGGCGGATCGCTTCCGGCTTCATCATATGCTGCTGCTCAGGCGAACAACCTTGCATCCGTTTTTTGAGCGCTTCCATATCCAGCTTGTTGCGCTCATGGAGGATACGTAACTCCTGGCCCATCAGCATCAACAGCCACTCGGCAATCTCGCGAGGCGTACGCTTTTCTGACACTTTGTTGATGTCTTCCCGGGCTTCATCAAAAATCTGCCCTTCCAGCCCTTTGAGCATCAGCGTCAGTACTTCGCGCAGGCTGGCGCTTTTGGGAATACGCACGATATGCCATTGGTTATTTTTATATTCCGGGCGCAGGCGCAGCTTGGCATCGAGCCAGCGAATGATATGCGATTTGCCGACGCCGGCCTTGCCCACAATAGGGATAGGACGCGGGGTGGCGAGGAAATGGTTTAGCAGATCCTCTTCCTTACCGTACCCTTGCCTGTTGCCGTCTTTATCCATGCGCAGCAGGCGAACCGGCTGGTGCACGGCCAGCAGCGTATGTTCCGCCAACTCTTCCGCCTCGGTGCGGATACAATCGATAATATTTTGCGAGGAAGGCCAGTATTCCATCATCTTCATTTTCGTGCCTCCCCGAGGCTAACGGTACTGATACGACGCTGAGAGCCGTCCGTGTCCTGCAGTATCCAGTCATCAGGATCATCAGATAGGGTGTTGAACGTTAACTGCATGGTCAGTTCAAGGCGCAGTAACGCCTGACTCAGCGATGCGCTGATGATACGCCCCTCCAGCGGCTGCCAGTTTTCGGCGATAATCAGCGGCTCAACGAGCTCACGGTATTTTCCTCGGTCCAGCATCGGTAATTGCTCCGCCAGCCGATCAAGGAACTTTTGAATTGGCGTGGCCGGGGCCAGCTGCAGGTTATCCAGCACCCCTTCAATCGCACGCGTAGGGTCCATCACCCAGCCATCAAGATACGGCTCGGTAAAACCGAGGAAGTAGGCGTAATCAAGGAACGGTTCCGCTTCGTTACTGGTGTTAAGATTACGTCGCCCCACGCCAGCCATTTTATCGTTAATCATCGGCCCGACCGCCGTTGGCACGGCATCTTTGGTCAGTGGTCCATTGCCGCGCAGGGTATATTTATCCTGCGCCAGCACCGAGGTCACGCTCATTAAAAACGGTTGGCCGCGGGTCCCCATCAGTAGTGGGACCGTCTTTTCGGTGTTGATCAGGGTGCGCAGCACACGGCTCGGCAGATCGCGTTCGCTGCACAGCGGCGACTGCTGGCTAAGGCCGGCCTCTTCCACCTTCCACAGCCCCTCTTTAGCCCAGAACGAAATTTCAACAGGCAGCCTTTTACTCGCTCCGGTAGACCCAGGCAGCATCTCTGGCCTGAGCAGGTCGACCAATGCCGTCTTAGAAATCGGCTCCCCCATCCGTCTGTTCAGCACACGATCGATCATACACAGCAGACGAATCTGGCTTCCTGCGGCGGCGTTGTTTGTGATTGCCACTAGAAAATGCTCCTTTGAAATTGTTCTAACGTCACGGCGCCCTGATCGACTTCCCACCAGCGGCGACCACGATAGCCCGGCTCCTGCAACTGTTCAGGGGCGACGATAATTCGGTTGATGCTGGCAAAAATATCCAGCTCAGGCAGGGCTTCCCCAGGAAGAACCAACACCAGTTCATGCCAGCGGTTGTTCTCTTCATCAGGCGCCAGCGAGCACCAGAACGGTAGCCCGGCGGGCAGCACCGCGCTCAACAGGCTCAACGTACTCTGACTTGCCCGGATCGCCTGAACCTGTTGACCGGCCAGCAGGCGCGCGATCCAGTCTGTCCACTGACGCAGCAGCAGTCGGCTGGTCAGAGTGGTCTGGTAGCGCACGCGCCGATCGTATCCCACTGACGCATGTGAAACATTGCCGATAACACGAGCGATTCGCCCAAGAGTAGGAGTAAACGGCGGCCGCCCCTGCTCACGGCAGGCAGGGCACCCGCCACACGCCTGCTCGGGTACGTAGCCGTCAAGGGTATAAAATTCGGCTAACTGCTGGCACAGCGGGTTAGACAAATTGTTTAACCATTCGCTCAGCACGCTAAAGCCGCGCTGGCGCATGGAGAGTTCATGTGCACGATGCGCCTGAATGCCGGCTTGCCACTGCGTTTCATCGAGATGCCCGTCACGGCGAACAGAAACCTGAATATGGCTGAAATAGTCTTCGAACCAGGCCTGCACCTTCTCATCATCGCGCTCGTCCGCGCTGATAGTGCTTAAATCCGGTGCGGGGTAGGCGATATCGATAAATCCGGCTCGCTGCATCAATAGCAGGGTACGCAGGTTCCAGTCGACGTTACCCTGTGAATCCATACGGATATCGTGGTGCTTAGCCCGTAACGGCACGGTAAAGAGGCCTGGCCGATGTTGTTTACGATGCTGGTGCATTTTCGACCAGCGCAAGAAGCCCTTACCAGCGCCAATCAATTTGATGCGGTTTAAGGTGCGCGCCACCCGCAACTGCTGATGGTAGAAAATAATCTGGGCAACCGAAGCGTTGCCGTCACGCCCGCCACGACCGCTTTCCTGATAGAGGCGATCGAGGTTTTCCGGCACCGCCACATGCAGCACCGTGCGGACATTGCTTTTGTCCATCCCTACGCCGAAGGCCGACGTGGCGATCATGATATCCAGCGCATCGTCACGCCAGGCATGAATCAGTCCTTCGCGTTCATGCATTGGGGTGGCGCCATGGAACAAACCGCAGCGGCGGTAGCCACGTCCACGCAGGTACTGATGCCAGAACTTCGCCTGCTCCACTTCAGTGGTGTAAATAATCATCGGTGCCGGCAGACGAGCGATGGCCGCTTCCACCTGAACCAGATAATCGTCATAGTGAGCGGCTTCGCTGACAAACCAGGCGGGCTCCGGGCGCAAAAAACTACCGTTAATATCAATAACGGCGTCCGCACGTGAGCTCGCAAACAGCGCTTTTAACGTATCCTGCGTACTTTGGCTGAAGGTCGCGGACAGCAGAACCACTTTGATGGGATCCGGTGAGGTCGCCATCAGCGATTTCACCAGCGGCGCCAGCAACTGAAACTCTGGGCGGAATTCCGCTCCCCACTGATCGATCAGGTGCGCTTCGTCCACCATCACCGCGCCAAGCAGGCCGCGCTGGGCCAGCGAAAAGAGTTGCAGCAGCAGCCCGCCGGTTGCCGCCTCTGGGGAGCAAAACAGCACCCGCTGCTCGCCCGCAACCAGTCGCGCCTTCATCTTACTGCGCGCCTCGGGGCCAAGCCCGCTATGCCAGACGTAACTCCCGCCGTGATCCTCGCCTGCCCGCTGCATCACCTCTTTCGCACGCAGCGCTTGTTCAATCGCCAACGCCACGGTAGGGACAATCACCAGCGTCAGGTGCCGGCGGGGTGATGTCAGCATCTGGGCATGAATAACAAAGGTTTTCCCCGCCCCAGTAGGCAGATTCACCAACAGCGTCTTATCCTGCGGGCTGGTCAGTACCGTACGCACCGCCTGCTGCTGCCCAACGGAGGTGTAGTGCGTGTAACGCGGATCATTGAGTACAGTAGGGAGAATCGTATCCAGGGGAGGAGACTCAAGAAAACGGCGCTTTTCTCCCTGCCATACCGCAAGCAAATTCGCATCCAGCGCTTCAGCACCACGCTCCAGCAGGAGTTCGCCGGGATAATCCCGATGCCGGCACAGACCAAAACGGCTCAGTGCGGCATTTTCCGTTAGATGCCGATACGGAAGCATTAACGGAACCAGACCGTGCACCCGAGCGCACTGCAAAGCATCATAGAACGCATGCAGGCGGTCGCTCTCTCCAGCCTGATCATCGTCCAGACAGTACAGGAGGCGGGTAAAAAATTGCCCGCTAATCCCGTCTTTTTCATCGTGCTCGCCGTTCAGCACCGCACGGAGTTGTAGCCACTGAGTATCCATTTATGCGTCCGTTTACAACATGTCCCAGGTACAAAGCACTATCGCTTTCATGGCCAGCAATTGATGGCGCACGGATTGTTCGCCGTAGGATTGCTGCAGTTGTTGGTAGGCCTGCTCTTTCACGGCAAGGACGGTAGCCTTCCAGTTGAACGGTTCAAACCAGTCCGGCATTTGCGTCCACACCTCTTCACGCAGGTTGATATCCTGGAACAACACGTTGCCGTCCTCATCGTATGGCTTATCCAGCAGGGAAACGACAATCTGTGGTTCCGCGCGGTTCCCGCTGTCATCCAGCCAGAATTGATTCACCACCGGGCTGAAGCGCTCATCGCCACTGCGCTGCGCCGTCAGAGAATCCTCACCGTCGTGCTGCGCTTCGGTTAACCACTGGAAATGGAAATAGGTGCGCGGCTGCTTTAGAGGGAGCGAGGTCAACACCCGCAGCAGCGCCATCGTGGCGCCCCGCGGATCGGCTTGCATGAGCTGCCAGACCGTTTCCACGAAGGGCTGACCATAGCGTAATGGATACACCAGCTTGTGGCTGCTCGCCTCCGTGCGCGACAGGCTCATCATCGCTGTCGATGGCGGATATCCTTCCGAAAAATCTAGCCCGATCAAGCAGTTGTCGACAAATGTTTTCACATCGACCAGCGTCTGACGCTGATTCTGTCCGCGTTCAAAGCACAGGCGGAAACCGCCTTCTTCATATTTCTCACGCTTGAAGCCCAGCGCGTTGCGTATCCACCTCAGCATATCGGCAGCCTGAGCATCGGCATCTTCTTCTTTATCCGCCAATTGCTCGGAGAACTCACGAGCCGCAATCACCTCGTGCTCCATCGACAGCAGGTTCTCCTGCGCCAATACCCGCTTACGTTCCTGATTAACAAAGCCGTCTTCACCAGCCAGATGTGCGATTTTCTCACGGAATGCCGCAGGCCCCTGGTTGGCGTAGTCTCGCCAGACGGCATCGAGTTGTTCCGTCAGAACAAACTGTAGGCTGGCAACGCTGCGCTTGAACAGTCCGGTCCCCTCATCCAGCAGCGTCAACCAGTCGACAGTCATGCCTTCACGCTCCGGCAATAGCACCAGACTTTTCACCGGCTTAACGTGAAGGTTACTGCAGTAACGGTTAAAACGTCCCAGTCGCTGCTCAAACCGGTTGAAATCGCGGCTTACGCTATAGTGAATGGCCAAGCGACGCTTGCCGTGCAGGTTCAGTCCATCTTCACCCCGTTTATCGCAAATCAGCACCTGCCAAGTGTCATCCAGCAGTTCCGTTTGCAAAAGCACCTCAGGCGTATGACGAACGACCTGCCAGGGTGCCTGAATCGCCAGTTTGGTGGACAGGTGTGCGGCTTCCGGGTTTTCACTGCAGAAGATTACCGCCTTACCTTCTGGATTGGTTTCAAACCAGCGGGTTAAGGATGCCATTAACGCCGTATCTTTTGCACGTTGCTCCTGCTGAGCCACCTCAATAATTTGTTCGAGGAAACGGAATTCCTCGTCGCTGCCGGCACCAATGGTCTGGCACTCTTTAGCGCGGCGAGATAGCGTCAACGGACTGAGGAACAGCGCATCCACCCAGTCAGCCAACGTATCGGCATTCAGATGCCGATAACGTTCAGGGTTGCGCAGGGAAACCTCGCGGTAGGCTTCAAGGATTTCATCCAGCGTGACCTGTTCGTCGCTGACCGGCCAGGTGACTTTTTCCAGACCGTCCAGTCCTGGGAACAGGCAGATGAGCGAAGGATCTTCACGACGGTTGCGCAGCAGGCGATGAAACAGGCGATAGTGCTCCCCGATCCAGTAGCGTAGCGCCAGAATGCTTTCCGTTCGTTCTGCGCTTTCGTCAGGCGCAAAGAAGTCCACGTGCGGGCGTAACGTGTCGATCAATGCCTGCAAACGGGCATCATCCGCGAACAAATCGCTCAATTCATTCAGACTTTCTTCCAGCATCATGTTCGGGGTGTCTGACGTCAGGGCGCTGTAGATCCCGCCTAATCGCTCACGCTCGGACACGCGCTGCATAAATTTCTCGACGCCCTGCTGGTTGAGTTGCCATGCCTGCGGACTGATACAGTGCAGCATCGCCAGGAAGTTACGCTCGTTACCGTGCATCGGTGTCCCGGACAGAATCAGCGCGATGTGCGCCTGATGGCACAAGGCCGCCATCGCCTGATATTGCGCGCAGTCGCCAGCATCGTGAGACCAGGCGAGCGCGGCTAACTGGTGCGCTTCATCAATCACGACCAGCGTTGGGCGCCAGTCGAGCAGTTCAGGATCGTCAATCTCATCAGGTTGGCACAGACGAATCTGATGATGGCGCCCGCCACGCATCACATCCTGCAGCGCAAAGCGGTCAATCAACTCCTGCATCCACTGCCCGTGCAGGGCGCCAGGCACCACGACTAGCACTCGAGCATCGAGTTTGCACTCCAGCACGTGCTCACGGATCACAAACCCGGCTTCGATGGTTTTACCCAATCCAACTTCATCAGCCAGCAAGTATTTAGGATTCGGATCCTGCAAAATCCGTCGAACAACCGCAATCTGATGCGGTTCTATCTCGACGCGACTGCTGATAAGAGAAGACATTGAACGACAGGCCGCCCGTTGGTTAACCCAGGCGCTAATGAATCGCTCTCTCAGCGGATAGAAATAGGGGGCATCATTTGAACGGGCCGCCAGAAAATGAGCCGGGTTCATCGCCTGCCCCTGCCCATAGTTGGGATAGTACATCTCTCCTAGATCAACGACCGCGTGATCGCCAGAGCGAATAATCAGTAAGTGCTTATTATTCGGTCGGGGCCCGCCATAGCGGCCTCGGCACCAGATGCCGCTATCAGGAGAGCGAAAATAAACGGTGCTTTCCTCATAGAGCGTCGCTGCCGTCAGTGCGCGGATATCCACCTCCTGACGGTTAATCTCCTCCTCTAAAGGAGAGTAGAACCAGGCAATCTCGGCACGCTCAGTTGAGAGAATACTCACAATTTTAGCAATACCGTCAAATAATGGCGATATTACCAGGTCACCTTCAGAAAACGCGACAGTATGTGTAGTCATTATGATTTTTAAACAGTCAGGAAGTGAAAGTAATTCGCAAAACACGAATAAATCTAGAATGAATATACGGCGAATGAGTCAATGAAGCAAATCTGCAGGAGGGAGAGGTCGGGCCACTACGTAAATTGGTAGGTAATCTCGGTCACAAAATTTAGATGTTTAAATCAATCAGTTAATACCGTCAAATTAAAAAAAGTTAAACACCCCTTATCTACATTCCCACTAGTTTCACCATGAAATTATTTCATAAAAAAATAAAGCCTCCATTTAACAATATGAGGCTTTAGATTTAACTTAAATTTTAAATCTCAGCATTAGCTACTTTAATATAATTGGTTACCAGATAATCAGTAACCAAAGATATATCTTTTGAAAGATTTTGCAATTCGTTCCATTTACGGACGATAGGCTGACCATCAATATCTGTGCCGAAGTTCCACACGCCACTGCTCCATGCACAAAGCGGCTTTATTCGGTTTAGCTCTTCGACAAAACGAGTGTAGGAAGGGATCTCAGTCCAGCCAGGTTCACCTTTATAGTCCTGATGGACCTGATCGATTTCATCCATCAGGCTGCCAAGCGCAAGAATACCAACGCCATGTAACAAGCGGGAATAGCGAGGCTTTTTATCCCAGTCATCAGTAAACACAGTTTCCACAGCCGACCAGAAGTTATTCAGCAGTTTCACCATCTTCCCTTCATCCCCCAACCCTGTCGCCGGGTCACGGAAGCGATACAATGCTCCCTCGCGAAGACTGGCATCGATCATTTTGATCATCGAGTTGTCAGCAATAACCCCATCAGGATTGGTCGCCGTTTTGATACGCCCTGCAAGTGAACCTTCGCCGAAGTTCAGTCGTTGAGTCAGCAGTGAAGGAAACTTACGCATTTGCAGATCGGATGGCAAACGACCGTGGGTATGCGGTGCCAGTTCGTATAACAACGTTTTGGGCAACGGTTTTGTGGAGTTAACCAGCATGAACTGTTCACGCTGTTCTTCCGCGTCATTAGCGATAAAAGCGGAGACCGGCATCATAAACGAATTGATTTCTGCATCCCGCAAAGCAGCAGTACGTTGTTGACCATCCACAATAAAACCTGGCTTCTCAAAATCCTTATCTTCGGAGAAAGGTATTACCAGGTGTCCCATGTCGTCATTATCTGTAAGCGGTTCAAAACGCACACGCTTATCAAAAGCGATAATCACCGGGTTTGGTATCATCGGATTTGCGCTCTCAATGTAGCGCTGAATTTCGCGAATATGGTTACGTACTTCAGGACGCTGATAACCAACCAAACTCTCTTCGCCGCGACGAATACGCGAAATCGCTGCAATTTTGCTGATCTGTTTACCTTCTATCGCAAGGCTATAGAGTTGCCTCTCCTCACCCTGTCGGATTCGCAGGGCAGGAACACGATATTCACTCATGACAGTTCCTCTGAGCGTAATGACAATGTGTGCTGTAAACGGTTGTACAACACCTGAATATTATGGAAACCGCGGCGACGGTTACGTTCTGCTCCGCGGAAAATGATGACATTGATACCGATGGCCTGGCAAATATTGCACTGGCATTGTTTCCAGGGTCGTTCTCCTAGCGTACGTTCATAATCCGCACGAATTTTGTCGGCCTCTTTTTCACCCGAATGCAGACGTTCATAAGCCAAGACTGCATCAAGAGCCTTCTCAAGGGACAAAGCCCCTTTATCGTATTCGAACAGGGCATTCATGGCATCCTTTTCCAGATGCCGTGCAATATCCTGATCAATCACGCCAGATTTAATTTTGCGACTCAAACTTGGATTCGCATCAAACTGAGGGACACGCACAGCGGTATAGGCCAGGCCATCAAGCGTATGATAGTTGTTTTTTCGATCTTTGAAGGCCTGCTGAAGCGGTGTAGTCGAGTCTATACTGGTCACACCAAACTTGATAAAGTCGGAGAAACTCTCTGGACGGGCAATACCAAGCAAGTGAACACGCGTATCACTTTTCAGCAACGGCTTAATCTCTTCGAGAGTCTCTAGGATCTGCGCCGTTTTCAACGGCACCATCCCCCCCATAGTGATATTTTTGTATCCCATGGCCAGCAGGGCCTCTACAGACTGACGGTAGGAGGTTTTGCTCCATCCATGTGCAACGCCAAAGGGGGTGAAACAGGACTTTTGAGACTTATTTAAAAACTCTTGAGCCAAGGTCAGCGTGATATCCTGGCGTCGGCGACACTCAGTCAATACTTCGCCACTGAATACCTCACCAGGTTTTTCATAGCCAAAAACGATATGATCGAGAGAAACGCCATGGTTAAAGCGGGAAGTTTCGTAAAACTCGATTACCTCTTCTACCCGGTATGGGGGGACTTCCTGATTGACGTAAGTGAAGGCTCCGCAATCACCCATCGTTTCCATATTATCAGGCAGTCGAAAAAAGTGCTTCATCCCATTACGAAAGTAACGTAAGCGTTGGGCTCGTGTATATTTACTCTCGCCGCCGCCAAGGCCGTCAACCACTGCTTTAGAGACAAGCATACCGTCATAAGGATGAGGAAAAACCTCATGCGGATAATGATCGTCACGTTGACGCACACGATGTTCGTTGCGCGTCTCACGGAGGAAGTCGAAACTGGGATCGATGAAATCCTGACTATCAGGGAAAAAATACTTTAGATTCGACAACTTACTCTCCTGTAACGCCACTTCAAAGCTCTAAAAAACGTGGGATTCTATCACGAAAGCTTGGCAAGTAGCATTAAGGTTTAGCCTCTATTAAAGCCTTAAATTCCATACGGAAACGTTTTTCTTCAAACGAATTTCCAGAATCACGAAATTCACGCAACGCATTCGTCGCGCTTACACCAGGATTTCGTTGAATGAGTTCTAGAATGAAAGCTTTTACTTCATCAGAATTACGTCTTATACCCTTTCTTACTTCACATTCAGGTAAATTTTTTAACTCATCGGTTAAATGCATAGATAGTTCACTTAAACTATCTAATGTCTTTGATGTAAACTCGTTAATAATAAATTTTGCCATGCTTATATTTAGCATGAGCATATTGCAACTTAACCATTGTGCCATTTTTTTATTAGTTTTAAAAAGGTACCCCATTAACTTGTTGTTTATTTGCCTTGAAGTTATAATAAGAAGTTGTTTCTTTGCATCAACAAGATATTCGAGGCCATTAATAACATCGAGTTCAATTGCATTAATATAATCAGGAGAACCGCAAATAATAAAGAAATCTTTTTTATTATTTTCCATTAGTTCTTTGAGAGATGTAGGATGCTGAAATTTAAAAAAAGACTTGTTAGTAATTTCTTTCCACCATGTTCTATGGAAACTTTTCCCTATATATTGCCGAGAATACAGGGGGATAGACTCTTTATAACCGACAGCAAACGTTGCTTTATAAGGTATAACTTGATCTTTATAATGTAAAAGCCCTAAGCCGGCAGAAAGAATCCAGAGATCTACTGGATGTTGCTTAAGAATTGCCTTGGCAGTAGACCAATGACCACCTTTATAAAGGTTTTCAGCACATGTAGTTTTAGATGTTGCTAAAGCCTCAGTAATCGCATTGCACCAAGAATTTATTAAAATTTTGGCTGATGTTTGCCCAGAATAAAACTGGCTTAGATCCAGTGTGTTATTGGTTTCGCTATTTTTACCATTTGTACATGTTGTTATTAATCTGATTTTGCTCACAATCGCTCTCCCGATACTATGTAGCAAAGCTACCTCAGAATAAGAGACGTTGCAAGAAGCGAATCAATGTCCCCTGAAAAAAATTCAGGGGTTACCACAGATCAATGAGCAATATACTGAAAATATTCGTCTTGTGAACTCGAACACTTATGACATCTCTTAACAATTCCTCTCACCTCGAGATCGAGGCAAAAAACCCGACATGATTCAAGGATAAGTTGCGGATCATGGATTTTTTCATTTGAAATCATGGCCCTAGCAAGAGTGTCATAACTGAAGCCTCCTGTAGATTGCGATACAATCTTCATCGCAAGGTGGGTATCGAATGTCTTCATAATGGACCTCAGGATAGTGAGAGATAGTGCATTTATAGAAAATTATAGCCTCAATATCAATAACGTAGTTAATAATTAATTTATTGTGGGCATCCGAAACCAGTAAAAACGTATAAAATCAGTTATTACACTCCAACATAAAATTTTAATATTTCAAACACTTTAAACCATGAGAAAATTTAACCAAATAATTATAATATTTTCACTTAATTATTTAAAACTCCACTTTTTCAATCTGAAACTATAATTAAGCTTGAATTTAAAAACATGCAACTACCAAATGAAGAATTGTTATTTAACTGAAGGGGGTTTAGATAAAAACAGTTTGAAGAAATTAACAACATCCATATAGAATAATATCTATTTATAATTTTAGCGAATTTTTATTATTTTATTAAACTATCATAAAATTAATAAATTACACTTTATAATCACACAAGTTAAGTCCATTTAACTTCAAAGATAGTTTGTGTAAAACACATAATTGAAGACACAAAAAAAGCCGCCCTCAGGCAGCTTCTTAGTCCAACAACTCACTTCACTTGGTGCCGAAGGCCGGACTCGAACCGGCACATCTTTCGATGGTTGATTTTGAATCAACTGCGTCTACC
>Ga0157368_1000307_pt1 | contig 23299 bp, 7 predicted proteins | sample AttbisABBM3_FD_113146 | JGI IMG/M metagenome (GOLD analysis project Ga0157368, IMG submission 113146) | Fungus gardens microbial communities from leaf cutter ant in Botucatu, State of São Paulo, Brazil - Atta bisphaerica ABBM3 | ecosystem: Host-associated > Fungi > Mycelium > Unclassified ...
ATCAAGTTCTTTTGTATTACTTAATATAAAAGTTGTCTTTTGTTTTTACTCAAGAACTTAAGTTATAACAATAAGATATCTATAGTATTATAGTATACTTAGACACTAACATTTTCCTTTTCTTTTATCTATTTTTCTTGATTTAATATTTCTTTTCTTTTTCTTTTTCTTTGACAATAAGGAGGTATGTGACTGTGGTCACATGCATAGGCCTAGACTTGTTGAGAGTTGGCTAGAAGAGACTAAAAAGATGATGTTAGGGCACATGTATATAACATAATATTCTTATAAAAATATGAGGTAGATACATGGTAGAAGCATGGACTATACATGGATATTAGGGTAGGGCTATTTATTATTAGCATGGACTATAAGTACTTTGTATAAATTGTATAGGAATACATTGGAGACTTCTTGTTGAGTTCTCTTGTAATCCCACTTGATATCTATCTTGAGATTTATTACTTATGTTGCTATTGGTATTTTGACTAGTGGTTGCCACAACATGTAGTAGAGGCCCTTCACTTCCAGAGAAAGCTCTGCAATGACCTACCAGACTTGTAAAACATACTTTACTAATCTTACAATACTGTAACTAATTACTCTATCAATCTTTCTATTCTAAATAAGGTTCCCAGAAAGGCTACTCAATTCTAGATGCTCTTCTCACTGTTGGAAATACAGAAAGTGCTCAAAGCCTGCTCAAATTTTTTTGCTCCAAGTTCTGACTATATCACTTAGTAATATCTTAAGTTTATTCTAGCCAATAACATCTGTACTGTAAGTATTCTCTTCTTGGCCAATATATGTTTATTACTGCAATACTGGCCTAGACACTTCAAGGAGTCAGTTTCTGTTATTATACCTAAGCTAAGTAAACCTGCTTATAATACTCTTAAGGCTTTTAGACCAGTTGTTCTACTAAACACACTGGGTAAGCTTATTGAAAAGATAGTTAATAGGTGACTCTAGTTTGACACTGGCAAGTACAGTATCCTCTATCCCAACTAGCTTGGAAGTATGGCCCAATAGTCTACTGAAGATGCTGGTGTATTTCTAATGTACTTGGTTCAAGCTGACTAGACCAAGTGACTCAAAACTAGTGTAGTAGCATTTGATATTGTAAAATTCTTTTTCTTCTTTGAGCCATAGTATGCTCACTTTGATTCTTAGACATTTTGGCTTTCCAGACTGTATTGTGGACTTCTTTTCTAACTATTTGGTATATAGATTAACTCAATACTCCTAAAACTTCTTTCTCTCTAGAGCTTGTTACACAAATATAGGTGTGGATAAGGTTCTGCTTCATCTCCCATTCTCTTAGCTCTTTATATTGCTTCTCCTATTCACACTCTCAGGAAATAAATATATGATAAAACCCTGTCAGAGCTTTATAGTAGCTATAGAGTAGTTGTAAACTTGATAGTATACTTTGGCTTAGTCATAGAACATAACAAGTTAGAGATCTTTTATTTTCTAGAGTACACAATGATTCTAATCCAGAGCTGGACCTCTCAGCAATTAGTATCCCTACTCTCAAGCCTAAGACATACTGGAGATACTTGGGCTTTTTGTTGTGGCAACTACTAGACCAATATCCAATAGCAGTACAAGCAATAAATCTCAAGGATGGATATCTAGTGGGGAACATGAGTTATGTAATTCACAAGAGAACTTGACAGGGAACCACAACAGTATTCTACTGACTATTTATATAAACTATCCATAGTCTATGCTATGACTTCTCTATATCTACCCTAATGTCCATGCCTTATCCTCATGTCCTATTACTCATCCACTATGCATCTACCTCAAAGCCAGCATGCTGTATACATGTGCTCTGACATCATACCCTCAGCCTTACTCTTAATCTCCATTATTCATGTGTACACCATATGTACACCATAAGGAACCATGTCCCTTGATATCACTCTACCTCTAGACTCTTTCCGATCTTTCCAGACCACTTTAGACTACTTTAGGCCCTATGACATAATGTCATGTGACTTCTTTCTCTCATCATAGACTAATAATATACTACTATCTTATCTTATCTTACTCAAGTCTGTCCACACTTTCTCATCTTATAACACTTTTATTAACATCTGTCCTTTAAGAAACATGTTTGTTACTACTCCACCAAAGTATTGTCAAAGTGATGGGTATACTTGGTAATTTAACTAGAGGCCTTCTCCTACTTCAAAAATGACTTCTATATCACTTGTGCATTATTTCTATTGCTATATATGATTTTCAGCTCTGGTTCTTTGCTAGAGCACCAACTAAGACTCAGATATTGCTTTTGCAACTATACAATACAAGGCTGCTCTCTAGATCTTAGATGCATTTTATACTTTATCTACTTGTGATATTGAGGCTCTGGCAGACCTTATTCCAATTTGTCTTTATCTCAAGAAACTAGTTAAGTAATCTTGTCATAGAACTGCTAATCTTCCTTTATAGCATGCACTGATATTTTTACTTAGTGCTAGAAACTCAAAGGGTGCTAGCTCTCACCTACAATCACTTGCCCTCTTAAACAATACTCAGTATGCTTGTTTGAGAGGCCATCTCCTAAATACTAAAGCATCTCTTCTCAATCTTACTGAATATTTCAATCTCTTTGATACTAAGACCACCCCAGGTTATAGACTGCTAGACATCTTCTCTGATCTAATCTCATTCCATCCCTGCAATTGTTCAAGCCTCAATTATTACACTGCTTATTTGGAGTCTCTAGACTGTCTTTGTCTTGAGGCTTCTTCCTCTTTCTCTACTCTTATTGTTGTCACTGATGCTAGTACTATACCCTCCAAAAACATACAGGCAATCTCTGCTGTGTATTTCTAAAGACTAGGCCACTAGGTATTGTCTTCAAAGGTCCTAACTAGTAGAAAAACTGCTTCCAATACTGAGTTGTTTGCCATAAGATTAGAAGTCTCCAAAGTTACCAGTATGGACATGAAATTCATTATACTCATTACTGACTCTCTAGGCTCTGCTAGGAGATTAGTTGACCCCTCAGTGCATTCTGAACAAGTCCACTCCTTAGCCGTCTGTTTTGCATTTAGATCTTTCTTTGGTGGTAGTCTTGGTTATAAGATAAAATTTTGGGACTACTAAAGCAAGACTGAGTAGTCTCTTTACAAATTGGTCTATAACAATGTGACTAAAATTAGAGTGGCTGCTGGACAATATATTGATTCTCTTTACTCTAAAAGTGTTCTTTCCTGTCTAGATGCTTAGAGAACTGTCTTCAATTGCCCTATAGTCTAGGGGCATTATTTTCTGACTCTGAGAGGCAAGAATTGCAAACCTCTTCAGCCTAGCTACTCTAAGAGTGGTAGTTGGCTTGCTTACTTTAGCCAGTCAGTCATATTATGTGCTAGAGCAACTCAAGCTATTCTTAACTATGCTCTCATTGGAGAGTACAGATAGTGCTTTTTCTCTATAGAGTGTACCTAATATTTATATGGTCATTACTGAATATAAATATGTTGATATATCTTTACAAACTGCTCCAAGTTTGCTTACAGTCTCTTGATTGACCCATTTCTGTTAATTGAGAACTTTGTTGACTTCTTGAAGAAGTATCCAAGTGATTTTGCCTTCTCTTCTCAAAAATAACCTTCCACTCCTTCTAAGTCTCTATGAGAACTCATTTGGCTTAATTTCCTGTCTCTGTAGATAGTTTCTTAGTCTTTTTCTCTCAGTTTTTCTTAACTCATGATAGATTTCTCTAGACTTGGAATATAATTTATAGGCTGGTTATAAGTAACCTTTATCTAGATTTCTCTCTGATTTCTATTAACTCTAGTAGTGTCTTTCAGCCTGTGAAGGGGGTTTCTGTCCTTTAAAATAGAAATTGTAAGCTACTTGTAGTATATAGTCACTTACAGACTGCAACCAAACATTATGTAAGAAATTGTTAAATAAAAATCATAATGGCAAGCTTTTCTCAGTTTTTGCTCTTTTTATATCTAGTCATTCATAGACTAGTTTCTTATAACTAAAATAAAGTCTTTTGAGCTCTTTTTCTTTAGAAGTAACTATGTCTCAAAATAATCTGAAGATATATTCCATAAAGAATTAGCTACTAGTACTTTTCTCATTATATTATAGACCAAGTTTGAATAGTTCTTTTAAGACTAATTCTTGTTTATTAATACTATTATTGAAGTGGTCAAAAAGTTGGAGAGAACAACCTATTATCAAAGGAGTTCTATAGTTAAGGATAAGTTTTAAACTTTAATTTCAAAAGCCAACTATACAAATTCTCATATAATAGTCCTTAAGTTTCACTATGTTCATAAAATAGCGATTCAAAATTGGATTGTAATGCTATTTATAAGTTGACCTGAAAACACTGATATCTTAATATAATTCAAAGCTATATAATATACCAACAAAGTAAGATAAGTTAATGAGGTATTCTAATCTATCTAGAAAACTTCTTTTATTTTTTTTACTAATTTGTGAACTTTATAGAATTTCTCAGTCATTTCTACTTTATATCAAATGCCTTCCATCACATTATTATTCTAATATCAACTACTAGTAGTACTATTACTGAGAATTCCTATGGATATTATTACATTCTATTCTAGCCATATCTGTCCTAATCTATAGATAATGCCTTTTTTCTCATCTATATTCTCTAACATCTTCTAGTACAGATCAATCTCTTTGTTTCCACCTTGGATGTTCTCACTAGACCCTTGCTAACTCCATAAACTTTTATCTCTAACATCTAAGGATTACCTATGTCTAGGATAATTCACTTAGCAGTCTTTATTCCAGATAACTACTTTAAGTATATCTAGTATATAAACTAGTAGTTTATACTATACTAGCTTTATTCTGAAAATTAACTAAAACTAGCACTAATCTCCAGTGTTAGTGATAACATACCTTGCTATTTTCTAGTAGTTCCAACCTCCCAAGTTCATCTAGTCCTCTTCTGAAATATGCAACCAGTGTAATTTGTAGAGACATAGCACATAAGCTGAAACCAAAGGTCATTTCAAATTTATCTTCCATATTTCTAGCTAATACATAAACTGATAACTTGGACTTCCAAGAGACCTCATCAAATCTCAGATAATGATTTGTAAACCATGTCTAATATAGTTCACAAATATCTTGTCAATTTGGATGTTTAGTAGCTAGCTATGAAGTTTATTAAGAATTTATATACACTGAAGAATATTGAGTTAAACTAACAACCAAAATTCACAGAGTAAGAGAATAGATTTACTATACTGTTTATGTGTGAATACAATGATGATAGTAGTAAATGTATATGAAAGTTCTAACCCCATAGTCCTTATATTTTCTTTCTGCTGTTCTAAATAGAAAAAATAAGCTTTCTTAATATTCTACTATTAGCACTCTAAATATCTGTAACTTCTTTATACTTTCTCACTATTCTAGAGACTATAGACACTTCTGAAACCATCTTGATATATATGTTGGTTAATTTCAGAGCTATAGAAACCTTTGTTAACCAAAGTTTTGTTAATGAACATCAATTAAATATCTGTAAGCTCTCCCATCCTGTTCCTGTTTATAATATCAATGGTATTCCCAATAAGACTGGTAAAATAAATGAAGTGGTAAATATAGTACTCTATCATAAGTCATACTTAGAGTAGACTTTGCTAGTAGTCTCTAGTTTGAATAAGTAAGACCTTATATTAGACTTTATATAGCTCAAGAAGTACAACTATGAGGTCAACTAGCAAAAGAGAGAAGTAGTTATGACAAGATGTTCCACATGTTATACTATCTTAGAGGTCAAGACCTCTAAAAGGCCAAAAAATACTAACTGTATGCTCTAACTATTGTCACTTTAGTTTCTTTTCTGCTTTGACTGAAAACTGAGAATACTTCTGAATTTCCATAAATATCTAGTGATTATATAAAAGAGCTAGTGAATTATTTCTACTTGACTTAACTACTTTTGGAACTCTCTACTCTTGATATTAGAGTTATAGTAACTCAATTTCAACATCTGTCTAAGGTTTTTTTCCAGAATCAGACTATAGACAATATCTCTTTCATTCTCCTATATATATAATGGTTTAAGCCAGTATTTGTGAAAGAAGACTTTAACATCTTTCTGGATCACCACAAATAAGACCATATTATTAAACTAATTCCTTATGCCAAGCTCAAGTTGTCAAAGATGTATTCTCTGTCTTCTATAGAACAGTTAAATTTAAACATGTTTATTATTGAGAACCTCTGTATTAGACCTTCAAAGTCCACTATAGCTATATTAGTCTTGATTAATAAGAAAAAGAATGACTTTCTCTATTTGGTGTAAGATTACAGAAACCTTAATATGATTATAATCAAGAACAAGTATCTGCTTCTACTGATTTCTGAGCTTATTACAAAAATCCAAGGTACCTAGTATTTTATATAAAATATAGACTTTTTGAACCTCTGGTAATGTTCTTGAGTATAACCAATAGCCTAGCCATCTTTCAAACTATAGTAAACAACATCTTTTGGTATCTTATAGTAGAAGACATTATGATAGTATACTTGAATGATATCCTTATTTTCACTTAAACATTAAAAAAGTACTACAAAGTAGTTTGTAGAGTTCTGGAAGTTTTAGCTAAGTACAAGTTGTTTCTTTGCCTTAAAGAAACTAGTCATTTTAGAAGATCAAAATAAACTCTATGAAAGTTACTAGAGTTTACAACTGGCTTATACCAATATCAGGTAAGGAATATATTCAAAAGAGGAAACTATTCATAGAAAAATTATAGAAGACATCAGAAGAGTATAGAAATGTTATCTAATGTATGTAGATGCAGATCCTAGGTGATCTTGGCTTCAGTAAATATACTGTATCTCTGTATATCATAATAGTTATATTTGGTAAGAGAAGATAAATGGAAAATAGATCATGGTGGAAGTCAGACTTCCAAGCATGGGCACTCAGAATAGTATAGTATACTAGTTAATTTTCAAGCTGAAGAACTACAGAGTATCTACATGTTTTAAATATTGGTGGTAAGATTATCTAAGGATTAGAAAAGATAAATAACTACTTTGAGTATACTAAAGTTCTTGGGAATAAGTCTGGAGTTCCATAGAAATCATGAGAAACCATGTTATTTAGTAATAGAGTTATTGGACATAAAAAAACAGGGAGATCTGTACTAGAAGAAGATGAGTAAGTAGGAAGAAAGATACTCTCTCTTATAGATGTTTTGAGCAGATTAGATGTTAAGAAAACATTATCTGTGATGTAATTGGATGAATCAGATGCATTCAGATGGTATGTAACAACCAACTACTTGTACAGACTTATAGGTATTTCTTAGCTTCACTGATTTTTACTAAAAGTTTATCTATAGCTTTTTAGATATTATTTACTACTTTTTTAATGTGATAAAGAGAAATAATAATTGGACCTGAAATTTCTCACAGCAATTGGCCTTTGATGTTCTCAAGAAAGCTATTACTACAATACTAGTATTAATCTTTTGAGATATTTCTATCCTGTTCCATATTAAAGTAAATAGTTTAGACTTTATGACTGAAGCAATGTTTTTCAAAGAAGATTGTAAAATAGTATTTAGTTACTTTCTTTAGCAAGTATCTTTTACTAATAGAACACAACTATAAGATATGCAGTAAGAAAAATTAGCAATTATCTATACATTAGAAGAATGGTATTATTTAATGGAAAAAGCTATAACTCTAGTTAAGATCTGAATAGACTATAAAAACCTAGAGTATTTCATAGCCATTAATAAATTGAACTGAAGATAAGTCTAGTAGTTATTATATCTGGTATATTTTGACTTCTTGCTATACCATTATTCATCCATGGAAAAGTCCAATATATTATCTAGATAAGTAAATAACAGTACTATAAAAAATAAAGAAAAGGTTCTTCTAATATATCTGATGGAAAAATATACTAGGTAAATAAAAGAAATTTATGGTCTGGACTGTATATGAACTTTATAATTTGATAATGAAGTCATTATAATCTTCAAAATTGTTAGAAGATAGTAGATTACTTTTATTTCATGGTAAGATATACATCTCAAATATTATAGATCTTTGCCAATGAGTAGTTTTATTATAATTTTAGAATAGTTAAATATAGGAGTAGATAGAAAACCTTAGAACTAGTCTTTCAAAATTATTGGTGGCTTTAGATGTTTAGATATATTGATCAGTATATCAGCACATATGACCTTTGCTTGCATAATAAGCTATCTTAATATCTATCTCTTAGAGAACTACACATACTACCAATACCAAGTGTGAGATGGAAAACTATTCATGTAGACTTCATAATAGAGCTTCTAGAGTTTGTAAAGCTTGATACAGTGATAATAGTAGCTGATTCAGTATTCAAAAGAATACATTTTATTCTGACTCACACAACTGTTATTGTGGAGGATGCTATAAAGCTCTTTTTATATCATATTTGGAAATTATATAGTCTTCCTATACATATAGTCTTTAATAGAGATCTGTATTTTATCATACATTTTACTAAAAAAGCTATACTATATACCTAGAATTAAGATTTTTTTGTCAACAGCATAGCACTCTTAGTTAGATGAACAAATGAAATATATTAACTGTGAACTTAACTAATATCTTTGGTTGTTTGTGAATGAGCAGCAAAGTAACTAGTATGATCTTCTACTTATAAAGTTTACCAAGTAAATGAAAGTAGCACTAAATAAAGTAAATTTTGCTATCTATAAGTTACAGAAAGATATATTACTATATTACAACTAAAAATAGACCTCTATACTAGTTTTTAAACTTTATAACAAAATATATCTCAACTTTACAGATATTTACACTACTTACTTTTTTGTCAAACTGTTATACAAATGTTTTTGACCTTATATAGTAGAAAAGAAAGTAGGACCTATGGTCTACTAGTATTGAAAATACCTTATTCTCATAGATGAACAAGAGAAATGAGAAGTTGGGAAAATTCTAGACAACTATTAACACTACAAGAAGTTTCAATATTTCATTAAATAAAAGAACTTTAGTCTAGAAGAAAACTCTTGAGAATTTATCTTTAGAGATATTTATACCAGATAAGATAGTAGAGTTTCACTAACTAAACTCTAGAGCTCTATGGCTTATTAGAGTTGCTAAGTTTTTGACTATCAAGTTTTAATTCTAATACTATTGTCAAGTCTAGTGTTCTTCTCACTTTTAGAATACTAAATACCACTACAAATCTTGTGTTCTCATTACTGGTTCTCTAGGCTCTATTAAAAAGATAGTAGACTCTTCAGTATACTCTGGACAGGCCTACTCTTTGGCTATCTATTTTGTATTTGGATTGTTTTTTTGTAGTGATCTTGGCCATAAAATTGAATTCTGGGATTGCTTAAGCAAGACTGAGTGGTCTCTTCACCAAATTGTTCATAATGATATAACCAATACTATAATGGCTACTAGACTTTATCTGGCAATATCTATCAATGCTCTTTGCTTTAAGAGTGTTATTTCATGTCTAGATACTTAGAAAACCTTCTTTAATTGTCTCACTGTTCAAGGATACTATTTTCTGACCTTTAGAGACAAGAATAGCAAACTTCTTCAGCCCAGCTACTCCAAGGGTGGTAGTTAGCTCACTTACTTTGATCAGTCAGTCACATTATATGCTAGGATAACTAGAGCTAACCTTAATTATACTTTTATTAGAGAGTATAGACAGCACTTTTTCTCTGCAGAGTATATTAAGTATTTATATAGCCATTGCCAAGTAGAAACACATCAATACATCTTTGCAAACTACTCTATATTTATTTATAGTTTTTTGATTAATCCATTTCCATTAACTGAGGACTTCATTGACTTTTTGAAAGAGCATCCAAGTATTTTTGTCTTTTCTCCTCAAGAATAACCCCTCCTTTCTTATGAGCCTCTATAAGTATTCTATTAGTTTGCTTTTCTAGTTTTGTAAATAGTTTTTATTTCATCTCTCCTAGTTTCTCTTGATTCTATATTCTTAGTATAATAGGTTTTCTTAAACTTAGACACATAATTTGTAGATTGATTATGAGCAATTTTTATCTTGATTTCTCTTTGATTTCTGTTATCACTAATAGTATCTCTTTGCTTATGAAGAAAGTCTCTGTCTTCTAAGATAAAAATTTATAGGCTACTTGCTATAGATAATCTGCTACAGACTACAATTGAGTATCATATAATAAATTGTTGAATAAAAAAAACTACTAATCTTGTAGAGTTTATCTATTAATCAACTCCATCACTCTCTACTGCTGATATCTACTGAGTCTAATACTATCTATTACTACTATTCTTCTATATCAGTTACTAATGATAACCCTATTTCCTTTTCAGACTAATATTCTTAATATTTCCATCAAGAATATCCCTAGTCATACTGTTCTCACTATTTCTCATAAAGTAAGCTGATCTAGGAGATCAGAATGTATAATATGAGTATATAGAATGTTTTTTGCCTCTAAGATTCCTATAGTTATAAATACTGCTGCTAAACCCTACAGACTTCATTAGTTGCCCTAATAAAAACTAGTTAAGTAGTCTTATCTCAGAACTACTATTCTTTTTTCTTTCTTGATATATACTAATATTATGACTTAGTGTTTATAACTTAAAGGACTTACTTTTCTCACTAAGACTTATTGTAAAAGCTTGTTTAGATTATAGATTGCTAGACAAATTTCCTGATTGTATCTTGTTCTATTACTTAAGTCTTATTGCTATTATTTCAAGTAGAAGTTTGTAGATGTTATATAAAGTAGAATGTGATTTTAGATGATAGAGAGTGGAAAGTGAGTAAGCAGGTTACTTGAGCTCAATTATTAAATTTATAAAAAATATAAAGTATCTACTAATCTTAAATATTAAGTGCTATAGCTAGAACTGTGACTATCAAGATAGTAAAGAATAAAATAGCTAAGAGAATACTATAGAGATGAACTTTAAGTAATATGGTAACAAGTTCAGGAATATATAAATGATGATGAGAACTCAATAAGAAGTTTCTACTATATTCCTACTCTATATATATGATTATAGCTTGGTCTCTATATTTACTGAGTCTAATCTAAATAACATATATGTTTTATATATCCTATATCTGGCAACTTGTCAAGTATAGTTTATGCTTGGGATAAAGTCTACAATAAAGGGCATGGAGTTTATAAATCAAGTGTCAGAACTTATATGTAATATACAGAAAGTAGACTTCTGAATAATCTTAGCTTTAGCTTATATACTGTATTTCTACTTGCTATTTGGTTATAATTTCAAACTTGAAGATAAAATTATTTAGAAATGAGTTTTGATAGTAGAATTAAGTATGCTACTGTCAATGCCAGAGTCTGATATCAATGTTAGGGACTGAGTAGTATAGTGTATCTACTAGTCTCAAATACTAGAAAATTGTTTAAAATAATTGGAAACTAGAGTAGAAATATTTTCTTTAGCTCTGCAAAGTAACTAGATATGTGATTGAATTAATCTATGACAGAGCAAAGATAAAGATCAAAGATTGGAAGATCAAACTTTATCATAAAGAATAAAGTGTTTATTTTATTTTTTATTCAACAATTTATTAGATAGTACTCAATTGTAATCTATGGAAGATTATATATAACAAGTAGCCTACAAATTTTTACTTCAGGAGATAGAGACCCTCTTCATAAGCAAAGAGACACTATTAGTAACAATAGAAATTAAAGAGAAATCTAGATAAATGTTACTCATAACTAACCTACAAATTATATGTCTAAGTTCAAGAAAACCTATTATACTAAGAATATAGAATCAAGAGAAACTAAGAGAGATGAAACTGAGAAAATATTTACAAAACTAGAAAAGCAAACCAATTGTAACAATCACTATCTTATGTTTTATAGATATTTGTCTTATGTTTGTCATAACTTGGACATGTATTGGAGTTCATTTATCTTTGACTCTTGTATTCTTTTCATAATTTATCAGTCAGTGTCTCATACAATAGTAGAGGTTTTTTTATGTTTTTCTTATGCTTTTCTCATTGTTTTTCTCATGGGTGTCTTTTTCTTTTCTCATAGTTAGTAGATATATGTAGTTGTAGATATAGATATAGTTCTATATCTTTATGCTTTACCAATTAATCATATTCTTTACTTTTACTTAAGTCTTTGCCTAAGTTGTAACCTAAGCCAAGCTTAGGATTCTAATATTTGCTAAAGTATCATTAGGCTTACCTTACAAAAGAGAGTATGTATTATAGTTAGACTACTAAAATGTCATAATAGTTAGGCTGTTGAAAAAATACCAATATAACATTATGGTTAGGCCACTAAATAAACAAGATGGAAAAAACTAAATAAAAAGCCACTAGCATTGAGGAACTAGAAGAAATATTGGAATTATTGAGAATTACTGAAGAAAATACCCCAAATATAACTAAAACAATAGAGATAACATTGAGCAACATGTTGAGAGCACAGATATTAGTAGAGAATACATTAAAAATAGTAACACCAAAGAGCATGATTTCAGACCCAAAGTAATTTAATAAAGACTAGATAAAATTTGAAGACTAGTGAAGAAGTATGTGATTATTTCTCAAGATCAACAAATGATAAAATTGCTGCAATATTAGCTCAACTTAGAGGGAGCACAACTGATATTTATACCTAAATAAAAGACTACAATAATATCTAAGATTGGAAAAAATTTATAAAAGAAATCAAGACAATATTTAGTAACAAGAGCAAGACAGCAAATGCCAAATGGAAAATCAAAATACTCAAACAAGAAAAAAAGCATATTACAATTGAATTTGAAGTATTAGCTATAAAGACTGGAATTAACACATCTATATAACATTTTATTGAAGAAGAATGTTAGAAGTGATATAATTAAGATGATATCAGAATATTCACCTATAGTAGTGCTAACATTACTCAAAGAGTAGAAAATAGCAATCACATCAATTAAATAAGGATACAAATCTACAGAAGACAGACAAGATTATTAAATAGGACTAGAAATTACTTATGAAGGAAGAGAACTGCATATATATAGCAAAAGATTGTAGAAATCCAAGAAAAGAAAAGAAGATAAGGAAGTATTATAAATGTAATAAAATAGAACATCTTGCAAAGAACTGTAGGTTAGAACAAAAGATAAGAACAAGAGTATACAGAAAGAATTAGAAAATGGGAACAAAGAGGATAATAATAAAAAAGTGTGTTCTGTCAAAGGTTCAGAGTAAACATAGTATAATAAATTTTTGTACATAGTAATTCTCCAAATTTGATATGTTATTCCAACAAAGAAGAAACAAAAAAAGAGGAAACTCAATATGTACACAAATGTAAAAACATTAAATGGAAAAGAATTACAGCTTAAGGCATTGGTTGACTCAGGATGTACTCATACAGGTATGGATGAATGACTAGTAAAGGAATAATGAATTAAAATAGCACTATTATCTAGACTATTCAATACATTCAATATAGATAGAACTAGAAGCAGAAATCACAGAGTAACTCAGTTTGCACCATTGAAACTGGAAATCAATGAATATATAGAAAATATTAATATGGTAGTAATAGACTTAAAATGGAATAGATATGTTGTTAGGGCACAACTGGTTGGTCAAGCTCAATCCAGAAGTTAAAAGGGGCAATATGGTTTACAAAATGCCCAAAGAAATACAAGATATAGCACTAAGATATTTTGTTTAAATCTAAAACCAGAAGAATTATGCTAACAGACAAAACAAATAAAAAATACTAGAATATAGGAAAGAAACCAAATTAAATAAATTCAGAAGATCTCCCAAAATGCATTTGACCTTTCACTCATCTGTTCAATAAGAAGAAATTTGAGAAACTACAAGAAAGATGAGAATGAGATTATGAAATCAATTTATTGGAAGATGTATCTAAAGAATTAAATACCAAAACCTATGAAATAATAGTTGAGAAAGAAGAAGTTTTAAACTACTAGTTGAATAAACAAATTAAGATAAGACTAATTGTGGAATCAAGCTCAAGATATGTGATACTATATTTTTACATCCTAAAGAAGGACAGATCTTTACAATTAGTACAAGACTATAGGAAGTTGAACTAGCACATAATAAAGAAAGACATCATTATTACTAATTGGAGAAGTAATTGATAAACTTAAACATTTAGATGTAAGATACTTCAAAAAATTAGATCTCATCTAGAAATACAACAATATATAGATCAAAGAAGGTGATGAATAGAAAGCAGAATTCCTAAAAAACAAAGGATTATGTCAGATTTGAAAATGGTAGACTTATTTCTTGTTTATTTCTCTTTTGTTATTTAAGTTTCTCTTATTTTAGACTTAGTAAAAAGAAATGATGTGATAGCTATCACAAAGTTGATCACACATATTATAGTTATAGTCACAATATCATGTGATACATAAGGAAAATAATATCATACATTACATATAATGACTTTTATATCATAACCTATAATATTTAGAGTAAACTGACCTATATTAGAAACTCTACTAAGTTCTCTTGTATTAACTAATATAAGGTTTCTCTTTAGTCCCAATCTTTGAACTTACATTATAACATGTTATTGTATGAAGAAGTACTTGCAAACTATATAGATGACTTTGTAATACTAACCAAGACCAAGAAGAAATTAGAAGAAAGAATAATACAATTCTGAAGGTAGCAGAAAAATATAATCTTTGTTTCAAACAGTTAAAGTATAAATTTGATGCCAAAGAAATACCTATTTTGGGAGTAGTAGTTAGATAAGGAGAAATACAAATAGAAGATAAAAAGGTTAAGGCAGTTAAGAAATAGAAATCACCTACCAAGATAAGAGAAGTGGGAAGCTTTCTAGTGTTTGTAAATTTCAACAGACATTTTATCAAGAACTTTATTCATATGGCAAAACCTCTTAATAAACTCAAGGACAAAAAGAAATACAAATAGAAAAATCAACACCAGAAGACATTCAAAGAACTGAAGGACAAAATTCTAGAAGAGTATTAGATGTGGTTCACACTATCTTATTTGAGATCCAATGATGGCCTTTTGGAAGTCTAAATGAGTTGAGTTAAGTATCATCTGAGAATGCAAAAGATAAAATCAGAATGATCTTTAGCTTTAGCTTGTATGCTGTACCTTTATGAGTTGTACTGATAGCATATCTTGAATGAGAACTCAGAACTAGATAAATAGCTTAGTCTACTAGAAGATAGAGAGGTATGTTGTTGCTAACACCAGAAGTAGGTAATAGTTTTAGTTAATTTTCAGAATAAGACTTTATAGTGTAAATTACTAGTATTTATACTAAGTAAGCTACTTAGGATAGTTATCTAGAATATAGACTACTACTAAGTGTTACTCTAGATATTAGTAATCCTCAAATATAAGAGATGGAGATTTATAGAGTTGGTAAGAGTTCAGTGAGGATATCCAAGGTGGAATAAAGAGATGTGATCTGTACTGGAAGTGATTTGAAGGTGCAGATGAGAGAAAAGACATTCTTTATGAGTTGGAACAGATGTGGCTGAATTGGGATATGACAAAGAAAAACTACTAGCTATAATAGAAAATTTAACAAAATATAAATAATACCTATTAGATATTACAAAAGAGTTTGAAGTCTAGACTGATTATGAAAATCTTAAGTATTTCAGTAAACCACATAAATTTAATAAATGATATTTTGTCAAGAAAAGATCAAGTAAACACTAAAGAGAATAACAAAGATATTAAGATATTCAAAGACAAACTATGGAAAAAAAGACTAATTATGGAAGTAGAAGTAGTAATGTTCAAAGGAAACCAGATGGTAGAAGAAAACATATTATTAGAGGAAATCTGAAAAAACAGTACTAGAGAATAAGAAATATAGAAGAAATTAGAAAAAGATAAGGGTCAAGCATAGAAAGACAATGGAGTGGTATATATGACAACTAGAGAATTTAATCAAAAGAAATTACTGGTAGTCAGAAATATGAAATAACACTAATAAATATATCTAAGGATGCCAGAAATATTAATAGAATAAAGTTTAATATATGAAAAAGGTAAGAGAACTTCATCTGTTGGAAACACCTCAAGGACCATGGCAAAAAATCATTATCAACATTATAAGACCACTTCCTCATTAGAGGAAATAGCCAGAATCTGTAGAGGCAACATATAAAGAATGCATAAAGTTTTATAAAAGACTCTTAGTGACAGAATACCCTATTTTACCTTATAATTCATAGAAGACTTATTCAAGGCACTAGAAACAAAAAGAATGTTATCAATGGCATACCATACTCAAATGAATGGTCAAATAGAAAAAATTAACCAAGAGGTCAAAGTATTCTTGTGACACTATGCCAATTATCAGTAAGATCCTTGAATAGAATGGTTACTAGTAGAGGAATTCTAATATAATGACAAGAGACACTTAGTTAAAGAATATATGCTATTTGAACTTAATTTTGAAAGACACACATAGGAGAAAGATCTAACAATAACAACAAAAATACCAAAATTAGAGACTTTTTTTGAGGAGCTACAGAGAATTTAGGAGATAGCAAAATTATCTATAGAGAAGGTAAAGGAAATAAAGAAGAAATTTGATAAATAAAAGACAAAACCCTCAGGATATGAAGTAGAAGAAGTATAAGAATACTAAAAATGAGACAAAGATATACAATTCTTGATATACAGAAAAGAGTATGAAAATGAACATGACTAATGGATAGCTGAAATGGGGTTACCACATGCTCAAGAGATGATTCAAGAATATTGGACAAAGCTCCCAAGACAAAATCTATAAAAGAGAGAGGTGAAAATTGACATTTCAAAGTATAACCAGCATTTAAAAAATTTAATATATCTTATAAATTCACAACTGTTCCCTCTTCTCCCAACTCATATGTTTCTTGTACTTTTAACAACCTTGATCTCATTATGACACTCAATAAGAAAAAGAAAGATTGGATAAAGAAATATTACAAAATAATTCAAAGATTGAAAACTATAGCTGACATTCAACTACAAATTCAAGACATTATCAAGCAAGCCAATGTAGTTAACAACCAACTAGTAAACATTGAAACAATACTATTACAAGTAGGAGAAATGCACAAGATACAAATAGGAAAAGACATCTATAGTATATTAGAAGAACTATATACTATTATACATAGAGATATAGAAAAACAAGCACATCATATTCAAGTTCTACTAGCTGATAAACAAGATCAGTGTAAAGAAAGAAGAGTTGAAACAGTTGATGAACATGTCAAAATGCTATAAAAAGTATATTAAAGAATGAACACAATCTAAGACAAAGGAAAATGCAAAAAAGCATTGTTTAAGATAAAGAAGTATTACTATACAAATACTACACAACATTGTTATCTGAACCAAGCAGACCATTGATGCCAGAACCAATTAAAAAAGAAGTTGATAATCTAGAAAAAACATTAAAAACATTATAATCTCCAATGAAGACTATATTATTCCTTTCTCTAGCACACTACAAATTCATTTGACCTAATGGAGAACATTCAATGTTGGAATAAAATAATAGCAGAATTCATCAAACAAAAGCACAATATAAATATAAGTTATTAAGGATTTTTAATTAGAATGTATATAAGAGGGCTACTATATGAACTGTTCTTTATAGTCCTGACTTCATGAGGAATAATAGTCATCAGACCAATCAAGAAATTTATAGTATATATAGTGGGAGATTTAGCATTCTTAGATTAAACTGTTATAATTTTAGTCTTAGTATATTAGTATAAAGACAAACAAAAGATGACTCTTGTATAGAGTAACATAAGAGAACTTGATGGAGTTCCTGTTATAAAACAATCTACCTTATATACTACAGACTGTGGTCTATGTACATACTACAACTAACTTACCCTAAAGTCCATATACTTTCTATAAGGCCAATATACTGTTATTATACTATATAATATTATCTGTTTTGGAACCTTTTACAACCTTTTCTTTTTTTACATAATTGTGTGACTTATAACATCACACTCCTTCTCCTAAGTCAAAAATAAAGAAAATAAAAATAAAATAAAAAAGAACAAAAAGGAAAGAAAATAAAATTATTTTTGCTAATTTCTCTCCAACTTCCTTAAATATTTCTCTTCAAACTTTCTATTATCCCATCTATACAATATTTTTGCTATATATTTACCTAGTAACTTTCTCCTTCTAAATTTTATTTTTTCCACTATTTTTAACTTCTTTTGTCTTCTTATTTCTGCACTTGCTCTTTCCTCAAACTTTGTTACTGCTTCTTTTGTATTTTCCAAATCCTTCTCTCCCTCTCATATATCATACTCTGCTATCAATCTCTTTCATTATATCAAGTACTTTACTATTCCTCTTATTTTTATTGAATTTAATTTTTTATCCACCTTTCACTCTTCAACTTCATTTACTTTGATTAGTTTTGCTTCTTCCATCTTTTGCCTTTTCATAGATTCTCTATATCTTACAATTCTACTAATATTCACTACCAGATGAATCCTCATAGAGGTTTGTTTGTTTCTTCATCTTTTCTTAAGCTTTCTTTAATACTGCCTCTACTTCCTCTTGTACTCTTTTCATTCTTTCTGCAAACTCTATTGATTTCTTCACTTTTCCTTTTCTTCTCAAGTCTGCCTCCATTCTCAACCATCTACTATAATTTGCCATAAATAGTGATACCTTTGTTGTTGAATTGTTAGGCATGGTTCACACCAGGTTGAAAGTCTATAAGGTAGACTCAGAGATGTGTGGACTTGTTGAATGACCTTGGCTTCAGCTTATGTGCTGTGTCATTTATCTGCTGTGTAGTCACAACTTCAGAAAATAGGAAGAAGTCTGAGATAGAAGTGAGTGCTAATTTGCTATGTCACCATTGAACACTGGGGATTGAGTTCAATAAGAATTTATCTTCATTGATCATCAGACTAGTGAATTACAGTGTAACTACTAGTCTTATATATGAGTTCCTACTATAGGAGATACTTGGGGTTTTAGTGGTATAGCCCCTATTATCCCAAGTGGAAGTTTCAGTGTTAAGACACTGACAGGGATAACTCTGCCATAGAAGACCAAGTCAAATAGGAGTATTTGTTAACTCCACTACAAACTGAGGTCTTCTATCTGAGATTACACTCTCCAGTAATCCATGTAACTTCTACATGTTATTATCTCTGAATAACCTTACCAATCTTTCCACTGGTGTTCTCTCCATAGTTGCCACAAAGTGTATCATCTTTGACAACTTATTGCACATTACTAAAATCACATCTTTTCCTACTACTAATGGCAACTTTGTAATAAAGTCTACCATTAAATACATCTATGATTTCTCTAGTACTTTATTCATCATCAACTTCCCTACTGGTATCTCTGTCCTATTCTTTATCCTTTGACACAAATCACATCTTTCTACATTTCTTGTTACTTCTGGTCACTAGTAGTTCCTTGTTACTAACTCTATCATTTTCTATCTTTCTCTATATTTGGCTACTAGCATATCATGGTGTAGCCAGATAACTTCTATTCTTAACTCCTTATCTTTCAGCACATACACCTTTCCTTTCTTTCTCACTAACTCTCCTTCTATTTTCAACTTATTTTCTCTCAATGCCTTAACTCCTGCTTTTTTCATTTTTTCAACTACTTTTATCACTTCTTCATCTTTCTCTCTTGCATTTTTTATCTCTTCTACCAATATCATTTCTGGTTCTTCTACTATCACCTCCATCATATCTCTTATTCACTTATCCTTTATTAATTTCTGATTTTTATTATCATTTTCCACTCTTACTTTCAGATCTAGTCTTCAACTCAACTTATCTGTTTTTTCCATCCTAACTCCTAGCACATACTTCAAAGTAAAATCAAATCTAGACAAATATAAGACCTATCTGGTCTGTCTCCAATTCAACTTTTGCACCTTCATAAAATACTCCAAATTCTTATAGTCTGGATAGACCTCAAACTTGAACTTAGTGTTTTTTAACAAATTTCTCTATGCTTCTAATCTTCTGATCACTGCTAATATTTCTTTATCATGAATTTCATAGTTTCATTCTATTTCATTTAATGATTTTGAAAGATAAGCCACTGGTCTCCATCTTCTATCTATATACTCTATTAATAATACTCCTCCCATTGTATAATATGATACATTCACCTCCATCCTCATCTTCTTATCTAAATCTGAAGCCACTAAAATTGGTTCTATAGTGAACCTTTTCTTTAATGCTTCAAACAGCTTTTCTTATCTCTCACTGCCACTTCTGTTCTTTTCTCATCAACTCACACAACAGCCTTGCTATCTTTGCAAAATTCTTCACAAATCTTCTGTAATAATTAGCCAACTCCAAGAATTTCTGTATCTCTTTGACTGATTTAGAAACTGGCTAATCCAACATTTCCTTTATCTTTTCTTCCTCCATCTTTATTCCATCTGGTTCTATTACAACTTTTGAAAATTCTACTTCTTTTACCTTTTACTTATACTTCTCTGGCTTTATATACAAATTGTTCACTTTCATCCTTGTCAAAACCTCTTCAACTAGCTTATTATATCCTTCTTTGCTTTTTGTCCCTATCAATATATTGTTAATAAAACTTGCTACTTGTACCTTTTTGTGAAAGTACATACTCTCATAGGGTTTTTAAGCATGTAAGACCTCATTAGTGAGAAGATCTTATACTTCTAGATGACACCTCAGGATCTCTTGAATGAATATCCACTTGAGAGATAGTATAGTAGCTATTAATCAAACTAGATCTCAGAAAGATGAGGTTTTCAGAAATCTATATCACATCTTATATTCCATCCATACCCATTCTGACCCCTGGATAACTTATACTTCCTCATTCACACTTCCTGACCTCTTTCAGTACAGATTATATCTGTCCATTTTACCTTGAATATCCTCACTGGTCTTGATTAACTCTATAGACCTTCATCTCCTGATATCCAAGAATTACCAGGATCCAGGGTGACTTACTTAGTAGTTTACATTCTAGATAACTACTCTAGATAGCATATCTAGTATATAATCTGGTAGTTTACATTATAGTGGTTATTCTGAAAATTGACTAAAACTAGCACTACTCTTCTGATGTCAGCAATAATACATCTTGCTATCTTCTAGTGGCTTTTTCCACCTGCTAAGTCCCCAAGTCCCATTCTGAAATATGTGACCTATGTAACTAGTAGAAGTATAGTACACAAGCTGAGGCTGAAAGTTATCCTAATATATCTTCTACATTCTCAGATAACATATAATTACTTATTCTGGACTTCTGAGATACTCTACTAGATCTCAGGTAATGAGATGTGAACTATGTTTAATAATATGAAATATTATTATATTTGCAAAAGACTAGCTACAAAGTATGAGCACTTATGAGAACACTTTGCATGGTTATGAGCATTTAGATAGCTAAATAAGGCAGAAGCATGCTATATCAGAAGCTGATGGAGTTTAGAATAGATTCATGAGTAGGGGCAACCTTATAGAAATAGTAAAGGAGAAATAGAATGAGTACTTATGAGTGGAAAGTGACTATCAGTTTAATATTGGATTACAAATAGAAATATAACTATATGCTTATGAGACCTCAGAGAGCTTTATTATAGTTTTGGTTTCTATTTTCTAGATCTATTCTTTGTATTTTTAGACTAATATATAAGCTACAAGTGGAGAGAAGTAAGAAAGAGGATCTCTATTCAAATATCTCCACTTAAGAGCAGTTTAACCTCTATTTTATCAAGTAAGCATTGCTAGTATCTACTATCACTTTTGGACAAGTTATAGAGTTTTAGCAGCCTAGCAAAAGCTAGCAAGATGAGTATCAGTTAGTATCTTCAGTTGTAAGATTCAACTTGAGGGGTGTCTTCAAGGTGTATTACCTGGAATGGATAGTGTTATTAGAAGCTCTTAAGGAGCTTTGCAATCTATTTACTATATTTTCCAATAGAACTTGTTACATAGTATAAGATTTACTATTCAGGAGTATGTTAGCAAGGGAAAGCATTTACAAGTAGATGTTATTCATATATTCTTTTTGATATATTATTTTCTCTACTTCTTTTATCAATTCCTGAAGCTGATACTATCTTTTTTAAATTCTTTAGTGTGTAGCTAAAGGCTAATGTTACATAGATAACTATTGGTTCAAACAACCCTTTTAATATTGTAAAGACTACTTTCCACTCATCTTTCTCCTTTATCTTTATATTGTTATATCTTTATTTTAAGTCTAGTTTTGTAAATATTTTCTTAGTTCCAATATTCTCAACAATATCTGAAATAAGTGGTAATATATAATTATTTTTAATTATCCACTCATCAAGATATCAATAGTCTTATACCTTCTTTTTCTTATCTACTCTTAAATAAACTTTTTCACTTTCTTTCTTTCTTTTTGATAAGGGATAGATTTTTCCTTTTCTTGGTACAAATACCTTCTTCAAGTCAATTATATGGTCCTATATCTTTCTCATTAGTATTCTCTCACTTTTTTCTTTCCAAACATCTTAATTGTCAGAGTCAAAGACAGTAAACTCTATTGATTTCTATTTTCTTTTCTTTTATTATTTTATTTTATTTTGTCATGTCATGTGACACCATGTGACACATATGTCACAAGTCACAGTCACACAATCACATATTATACAAAAGAATATAGAAGGTTTTAGAATAATAATATCATTCTATATATCAACAGCATATAACATGTATAGTATCATAGTATACTTGAATTCTTATATTTGATTTTGATTTTTCTTTTCTTTTATCTATTTTCTCTAATCTGATTTCTCTTTTTATTTTATTTTATTTTACCTTTATTTCTTGGACAATAAAGAGGTATGTGACTACAGTCACATGACATGATGTCATAAGCCTAGAATCTAGAAGAAGAAACTAGAAAGATGATGTCAAGGTACATATTAATAGCATATTCACCTTATGATATATATATTGTATATTTGTTATGGGACATTTGAACACTAACAATTTTTATTTTTATTTTATTTTATTTTTCTTTTAGATGATGAAAAGGCATGTGACATCATAGGCCTAGAACATGGTAAAAGGACCTAGAAGATAATGTCAGGGCACATGTATACAACATAGTGGCCTTGAGATGAACATAAGGTTGTAGCATGGACAATAGGGCAGGCTTAATTATTAGTAGCATGGACCAGGCATGTTTTGTATAAATAGGACTCTAATTTAGCAGAGACTC
>Ga0157368_1000308_pt1 | contig 23299 bp, 23 predicted proteins | sample AttbisABBM3_FD_113146 | JGI IMG/M metagenome (GOLD analysis project Ga0157368, IMG submission 113146) | Fungus gardens microbial communities from leaf cutter ant in Botucatu, State of São Paulo, Brazil - Atta bisphaerica ABBM3 | ecosystem: Host-associated > Fungi > Mycelium > Unclassified ...
ATAAAAGTTATCTTTGTCGATTATCAGACTAGTGAATTACAGTGTAACTACTAGTCTTATATACAAATGGATAGTATAGGAGATGCTTGGGGTTTCAGTGGTAAAACCCCTATTATCCCGAGCAGAGATTTCAGTATTGAGACACTAATAGGAGTAACTCTATCATGGAAGACCAAGTTGAATAGGAATATCCCTGCTGTGGAAGACAGAATACCTGGAGGGTTGCAGTACTGCCATAAGATGTGTTACAAGAAAGGTAGGCTTGTATAATTCAGAGATGATATTACCGTAGGAATGTAATTTCTGGACAGATGGGCTTATATATGACAAAAAGACTATAGGAATATTAGTAAGACTGAATAGTATTACAAACTATTCAAATAATTTATAATAAGTTTTGAAAGTAGTTTTTTATTTGTTTTTGTTAAATATATAAACTAGATTTTTTTCTTAACAAAGAGAACTGAAACACTATAAGGAGAGAAGATTGGTTAAATAAATCCTATATTTATATTTTCTTACTAAATTCCTTTAAATTTTCTTACTTAGATGCTGAAAGAAAGTAATCAAAGATTATGTATTTTCTTCCAAATTGATTTTGAGGTTATAGAGATAATAAGGAGTGAAGACTTCAGCTTTGAATTTACTAAAAATGTTGGCAAATTTGTGATATTCAGAGAAAACCATGAAAATATTAGAAGTAGACTTTATAAGATATATAGAATTTACCTGAAAATTAGAAGAGCAAAAATAGATTTGAAAATGACTAAAGCTTAAAAATTTTAATATATGAAAAAAGGCCACAACATTAATAATAGTGATATTAGATTGTTCAGAATTAGATACAGAGATTTCAGATATTAGTTAGAAACTACAAAGTTCAGTGAATGCAAAAAGATATCAAGAATTAATTTTTCCTGTAAAGATAAATAAAAATTTATTAGCCTATTTATCTAGTTAATTAATACATAAGTTAAGGCTAAGGTTGTTCTGGAAAGTCCAAATTCCTGTTGGACTTTGATAAGTTCCCATATTTGTCAAACTCTGCAGATCTCCTTTGAACTTTTGCTCCCCTCAAGCGTGGACCATGCTTAACAGCAGATGAACATGAAAATATGAATATGGAAAGGCATAAAAGAGTGGAAGTAGACACAGGTCCTCTCACAGAAAAGTTTGGATAAATAGTTATAAAAACAAATTTCTAATCTGTTCAGAGCATTTGGTTCTTAGTACTTCTCAAGTAACCCTCTTTGTTTAGGATTTCTCATAAACATAATTCCCATACCACTAATCAAGAATTATATCACTTAAAACTTTCTCAACAGTCAGTTCCTTAAATCCCCCACAATTACAGTTAAGGCATACTGTGAAGACACAATCTTAATGTAACATCTTTTTCTCATGTATACTATGCACATAGAGGTGCAATGTGATAACAAACCAGTCTCAAGCTGATCAAAATCTATTCAGGAGACTGAGCACTTGTTGTATCAAGTGATCAGAGCAATGAAACGTAATCAAGCTGCGTATGCAAGATGGCCCCTGGTTAGGTGAAGCATAATCAAAAAGTACAATCTTGAGGTGTTGGTAAAGACTCACAGATTGTTCAGGGAGCATTCAACACGATCTGTCAATAACAAAAATGAGAAGAAAAGTTGTTGCAACATTTGAAATGACTCACCGTCATGAACTGTTCGTAATTAAGTTGTATCCAACCATCACGATCGGAATCATGGCTGAAGAGATCATTAATAGGCATATCATGTGAAAAAAAGGTTCAGACCGCTGAAAAGCTTCTGTTACGGTTCTGACTAACACACATGCCCTCACGAAACGGTCAAAGGTGATCCCAGGTGGAGGGCCGTAACCGGTAGCAAGGCCCGACGCTGAAGACTGTATCAGTCACCGCATAATATGAGCCCAGATTCTGCGCACATTAACTCACCATATTTCTTCTCGATCAAAGTCAAGAGTGAGGGGGAGAGTGTATAGCCAAAGCTACGTAGTGCTTCCGACAATTCACTTCCTTCAATGGAACCAGAGCGGTCTCGGTCAAAATGCCGGAAGACATTTTGCCAGTCTGAGATGTACTTCCAGAGTCCGACAAATTCTACGATTTTGACTGTATCACATCTCTAAATCCCTGCCCACAATCTTCAAACGAACCTGTAAAGCTGATGGTGCCGCTTCTATCGATGTCCTATAGCAGAAGATGGAACTTGATAGGCTATACTGCAAGTCAAAGTCAAACAGACCACATACAAATATGGACATGAGCATCTTCACAGTATCAAGATCAAATCCTGCCCTGAGCTGAAGTCAAAAGCCACGAAGAAGCGAGAAAAGAGTTCACTTGTCCAGTCTCCTGAAAATTAAAGATCTAATATCAGTACCTTATGCATTGGTAAGTAACTAGTACCATTCAACAGAGCCGACTGAAGTTCCTGAACGGTAATAGCCCCCGATCGATCAGTATCGACTGTAGAAAACCATTGCCAAAGCTGAGGATCGGCCCCGGGAGGGGGCTGCGGTGAACCCTGCCAACTTGATTCCCTCTGTGACGCTGCAATGTTCGGTCCCGGAGCTTGATAGCTGGATCTGTGCACGCCGTAACTTGAACGATGTTGCGAGTAATTTCTGCCGTACATGACAGATGAGAGCGAAGCGTCGAAGGAAAATGAACCACACGGATCGTAGCCGCAGCCAATTTGATAAATAAGTCATCCGGACAGATCTGGTAGGTCATTAACGAAAGTGCAGGGCACGATGAAGCTTGTCTCTCGACTGATAGAATCGAAATATTCAAGTAAAATATTCTACGTCCCAGAGACATTGCATCCTGTTCCCCTCGAGACTCGATCCTGCTCTTGTTGCATTGGCTCCTCGGCCGGCCGAAGATGATGTGATCAAAGTAGGTCCGTACTTGATGCGACATTTGAGACAGACATATCTTGGGATCCCGCCAGAAGTACATATATTTGTCGATCATTTGTTGTTGTATGACATGATATAACTGTTTTTTCTGGCAACTCTGGGAAAGAATAAGGTGGGATGTAAAGAGAAGCATAATCTTCTTTCGACAAAACCGTGGGTGAACGCCATCCACCTGTACGGGATTCCATATCGAAGTCTCAACAGTTAATGGCAACAGTCGACTTTTCCACTCAATCCTGTTCCAGGCGTGCCTATTGCGGCAGGTATGAGATCTTACAGATTTCTCTGTGCCGACTTCGGGGTCCATGGGAATGCTTCTCAGTAATCAATCTAGACGTATTTAGATGTGCCAGCAATTCTGAGTTGTGCTGCCGGCTCAAAAACCGAATGCCTATGGCCCAATCCAACGCTCTCGTCAAAGCATTGGGTAAGGGATAAAATGTATTTCAGGGCTCCAGTACGACGAAGACAGCCTGTATTCATCTGAAAAATCTACCTATTCGTACATGAGAGTGCTCTCACAAGACGAAGATTAACCACAGGAGTGAAGCAGATGTTCTGCAGATGTTCTACGTATAAAAGAATGTGAGACATCTAAGAAAATAAACAGAAGGCAGGCAGGATGTCTCATGTTCTCGAACAAAATATTGTCATCAGAGATGAATCCGAGTACGGCGGTTCTTTGTCCAACGCGACAATACAATAGGTCTGTCTCGGACAGCGGTGGGACAACATAACAATCCAAGAAATTCAAGCTAAAAAAATTTTTTTACAGACAAGGCTATTCCCATTCCAGGAGATGATGGTGATTAACATTAGATATTTCCGAACAAGGCTAGCCAGTCGGGGAGATTCTACAATAAGCAGACTGTTATGTATCAGTTATGAAAGGGTATGAAAGGGGCAAGCTGTTTAATCTGAAACGAGAAGGTTGCTAGTTGAACGAGGCCGCTGGCTGGATAGTTGGCATTGGAGACCGATAAGCTACTGCGACAGAAAGAGCGAGTATTCCTCCAAAATCTGGTTCAGCAAGACCCGGTGAGAGCACATGTGCTGCGGAGTGTGGTTTGATTGCAATGCTGGGATGTAGTGCCTCAAACCATGCTGCCATCATGACTACCTATGAGTCAGGCAGGACCTACACATGTCGCACGATATCTTCTTCCAGTTTCTAGAATTTTGGAATATTAAGATGACAGCATGGCCAATCGAGACAAATCTAGGCAGTGCCCAAAGTTGAACTGATTGGACTTTAGAGGCGACATAGAAGCCCTTACGCTTGTCCTGACAAGCCCGATGAAGAACTTGGACTTTTTCTGATAAAGGGAGGCCGTTGTGACTGAGGCCTAGAACGAATGTTTGTCAAGAGGTCATATTGGGTTTGGTAGGAGAGGCCAGGGCAGACAGGTTGTGGTGGCCAAGTATATCCAACGAAATTTCTCTTCGATGACCTCGGGTCCAAGTTGATTTAGCTCGGTTGAGGAATGTAAACCTGATGGGATAGCACACAGACAACCATAGAGATTTAGCATGTTCGGTCTCCCGAAACATTTCCATATGGTAGAACCTAGTTTCAACGATGTGCACACCAATCATAGTCAATGACACCATGTAAGGATGTAAGATCGTTGCCTCGGCAGGAGAGGCCAAGCGCTTTATGTGGGCTTTATGTGGTTGCTCGATATGTAGGCGGACTACCTATAGAACTACGAACTGTATTACTGAGGAACTCTGAATTGCGTTCTGGATTTACAATTCTGAGAAGACCAGCCTCTCCTGAAACTGCCTAGCACTTTGGCATTCAGTAAATTATGCTACGTACGAGTTAGGGGCAGCCTGCCTTGGACGATATCAGGATGTTTTAAGAAATTATCATTATCTTCAACACTCCCTTCGCTGGTACAACCTACTGGATGATAGATTCAACAGATTCCAAGACTAGTACAGCATCACTGCAATATTTAGGTTGGGATCTGGGAAGGTCCAAAGGCAGGCGCGATAGACTCCGACTGCAACTAGCTGAGGCAGCCATTAACAATGCTTGTTCAACACTGATGCAGTATTGAAAGGGTCTGTCGACAGATGACCAGGTTGTTAGAAATAGCTAGAAGTTTCGTCACTCCACATAAAAATAAATTTGTCGACGGAATGTGAAAGTAGTTGGAACGAAAGATCACAGCGTTCATTCCAACATCTTCGTAGAGCGGCAGTGGGATGCCACAAACAAAGAGAAACCTTCATAGTTCAATGTGGCTCGGGAGGCGCAGCAGAAATCTATGATGTTAGTCGGCCTACTGCGTCACGGGCTGCAACTATAGCATTCCATTCCCCACCAAGATTCCTCTGCTGTCACTGCCATTTGTAAGACAAGGTCAGCTATTGACCTCAGCCTCTACTGCAACGCTATTGATTGGCTTGAGGAATCAGTCACACCAGCTCCCTGGCATGGTGCCCAAGCTACTCAGATATCCGAGGCAACGATGAACTTACCAAGGTAGCCACAGCTCCACTACTCACCTGCTACGCATAACCGAAGCGTGGGCCAAAAACTGGAAAACCCATCCCCCCACAGAGCCACTGCTCCCAAAGCAAGAGGTGATATGTGGGCGTCTTCTACTGCTGCACAGTTATACAGGCAGCTACTCGAAGTTCGTCTCATCAGAAGTCATCTCGTGTCCATGTGGTGAACTCCAAACCCGCACCCACATTCTACGTGACCCGCCACCGCTACCAAGACCACTGCCACGTCCTTGAGGAGGCCCCTACCACCCTGATATACTTGACAGACGAAAGGGGGACAAAAGCCCTCTCGAACTTTGTTGAAAAGTCTGGTGCACAAGCACTGACTCGCTTTCGAGACCTAAACCAACCATATGGGGCATATCCATATCTCTGGAGGAGACATCGGAGAGGATATTGATAAAGCACCTTTACATCATATACCAATTTCCTGTAGATCCTCCGTGCTATAGCACCGTAGTCGGAAAAAGTAGAGCACGTGAACTCTGGATCCCTTTTCTAGCAGTGACACGCCAGTTATTCATTCGGGTATCCTGAAGAAACTAGTTACGAGCAAGTATGACTAGCTCGTACAAGGCCGTTATATTCGACGTCTGTGACCTCTATGTTTCGTGGCGCTCGTATCCTGATCTTTGGCACCAGATAGGAGGTGTTGTTTTGAGAAGTCCCTTCATTGGAATTGCAGCGTACGAGAGAGTACATGGCTTGCCTTCAAACTATCTGAACTGCTTGATGTGAGTTGCCAGCATCTTCGCTATCGTCATCTACCATTTATCGTAGAGCTGGGCATGGCTCACAAGGTGCATGGCAAAGATTTGAACGCGGAGAATTGCCCTTCAACGATTTTTACGAGGCTTTTGGCCGTGACCTATCTGATGTTGCAAATGGAAATAGATGGCAAGTTTTTGACTCTGTCAACGGTCATATTGAAATGGCCAGCGTAGGTATAGGGCATATTGTGCCAAAAAATCGATTCGTAAGTGAAACTGACATAACATGACCTATCTCGACTTATCGCTATATTCAGCCTGCCCATCTTTACCTGTATGCCTCAATGTCGATGGCCGAGAAGTCAACTTTTCATCCAGGTGTATCGATGTATATACTAACATTATCCTTGCATCCAGCTCTTTGGAGCTATGATGAGGGAAGCACAAACATACGATCCTCATATGCGAAATGCAATCCTTCGAATTCGATGTGAGGACAACCTATCAAAGGCCTATCAAAATCTTCAACTGAATGCAGCATTTTTCAGCCACCGCTCGATGGAAGGTTATTGCATTAACTAACAATTTCCAGAAAGCCGAGGTTCCCCAATCAGAGAGAGAGTTCCTGGGATGGACCGAGGGCGCCATTCCAACCCACCTTCTGACACTCTTCGATGATTTCTGTGATAGCAGCAGACTGGGAATGCGGTGAGATCGTCCCAATTTCAACATGTGGTATATAATGGTGACATTTTTCTTCGAAATAGAAAACCAGAACCTGAATTTTACCTCGCCGCCTGTTCCAGGAATAACCTGAAACCTCATGAAGCTATCTTCCTCGATGATATTGGCATGTATGCTAGTTCTCAAATGGCTCAGACTCGCAATTAACACTCGATGCCCCTGTAGTAACCTGAAGGTAGCGAAGAAATTAGGCATGGATACCATCCGTCAGTATTAAAACAAAGCAGATGTCGTGTGCTGATCTTGACAAAGGTGTACCCATTGGAGGCACACTTAAAGCAGTCGAAGAACTCGGGACCAAGCTCGGTATTGACCTTTTAGAGTCTGTTGAACGACTCAAATTGTGAAAAGTCTGTGAGGGGCTATGAGATATCGACCATGATATGTAGCGCGTTCTGGATATCTCTATGTTCCGAAATATGGCTATGCAATCCTGGTCTAAGGATGAGTTTATCAGAATGGTTTGTCCGAATCAGGGGTTTTATCCTCATAATAGCTGCCTAACTATGTGACTCTGTGAAATGTGTGTCAAAATAAAATTGAAATCAACACTGACGATCGGGACCTTTGTAAGTACTTCACGGCGGACAAGTGGCGTTACAGAAAGAAGCTAGAAAATCTTGAGCACAACAAGATCGCAAAGGCATTGAGACACATACCAGTAATACGCCGACACTAGCACTAGCACCCCAAATTCCTAGGCTGGTAAACCAACGTCTTGAAGACTAGGAAGAACTCAGCCGTAGGTCAGAGGGAAACATATGATAATCACCGTGAGAGTGGCATTCAAGGGTGTTTGGGTTTTAAACGTGAGGTGTGCCATGGCAAACAAGGATGAGAGAATGAACACAAGAAATGTAGAATTGAGGCAGGACAATTGCCGCGATCACGTGAAAGCATATACCCGAGAAATTTCAATTCTTCGATCTGAGCCATGGCCAACCCAAGGCAACGACGTAAAGCTCGGTCGTCATCCCATCGCCCTATTTCACACACCAAACATGCGAAACGGAATTTGAAGAAAATGCCAAGTAAGAGCGTTAATTCAGAGTGCTGATAAACTAGTAACAGGTTCATTTCCAAGCTATAAGAGGGCCAAATGTTTTGCGGGAATGTTGGGACAAAAAGAAAACATTAAAACAAAAGTATGTGCAAAGGTTATGTTTGAGTCTGGCACTGACACATGTACTTTGAGCCAGTTATGCTGCACTGGGCCTCCTCGACTCGTTGAATCCTCAAGTATCAGGTCGGATAGAGAAAAATCAAGAGACTTCGGTTGTACACCTGCCGGAAGCTTCGAATGCCAGCAGTCCCAACGCATTTCAAATCCAATCTCTTATTCCCCCAGGATTTGGAAGAATCATACGTGACGGAACTGGGAATGTGGTCCAAGTTGAAATGAACGAAAGAGTGCAACATACTATGGGCGAGAAGGATACCCAGATAGGCATGGAACGATTAGACCCAGTCATTGGTGCTGATGTGCTAGCCAAATGGTTAATCAATGAAAATGCGACTACAGCTTGTCGTGAGGGATCTAGTCAGCAGATTTATATAAGTAACGGTTAGTCTCTTTCTGGTGTCTGTTGATACGGCGAGACATGACAACTCATCTATTATTCGTTAACCCAACCTCCAAATGACAGCGCTTGAAAAAATATCAACTCCCCGAACTGCTTCTCGGACTCTCTCGTTCGCATCGTCCGGCGTTGGTCCCCGATACACCTCAAAAGCAGAAACATTATATCTCCAGAAACTTGTTGACAAGTACGGAGACAACATCGACCAGATGACTAAAGATCACAAATTAAATTCAGATCAGAGGACACCGGTGCAACTACGAAATGCTCTTCGCCGAGCAGGACTCTCTACACAGTGATTATACAATAAGAGATTCATCATGGATTCTATTGCTATTATGACAAATCATATAAGGTATTCTTGGTGGCGAATTACCTACAGTGCTTCCCGAAGTCCGCATGAGCCGTTAATTATCAAATGATTGTTCTCACCTGTGAGTTTTGGGACACTGAATCAGAAGGTTATGTTCAAATGTTCGGAGAGAAATCTGGTTGAACGCACGCTCTCGAGTATATTCTCATCCTCTGATGTGCTGACCAAATGAAACATTCTGAGATTCTAACAGGCGGGATTCTACTCCGGGATCCTGGATCAAGATTCCTCTGGATTGCGCATCGGAGACATGGGCCAATCAGACAGAAGATCGGGCAAGCGGGATCTGAGCGTATTATTTGGTAATAACATCTTCGAAGATCAGCAACTACACAGCAAATAAATCACCCTGAGTATGGTTTCAACATGGGAGATCTCTGCAAGACCAGATCCGCTCCAGTCGTGCCATCCTCTCTCGCCGAGTTGGTGGCACATTGCTTCGCATCTAACCCTTTTGACATTCCGTTGCCCCGAATTTTGATATAAGTAGTAAATCTATTGTTGCTATTGACTGCGACTTCCCTCGTCCTTCTCAGTTATGTCCCCTCGAGGTGTTTCCAACTCTACTACTACTGGTGTTAGTACTCGCAACGCTGCTACTCCTTACTCTCGACGACCGGCTAGCCAACCCAAGTCGACCCGTCAACAGTTTTCCGCTTGTGGGGCATGCCGGATGAGACGGTCAGACTGGATCTTAACGGATGGTCATACCTGGTACTGATTTGATTGACTTTCCAGGGTTCGTTGTGATCTCAAAGACCTCGTGATCGCAACCGCAGGTCCCAATCCTTCATGTTCCAATTGCAAAGAACGGAATATTAAATGCGTGTATGTCTCCCCTTCCCTTTACCCAATAAGGGCTTTCACTCAGTGATGTAGAGATGAATTTGCAGATGTCAAGGCAGTTAAACTGCTTCGTCGGGGGCGAAGGCTTCAGCAAGTCGAGTGAGTACAATATCACTTATAAGTTCCTTGCACCCGACAAATGCATCGTCATCAGGGCTCTCTATGGAAAAACATCCGATGCTCAGGGTGGTAACCCCACATCACCGCCAACAACCCGGCTGCCAAGTACTATCCCCAATCTCAGGCCTGAGTTTTTTGCCTCGTCTTTCTGGTTCTGGTTCTGCATGCAGCGTAGGTTGCATATCAAGTTGAGAGAAATTAGTCTAACGTTATTACCAGGTCCTATCCTAGATCCAACGGAATTCCCCTCAAGGTTCTATGCTCATACCAAAGGTACTCAATCTTTAGGTCATGAAGGCGGCCTAATTGCTATGCTGCTCGTCGTCTGGGCGGCCTCCTTTGGTCTTGATGAACGAGGCCTTCCTTCGGATAATCACTCGAATGCAGATATCCCAACTTTTGTTCACACCAAAGATGAGGTTGATGCTTTCGATAATCGCAAGTTCAAGGATGGGGTCCAGGATATGAAGTGGCGCGAGAAGAAGGATAAGACTGATACAATGCTTCGTGAGGTACTTGAGCTCATCGATTTCCATGGTGTGATGCGTCGGCCAACTCTTGACGGTGTTCGAGCCTTGTTGCTCATCTTACCACTTCTTGAAGGTAGCAACTTGTCTCCCATTGAAGTCCTTGTTCTTACATTATTTTAGATGCTCAGCCCTTGGAAAGGGTTGCTATTCACGAAACTACACTCTCTCATGTCCTTGCGCTCTGTACGTCTAATACACAACTCTCGGGACATACAGGTTTGTCGAACGGACAAAATGAGATGTTGATATTGGCCCGTATTTTCTGGTATGCATATACACATGAAGGCCTAACGACTGGGATGAAGGGTGGTCGCTTTGTGCTGTAAGTCATTTTATTCTGACGAGAGCTGTCTCTGATGACCATTAGTGACATCGATGATCTCGACGCTTTCCAGCGACTTGTTCCAACTTACAATGTCGATGCTCAGCAGCTATACCATGATCGGGGCCAGCTTTCGCTAGCCAGAAGCCTCGATGAGTTATTTCAAATGACTAGAATACCTTTGTCCCTCGGTGGTGTCTGCCGGAAAGTCCACGAAGTTCTCACTGGTGCCAAAGCCGCGAAGTGTGTCGAGGAGCATGGCCTGATTGAAGCTAGTGGAATGTGGGAAATTTGGCGAGATCTTGACCGCTTCTGGAGAGAGCTTGTTGCAATTAAAGAAACTGTTCTCCGAGATGGTGGTGCGAGTCAGCGGTTCTACGTTGAACAATATGCTTGTGGTTGGCAGGTGACTTATATTTTCCGCGATATTGTGTCATTAATTGACCCATCCCTTCTATGTAGCTTTTCATATTTGAGTGCCATAACCTCATCAGGGAGACCCTCAAACAGCATATTTCTACGACTACGACTCAGCAAATGTACTCAACCCCACCTCGTCCTTCGTCTAGCTCATCGACTTCATCTCCTTACCTCGCTCCCCAGCACCTCTTTGCTATTGCCAATCGCAAATGCCTCAATCGCCTTCCCTTCGTCATCGATATAATCAATCAGTATCTCTCCAGCAGCAACCCCGATGATTCAGCAATTTTCCGATGGGACACAGGCTTCATTCGAGATGCTTGCTTTTTCGCGGCCTACCTTGCTGCAGCTGATGACACTGATGTCCTTGAGGTCCCCATAGATGATCCCGACTTCAAAGAGAATGGTTTCCTCGCCCCCTTCCCTCGTCATTCTACCGAAGACAGTGTCGCTATATGTATGGCTGCTTTTTCGAGGATGACATGGGCGGGCTCGAAGGTCGAGGAGCGCCAGCAGACCATTAAGATGATCTGGGACAATCGCAAGGGTCGCCGTCACCATCAGAACCACCGTTCTGAACCTGATCTCCATTATCGACATCATCCGCTCTATGAGCAGCAGTCTATCGATCCAGTGAATTCGCAATCTCATGACCTACAGTCTGATCGTCCGTTGCTTCCACCCCTCAACCTATGCACGGGCCAAAGGCGAGTGGAGTCCGCTCCATCCACATCGTATACGACAGATGGTACAGGGGTAAATGGGTGGCCCTGCTACACACCTCCGGGTACGGCTACGTCTGGTACTACGAGCACTGGAACAGGCCTCAGTGCAAGTGGTTCACCTGTCTTCCCAAATGTTGGATCATACAAGAGTGATGTTGATGATCCTTACTATCACAACACGAGCAGTGATATCGATCAGTTCAGTTTCAACGTGCCTATTGTCACGCCCGTTGTACGCGATGCGCCTGTTTATTCCCAGCGCTCCCTCCCTTCCGAATCACACACCATTTCAGGTAGCTCATCTTCGGCTTATCTGGGGCAGACTTTCACTACGGTCAGTCCTCTAATTGTGAGTCTAGGTGAGCATGATTTTGATGGCTGCCCACAGTTCGGTGAGAACTGCCATGGTGCATACCAATGAAGAAGAGTGGGGTTAATGGAATTTAAACTGATATCCCTCGTAATTCATGATACCATATTGAATTATAATTATCGAATTTCGATGTATTTTCCTTGTAATTTTATGTAGATTTGATGAAAATCGTCGACAATATTTGACGACTGCTTAACACTTTGGGACTTTGCCGGCCGCCTAATCTAGTGATCTAATTTTTGATTATTTCTTCGTCCTGGAGAGAGTTGCCTTTGATGGTTTCCAATGACTTTGCGAGGTTCAATTGAATCCTGATGGGAGTCGGCCGCTTCTGTGCGCAAATGCATTCTTCATGTTTGGTAATTGTCTCCGGTAATCATTAGGCATAGCTGAACATGCTTGAAAGGCTCATTTGCGAGGAGATAGCTCCATCAAACGAGAAAGAGAGACATTGCCTCCTCGGAGGTCGAATCCATGGACAAAAATAGAAATGGCAAAGTGGAATGCCTGAAACTAGGCTCATCTTTCATTACTTACCGGAATATCACTAAGTCATGCTAAGCTATTTTAGGTCAATTTTAGTGATCTTCTTTTGTCAAGAACTTGAGAAGAACTGTGATTATCATCACGATCCTGCAAAACCGTGGGTTTTGAGGGGCGACTGCAGCCTGTAAACCTGTGCATATGGAGAAGTTAATCCACGACCAACTTCAACCTACGGTGTACCACAGAATCGGTTTTCCGGCATGAGTTTCGTCACAATTCGAATTCTTGACTCTGTAGGGCAGGAAAAAGCTCGGCTCGGCAAACGATTGTCATCACGGCATGACGAGACGACAAGACGCCGTCAGACAGTGAAATAAGGGTGTTAATGAAATGTATAAACGCCAAGAACAATCCCGAGATAGAGTAATTTAAGAGTTCCCCCTATCCAACATCCGTATATAGTTCGAACACATTTGTCGATCAACAATGGAAAAAGTCCTGATATGGAGCCAAAGTCAGGATAGCCAGCTGGACATGATTGCCAGGGATTTAGACTTTCTTATTCGGGTGGCGTTGGAATGAGGGACCTATTATTCATTTCCTGTTATAGAAATTCCTACCCTGGGGTTCAGCACAGCTTTCCCAACCTCTTTCCCTATCTCCTACGTCATGTTCAGTGAGCTCGTCTTCGGGTTTATACACACCGTATGTTAACCGGATGCTCTAGTTTGCATACCAATATTATGTGAAGGCTGCACAGCTGTTATGATTCATAGTGCATCGCGCTGACTTCGTCTTCCTCAGTCGGATGTCAGACCAAGTTGAAACCGGAACCTAACCAAACGCCTCGCATATGTCCTCGCTGTCACAATGGCGAGTCTCGACGCCCATTGATTTCGTCAATTTATTAATCAATTGATTAGCATCTGTCTTCCCGACTAAAAAGAACACTTGGTTCGAGCTTTTCTTCGTACCAATCATACCGCTTTCTAGGAAGCATATCCTACTTTGTATGATCTGCGGGTGGCAAGCAGCCCTCATTGATTACAAGTCCGTTCATTGATCTGGATCATGGACGTCCTTATACTCATACCTTTGAAATCATAGTCAAGCCCCTGCAATTGCCGTTGTCAACAAGCCATCCCAGCCCCATGGCGCACAGGACTGGGATGCTCCTAATCAAACTGGGTACCAGCCAGCCTATATCAGCCGTCCGCAGAAATAATCAACATCTAACAGCACCTTGTGAATTGTAGAATACTCTTTCTTTACGTTTGCTGCACTATTTATTAACCCTCTAAAGGAAGCTCGAACAGCCCATGGTATGGCAATGTCCATTCCAGCTTAGGACTCACAGGTCCAAGGTGAAACAACCTTGGATTACTGCAAATAATCCACAAATTTCCTATGCTGATATGCTCACCTGGTCGATTCTTCTGTCTCTCCGAATGAGAATCTGTCCGAATCACCACAATGATGGGTCTATCAGTATCGGTCATTGCTCGGCCGGTGTTTAGATGTGTTCCATCTGCGAAAGCTGAGGAGTAAAGTCATTATCCTTTGAATACAGTGGCCCGGATGTAGAGGACTGCCACCAGGAAGTCACCAGGCATTTTACCCTTCGTAAGGACTCCCTGGACAATGTCCAGTGCAAAGCTATCCCCAATCTTATTGTCTATCATTAGTATTCGTAATTCACAGTTTGATCGGTTTATGAACGTAAAATATGCCATCATCTGCGGAGAAACGGTCGGTAACGGCGGCGGGATGGTCAGTAATATCCAATCATATCGTGAGGACGGCCGGCCACGTGCACAGGATGTAGCTGTCGTCGGTTGTTGACGCGGACGCAGTCTTCCTCCCAACGACCACTGCATCTCAGTCTGCTCTCGCACACCATGCACACGAGCGAATACGATTATCTCTTCAAGCTCCTCCTCATCGGTGATTCTGGCGTCGGAAAGGTCAGGTTGCCACACTTGATTTTTCCACAACTCCAGTTCTCTGACTCACGGTTCAGTCCTGCTTGCTCCTTCGATTTGCCGATGACACCTATACCGAGAGTTACATAAGCACCATTGGCGTTGATTTCAAGATTCGGACTATCGAATTGGAAGGAAAGACGGTGAAACTCCAAATTGTGCGTGATCCTTCATTGACCCATGGTTGTGCCACGAGGCGAGAGAACCTCAGTGAGGTTGAAGCTATCGTTGACTTGTTCCTACCTTATTTTGATACATACGAACTCTACTCACGCTGTACTTTTTGACATCAATAGTGGGATACAGCTGGTAAGTTAGTCCAAGATAATTGTCTCCACCTCACTCACACACAAACTCACAAACTTAGGCCAAGAGCGGTTTAGGACTATAACTTCATCCTATTATCGTGGTGCACATGGCATTATAGTTGTGTATGATGTTACTGACAATGGTATGTGCCAGTCCTTAAGGATCCGGCCGCCACGTTTAATTGACTACGAAATTGTTTAGACACCTTCACCAATGTGAAGCAATGGTTGCAAGAGATCGACCGATATGCTTCCGAGGGTGTAAACAAACTTCTAGTCGGAAACAAGTCAGATCTTACTGGAAAGAAAGTTGTCGAGTATGCTGTAGCGAAGGTTTGTCGTCTTCTAGGTCTGGTCATTGAATGTCAGGACTTATGTTCATTGCAGGAATTTGCAGACCAGCTCAACATCACTTTTCTAGAGACTTCTGCAAAGAATGCGACCAACGTTGAGCAGGCTTTCTTAACGATGGCGAAGCAAATCAAGGACAGGTCAGTCTAGTAAACTGGGGTTGATGCGCCATGCTAGGCTCACTCTTGACCGCACAGGATGGGTTCTACTGCTGCACCATCTGGTGCTGCTAAGTCGACGACCGTCACACCGGGCCAATCAGTACAGTCAGAGCAATCGAGCCGATGCTGCTGAACGAAACTTTTTCTTGGCGTTGGAATTCCACTTCGTTTGTCACACTTTATGCACATACGCCTAGTACTGTACGGACTGAATACTTCTTATTCACCTACTTGTTTTAAATTAGTGCAGTACGTCAATGGTGCAGCAGTGGTTGTCTGGGGTATTTTGACTGCTTGTGCATTGAATAGATGTTGCCGTTGTTTATGTGCTGAGCAGCCTTGAACCGAAACATGCGATCAAGAGTAGCAACACAATACACTCACTTTTAATATCATGTGTCCTGTCCCACCAACCTCCAGCTTCACGCCTCAACACAATTTTCATTCTTTTCACAAGCTTCTGATTACCGTATCAAATCAACACACACGACGCCGCTTCTGGTGTTGAATCTCTCTTATCCCATGTTAGAACTTAGAGCTGGCCAAGTCGTTGTTACTTGGGATCCTCTGGGCCATTGAACCTTGCCGACAGTCTCAATCGCGCGAGCGCTCTCGTGTGCTGTATTACTCTCACACTAGGCGCATTATGCACACTCCATTCTCGAGAGAGGAGAACATGATTAGTTCATTATGAGTAAGAAAATATCAAACAGAAAGTGATCGAACTCTGAAACATGACATCAGATTTCATGATTAGCCCTGGAAGGTGTATAATCTAGGAGAAAAGATGCTTATCGTGTTCTACGCTGGCATTCACTTAGCTATACGAGGCACTGACCCAGCTTGAGCCAGATAATCTACCCATGTCATGAGGTATCATTAATGATTTGTTGAAGAAGCCATCAAGAGAAATCGAATCGGAAGACAGGGAATGTTGATTGCTGGACTGAGCTCCCGTTAAGTGATCCATCATGTGTCTGCCAGCTTATTGGAATGGTATCGAAGTCTCATGTCGAGGGATAAGCAGGGGTGCGATGCGTCTCATGTGAGAGGGCAGTGGTCCTGATAGAATTACAAATTCACTGGACAGGTGAGAAGTGTTAGACCGTCGGGGAAGTTCTTTGGAAAGACCTTTAATTCCAGGAGCCAACCGGGTGAGAAAATACTGAATCAGTAGAAATTCCATATTTGAAGATACTTCTTTTGATGTTGTATGATCAAGACAAGGGCTCAAGCTCACGATGACTTGAAATGAGACACTCTGAAGCTACACGACACGAGCCGCAGCTAATCCAGCGATACGCATGTTTCTCGATTTGGCGACCTTCGAGAAGAAGAACGGAGATAAGACTGACAGACAGTATGTATCAAGACAGACCAGTCATTAAGAGTCATCATCAGCCACCCTGAGGATTAGTATTCCATTTTAATCCATATATGTCAACTGTGCCGTCGGCTGTCCAACAAATTTCTGACCCCGAAAACATGACCAACTCCACAGAAGGAATTGCCCGCTGGAGGATGATGTATTGAGGCAAAGTCGAGAACCAATCGAGGGCAATATGAGCGGGAAGACCAAACCCACGAGTGATGACGATCCATGAACCAAAGCGTGGGGGATAGATCGCAGCGTTGTGCGCTAAAGGTTTGCACTAATTAGTGACCTGTAGGGTTTGTCTTAGTGTTGTCTTAGTGTTCTCGGATCTCAGGTATCTTGAGAGGTATCCCGCCAGGTGATTCAGAAATCTTGCCAAAGAATTTTGAAGGCAACGACCTGGACACCTATGCAGCCTGGGAAGATTATATGAAAGGGAGTCTGGACCCTTGATCATTTGCTGCAGAAATATTCAAACGTAACGCCCAACTTGGCGGAACATGCCACGCGGGAAAATATGTCGTTATTGCCGTTAGTGATTCGGATTTCGTATTGAAATCCTAAATCCCGCCCTTGGGGGATTTCGGCTGCGCGTCCCCATAAGCGGTCACACGCTCCCCGACGAAATCGTCCCGAGATTTATGTTTTGAACAGATACAGATCTCATTAATCGGAGACAACATTAGATAGAATAAGACAAAACCAACATATGATAAACTCTTTAGGTCTCATTTTAATTCAAGACCCTGTAACTTCCAGTTGGGGAATAACGGGTTGGCGATTCTCTGCTTTGGGAATAATGTAGCAGTGCATTTTCCAAAAGACTTATCTAGTACTATTGCGGACCCGTGACGCAGGATTCATATCGCCTGATGCCAACGTATCGTTTTAAGCGATCAAAAGTTCCCAGCTAGAAGCTGTCTGGGTAGAGTGAGAAGAAGTTGAAAGTAGAACCGGCCGACGGCGTCGAATAAATCGGGGTCGTTCAAGGATCAAACATCATGAGTTGTGGTGCCCAAGGAGCTCTGGATTTGGTAGCTTTCGCAAAAAAACCGTACGTCGATTGCTCGTTCAAAAGTCATTTAACAGACGGCTGAAACTCTTTGGGTTACTTTGAAACTAAGGTTACCATGTCAGGGCCATTTAATTCCAGATTGGTTATAGTCTGGAGCACGAATGTGATGGACTAGGGGGAGTTTTCTTTCCCTCCGCGCTTTTTTCGGAGGTGTGTTCAATGTTCGGAGTTGGAATATACCAGTTCCGGACCCAGACTCCGAATGTCCCTGACCGAACTGATATATTGCGGGCTTGAATCATATGTTTTCTCTTCATGCGACGCGAATAGATTGACAGTGGACCTACCTACTTGTAGTAATAGCATTTACCTTGAGAGGACAAAGAAAAAGCGGTGGGACGAAATTCTCGAGTCAACAAGTATATCGCTCCGCGGAGTTGGATCAGGGGTAACCTGGACAAGAGACCCAAAGGTGTTCTTCAGGTGTTCTTCATGGAGGGCGAGGCCGTGCCGAATCAGATATGAATCACGAAGCATAATCATTTGGCCGTTGCAGCGCCTAAATTATAATACAGGGGGCAATTCCGACGTCATGTTATACATATACGGAGGCCAGCCCGTCCAAAATACTTCCTCCGATGGCGCACAGAGTAGCGCATCGTGTATGAGGTATTATACCTGATCTCCTGCTCCGTGCGATTTGTTTGAATTGATTCAGGCCTTTTACTTCTAACAGGGAATACGTCATTAGAAGATATGGATCTTTGAGTAACTGCAGAGGAGCAGCCATTTGGCACGATGTGGCGATATAAATTAGTGCCATACCCTACTACCATCGTGTCTGCCTAGAGCAACACTCAGGCATGGGTGACCCACTTTTGAGGCATTCTGATTTGACCCTGATCAGACATGAAATGGTAAAACCAATGATAGTGATAGATAGGGATGCTGGAGTCGCGCGGGGAGAGAATTCCACAAGTTGATACATCACAGGACTATGATAAGAGACGATTGTCACGTTTCCAACACACGCCTTGGAGAAGGCCTGAGATGGACTAATAGGCTGGAAAAAGGAGAAGATGTGAAGATATGATATGAGAACAGCTCGCTCAGGCCTGGAGCACCGCATGGTGTTGTGATGCCCGATCGCAATAATAGAACTGCTGTTCCCAACGCCGTACTTACACAAGCGGTAAAATGCAAGCAGGGAGATATGACGCGAAGCAGGAGTCCATAAACTAGGAACAATAAGTCGAGAACGAGAGGATACTCGAGGCGTGGGCTGACCCAGTGATGTGATGTCAGTCAGGGGTCCACAGCTGATGCTAAGGTCGCTGCAATGGTCTGAGATGAGCATGCCGCATCAGGCGGCGACAAGGAGGAGTTGGCCTTGTGCAGGTGAAAGGTCTTTTGGCAGGGATAGTGTCAAGTTGTTCGTCGGGAGCGCGTTTGCGCCTGGGAGCCTGGCTGGTGTAAGGTGGCTTGGAGAGATCGTCACCGATGTCAGGGAGATCAAAATGGAGAAAGGTCGGGGAGTGGTATGGCAGGGGAACGGGGGCAACAAGGGGCACATTACAAACGACATGGAGGGGCGCCGACATGGTTGTTGTGGAGATCTTGCGAGCATCTGCTATATTATAACCAGGCCAGGGCTTGTGGCGATGTCCTGCCTTTTTGGGCTTTTCTTTCTGCTCCTCCCATGGCCTCTGTCTGTCCCTCATTATATGTCCGCTGTTTCTCCCATGCAGCCCCTGTCAGGACATCCAAGCTGTCCCAGTCCTACTTTGTTCCTCGAAACGCCAACGGCAATCTTCCCGTCTATTCTGACATTCGGAATAACGGCACCCGCTACCTTGTGCTTATCCGAGGCGTCAATGGACAAGCCCATGTGAGCTTTCTTCTGTCTCCGTTATCCTCAGATCTGACTCCCGTCTTCCAGGTTCTCGCTCAGGAGCTCCGCACAAGCCTTTTCGGGTCTTCCTCCAGCAGGCTTGCCCGTTCAAAGGTCGGCGTGGAGCATGGCAAAAATATCGTCATCGCTGGCAAAGCTGAGAAGAAAGAGGTCATCGAGTGGTTGAAGACTCGAGGTTTCTAGCTTCATGGGCTTTCCGGCCATGTAAATACCTTGTCCAATGTTATGTCAGGCTCGACATATTGCCCCTTAGGGTTAGGGTTTTGGCTTGCCGCGAGAAATAATCTGTCTTTGTCTTTTTGTCCATCATCATGGCTACTCCCTCCATCAGTACTCCCATTCCACAGAGCGCAGGAGGTGCTGCAGTGCCTCTCGCCCCTCCTGCCCGCTCAACGCAGCGCGAAGCTGGGAACAGCCTCGGTACCTTCGGGGTTGGTGTATGATGCCGCTCTACACTTGTCATCCTAAATCCATTCAATCCAGGTCAAATCGGGTCTCGCACAGATGCTGAAAGTTTGTTATTCTTCCTTCAGGACAATTTGGTTTCTGATCGCTTCACTCTAATTAGGGTGGTGTTATCATGGACGTCGTCAATGCTGAACAGGTGTGTCTGTTCTTCTACTACCGTCCTGCTGCAGTTCTTTGACTTTTCGTATCTGTAAGGCTCGCATCGCCGAAGAGGCCGGCGCTTGCGCAGTCATGGCTTTGGAGCGCGTGCCCGCCGATATCCGTGCTGAAGGTGATGTGCTGAATTTCTTCCTGTTCATGCTATTTACCTCCATATCTATGCGACCAGGTGGTGTTGCTCGTATGGTATGTTATTGTACTCTTTTGTTTAGCAGACATACCAATGCTAACATTTCAGAGCGACCCCTACATGATCAAAGAGATTGTAGATGCCGTGACCATCCCTGTCATGGCCAAAGTTCGGATAGGTCACTTCGTCGAAGCCCAAGTAAGCTGCGGCAAGAAAAATGAATGAATCATCTCATTTTCGACCAGATCCTGCAAGCTATTGGAGTGGATTATATCGACGAATCTGAAGTTTTGACACCCGCTGACGAGGAACACCACATCAATAAACATAATTTCAAGGTTCCCTTTGTTTGTGGCGCACGAAACCTTGGCGAGGCTCTCCGCCGCATATCCGAAGGTGCAGCTATGATTCGGACTAAGGGTGAAGCAGGCACAGGCAATGTTGTTGAAGCTGTCCGTCATGGACGCACCGTAATGGCCGAGATCAGACGCGCAAGTTCAATGAACGAAGAAGAGCTCTATGCTTACTCCAAAGACATTGGAGCTCCATTACATCTATTGAAAGAGACAGCAAGGCTTAAGCGTTTACCGGTTGTCAATTTTGCGGCTGGAGGAATTGCTACGCCAGGTAAGTCGCCGGTACGTCCTTGCAGAGAGTTGGTTGACCGATTCTTGAATTAGCTGATGCTGCTCTCATGATGCATTTGGGTTGTGATGGAGGTGCGCTGTCTCAATTCAGGGGGTGTGTCCCTTTTGCGAGCTGACATATTGCATTTCGCTCAAGTCTTTGTCGGTTCTGGTATCTTCCATGTCAGTCTTACATTCTTCGAGGAGTGGTATGTCAACTCGGAAAATATATGCTGATTCATCTGGCTTTTATTTTAGTCTGGTGACCCCGCTAAACGGGCTCGTGCCATCGTCCAGGCCGTACGTATCATCGTCTACATCACACAACACATCTGTTGTTGATTATTATATTTAAGGTGACACATTATAACAACCCAAAAATTCTCGCCGAAGTCAATTGTGGTTCACCGTACGGTCAGCAATGAGACTAACTGCTACTTTTGTTTTTAGGTGTCGGAAAACCTTGGATCTGCTATGGTCGGTCTGACCATGTAAGTTCCGACTTTATGCCCTTTCGTGTCAGGGACACTTTCTCATATCACCCTATGATCTTAGTGACAATAAGCTTAAAGGTGGGGAGTATGCTAAGCGTGGTTGGTAAATACCTGTATCCTTTAATCACTCGGCCAACCCAAGAATGTGACGAAGGTAAGATTTGGTACCGAGACGGCGATTTTCGAGTAGGTTATGTAGTTGAGCAAGGTAGAGTACAAAAGAGCTTTCAGCAGCTTAGTAGCACTCCATTCTTTTCATGTCACTTATAAGTTATCATGACTCGAGATGTTATATCAACAATCTCTCCATGCCTACGTATATATGTGATAGTGACTTGGGTCCAACAAAGGGAGAGCACATGTATGCTTGACAAAGCTCTGAAGAAGCGAAGATTGCAAACAATGATCCTATCTCTAAAACCAGTATCAATATTGTCAAGTTTGGTTCATGTTCACTAACAGAATGGAATGGATTGTCATAGACCAACTCATGAGACATCTGAGGTATTTGTCTTCTCTTCATGGATAAGCCTCTTACCAGTGTTTTTTGCATCGTGCACAACTCTAGTACAGATTACCTTTTATATTTCATTACCTAGCAACTTGTTACCTAAGCTTCATGTTATCATAGAGATTGTTTTTAGACCAAGCAATACTTTCTAGTCTGATAATTGAATCCAAGCAACCTACAGAGTTTTGAACATTATACTTGGTTTTTGTTCTTTTTCTTTTTTCTTTTTTAGTTTCTATTTTCCTTACTGGGATGTGGTTGTGACATATGTCACAATTGTCACAGTCACATGATCATGTGACAAGAAGAAGTTGCTAGAATATAATATCTTAGTTATAGTCCTTACAGTTAATATATAGATTTTAGGATAAGATAAATTTATATATATATGAACTATGGTCCTTAGTATATATAAAGTAGACTGACTTGTACTGGAAACTCTATTGAGTTCTCTTATATCACTCAATACAAGAATTTTGCCTTTGTCCAATAAGTTCATAACAATCTACTTATTTCTACTTTTTCATAACTCTATCTGAAATTATAACTATATAGTAAGTAGTTAGTATAATATATAAGTTAACTTATATTCATTCCTGGATAAGTTCTATACTTGATTTGCTCTTTTATATGACTAGTTATAGACTTTTGTCTAAAGTGAAAACCATACTTTTTATTTCTTTTTACTCATCCATTCTTAATAGCTTTTTCTTACCAATTCTCTATAATAGAGACTTTCTTTTTAGCTACTTTATATTATATGTCAAATCTACCTATTCTAAAGATATGTCACCATGGCAATATTGTCATTATAATATCTATAAAATAAGCCTATTTTTTATAATAGCCACTTGTCAAAGATGAAAGTAATAGACTTAATTTATTTTTCTTTTCTTTTCTATATTCATTTTCATTTTGATTTATTTTCCTTTTTCTATTTTTAGAACTTAGGGTTAGGGTTAGAGTGACGAGATCATGCAGTCATATCAGATGACATAGTTCTAGTAATGGTCACAAGTCACAAGATATATGAAAGGATGTAGAAGGTTCTAGAAGAATAATATTATACAATATATACAACATATGTTGACCTTAAGGCAAATACATGGCTGTTTAGGGTAGGC
>Ga0157368_1000309_pt1 | contig 23281 bp, 26 predicted proteins | sample AttbisABBM3_FD_113146 | JGI IMG/M metagenome (GOLD analysis project Ga0157368, IMG submission 113146) | Fungus gardens microbial communities from leaf cutter ant in Botucatu, State of São Paulo, Brazil - Atta bisphaerica ABBM3 | ecosystem: Host-associated > Fungi > Mycelium > Unclassified ...
AACCGGATATGAAGAAATGGTTGAGGCAAACGTTAGTGTTAAATTAGTTGATACGATTTATAACGTGTTAAGCGGACTACAGAAAGAAAGTCCTCGTTTGTTCTACCAAGCGCTATTGTTACTTGATACCGGCGTAAAACCAAGCACGTTAACCGCTGAACAGTTTCAAGCCATGAATGTTACCGCTGATTATTTTGAAGCGTTACAACAGCAAACAAAAAAGCCCCACATGCTTGATACACAAGCACATGCGACTTTTGAAGATGTGATTAAAAACGGGGTCACTTACCGTATTGAGAATAATGAAGATTTAGGAGAATAAACAATGGGACTAGATATGTGGTTATACAAAAAAGATGATACTCAACCAAATGGCATTTCAGAAGAACCTGTTATGTACTGGCGTAAGGCTAATCAAATTAGATATTGGATAGTCACTCATTGCCCCAACGTTTCGGAAGATGAAAATATTACTCTTGAGTTAACACAAGAGCAATTACGCCAGCTACAAAGTGATATTGAAGTTGTTATGGCAAATTTTGAAAAAGCACCTGAAATATTGCCAACACAAGCCGGCTTTTTCTTCGGAACAACCGAGTATGATGAAACGTACTTCTTAGATTTAATCAACACCTATAAAGCGTTACATGATATATTGCAATCGCTAAAACCAAACGAAAACGTCATGTATCACGAGTGGTGGTAATAATCACTGCGGAGGTAAGCTACGGCTTATCTCTCTGCATACCCCAGCCCCCGTAAACGGGGATCTAATAAATACCTAGCAGGAAAAAGCGCAGTTAAGCACGTATGGTTACATTGAGGCACAACCACATTGTATACAACGTTACATCAATTAATGTGGTATAATTAATACATAAACAAAAACCCCATGCTGCAAACATGGGGCCCAGGTCACTAAGACGGTGGCTCGTAAATTTAAGAATTAAACCGCCTACCGTTCAAAGTATTTGGCGGTTTTTTTGTTTGTCTTACTTGTTATCGTCGTCACGAAAGTATTTCGCTAATTCGACTAACAAGGTTCCTAGTGATATCAGAGATGATATCAACTCGAACACAGACATTGTCAGCTAGTCCTCCTTTCTTAAGATTTTGAGGTCTACGAACATACGCTCATAGGCACCAACTCCTTTCGGAAAGACTAGCCACCGCCTTGTTACCTGTTACAACTATTATACCATAAAAACCAGCTAAAACCCCTGTTAAATCAAGGTTTTCAGCTGGTTTTACTATTTATTTTATATTAAATATCATGATCAATGTTCTCTCATTTGTTACACTACCCACCCCAGGCCCCGCACGCGGGGGTCTAGTTGATTTCGCTTCCGCTCAAATACACGCTTATACACGCTTACCTAACATTTCCTTTTGCCTACCAAACAATAACATACCCAGTGATTGCTAAGTGCTAAAGCACTAAGCAACACTAGATAAATAACAAGGGTAAAATGCACGGCAAGCCGCCCTTGTTATTTATCATACGGGTATCTTTTTGTCCTCTCGTCAAAATGAAATAAACGTTAGTTAATCAAGCATGATTGACCAGCAGAAAAAAGAGGGCTCCTTATAATGATTATGACTACTGTTACCACTCCAAAGACCATCTACACCTTATCACTCAATAAAAATGAAGAATCAGTAACACTTGTCATTAGTGGGGATACTCTAGCAACCGCAACCAATTTTACATTACATGCTTCAGAATCTGAAATGATTGATTACTTCATGAATTATCTCAGTATTCAAATTGCTGGTCGCTTTACCCCAAAAATGGCCAACGCGGACTTCATAACACGGTTGCAGGATTTAGTATCAACTGTTTTAGCAAACTGGACATGTGACAATTATAAGATGAATCATTAGTTATCCTGAGGGTCTGACGCATGTCAGCATCGTACATATCTAAGATAGGAACGTGGCTGCCTTAAAGATCGCTCTGATTTTCATTCGCATTACCTGTGCTGCAATATGCAGCATGCGAAACCATACTCTCCTTATTTGTGATCAGAACAAGCGCTTATTTTAATAAGCGTGTACATATAAGTGTTAAGAAAGGAGCTTATCATGTTTTTCATACTCAGCCCTATTAATTACATTGTCGGATTAATAATTGGTTTATGCTTACGCCCTATATTTTGGCTTGTTTCATATCTATGGCATGTTACGATCAGCATTGTTAAGCACTTACTTGGTTTAATACTACAATTAATGCTCATTTTGGTTATACTAATGATTCAATCAATTAAAGATGGTTATCACTACTTAGTAAAACGACATCCACATCTGCAATCAACACTACCCCTTGTAATGTTAATCACCATCATTTTAGTTTTTATCTGGATTGTGCTTATGCCTCACTGATTAACTACAATACACCTAGACCAAAACTAGTTTACATAAGACTTATTATCCAAACGTCCCCTATGTATAAGGGATTATCTGACTTTGTGAAATTATCCAACTTCACAAAGTCATCTAACTGGGCTTGTTGCAATTTACGTTTTTGGTCTGGTTTTTCTGCTAAAACAACAGTTTTCATAATAGTTATGCCTCGTTTTCTTTGACTAACTGACATTATGAAAAAAGACCACCAGTTCACAAAAACTGGTGGTCAATATAAAGCTGTAGTAAATTAATTAATGGCCAATTTTGCCAATAAAAATAAGGATTATAAGCATTGATACTCAAGTAGCTGTCTACATTTTTGATTAACAAATTCTTATGCTATTTAATCACGATTAAATATGTCTCTTGTATAAAGATTACTTACAGTTGACAATTCTTCATATTTTCTATTAGAAATAATTATATCTGATATTTCTATAAACATATCAAAGTTATTAATCTTTTGAACTCCAACTATACTACTCTCTTGATAATTATCATCAAATACTACAATAGTTAGTCCTCTTCTAATCAAGTTTGTTATTACTTTCATAATCGATGATGTTCTATAATTGTCTGAAAACATTTTCATTGCTAATTTATATACTCCAACCACAGTTGGGTTCTTAGTTGTAATTTCAGACACAATATAGTTAATTCGTGCTTCATTACTTAAATTAATCGACGATATTAAGGCGTTCGGTATCCCATCAAATTCAGATATTAGTTCCATTGAATCCTTTGGTAAACAGTATCCTCCAAATCCAAAACTAGGATTATTATAATAATTCCCAATTCTACTATCCAAAGAAACTCCCTTAATAATATTTTCAGTATCTAATTTTTTACTATTGGCAAAAGTATCTAATTCATTAAAAAAAGCAACCCTCATTGCCAAATATGAATTAGAGAATAGTTTTACGGCCTCAGCTTCAGAAGTTCCCATATGCATAACTGGTGAATCCTTGATGGTAGTCTCTTCTAACAGAAGATTTCCAAACCATTTATTTTGACTATCTCGATCTCCTACAATAATTCTAGAGGGATATAAATTATCATTATATGAAACACCTTCTCTGATAAATTCAGGTGAAAATATAATTTCTTTAGTATGATACATGTTATTTAATCTTTGTGTATGACCAATAGGCACTGTAGAACGTATTATAATAAACGCATTTGGCTTAAAAGCTAGTATTTGTTTTACAACAGAGTCTACAATAGACGTGTCCAAAATACCTTCGCCTAAAAGTCCATCTGTTGGGACTGTTATAATAAATGCATCCACAGTATCATCTATTACACTATTTAGATTATTAGTTACTTGAAAATCTAATGTTTTTGACCGCAATACTCTCGAAATATCTGTATCATTTATCGGAGAAACACCTTCAGATATAGCTTTTAATTTACTATCATTGGTGTCTACTCCAATCACAGTATGATTCTTTCCTAAAAATACTGATAAAGATAAACCCACATATCCCAATCCTATAATTATAAACTTCATCATTTTCCCCTTGAATCATACTGTCGTACTTTTTCTAGCTAATAACATATATCCAATAATAGACAGTAAAATTATTGTAGCCGCTGTTACAATGCTTGTCGTTATTAAATCGTATTGCTTTAAGATTATAGCCATCACCGGTGTCATAACCATAGTTACTAAACTTATTAAGAATGATAAACCAGATATAAATGTAGCTCTTGATTTATCATCCACCCATGAATTTAACATAGACATTACAATTGGATCTATGATGTCTACCGTGATATATAATAATCCTAATCCTACAATTACCATTACTGATGTTCCACTTATCTGTAATAAGCTAGCAAAAATTAAAATTGTTATTATCATTCCTACTATTCGTTTAATAGAAAAGTTTTCTAATCTGTAAGATTGTGTAGCTACTACTCCACCAATCAAACTATAGATCATAAATATTGTTCCATTTTCAGATGAGCTAAATCCTAACTCTGCGACTGATTGTGGCAAAATACTAAATAGTGCATTTATTCCGGATACAACAAGTGTTGTAAACAAAAACAGATAACAAACATTTTTAGATTTAATCATCAATCCAAATACCGATATTATTTCTAATAAAACTGTTCGCGTATTTTTAACATTTGAGTCATTAGATACCTTTTCACTTTTTACAGAAAAGATAACACCCATTGCTAATAATAATAAGCTTGATTGAGCAATAAATGGCAAGAAAATATGGATAGAAAATATGTACCCTCCAATAAACGTTGCCAACCCTAAAAATATCGCACTGATTAACTGAGCATTCCCTCTAATTCGAGCATATCTTTTTTCACTGCCTTCTTCTCTTATAGTTTGATAAAACAGTGCATCATCAGCACCACTAAGTAAAGCATTACCAATTCCTTCCAGCGAAAAGGCAACAAGCAACGCACTATCTACATAATCTATTGGTAGAAATATACTACTATACAACAGCAGTGGCGAAACAATCAGTATAGACAATCCAATCCCAATAATAGTTTTTTTCTTCATCAAATCACCTAATATTCCACTTGGAATTTCAAAAATAAATTGAGAGAATAAAAAAACTGATTGAAATAACGCAAATTTCACAAGATTTTCATGCAAACACTGCACTATAAATAGAACGTTAATAATTCTAGTGAATCTTAATTGTGTAAAGGCTGTATAGAGATAGTATTTTATAATGCCACTAGTACTTTTACTTTTCATCCCACAGCCCTTCCATCTTTCGTGCAAGTGATTCAAAATCGTTCACTCCAAAACGAGAATAAATGTTAGGAAACTCAATTTTATTAATAAACTCTTTAAACATATCACTTTGAGGATATGAGTCTATACTTGAGAATATTGATACCTTACCGTGCGAACTTCTATGCATGCGATTCTTGCCGCTCAAAGATGGTAAATCAATATATACGTTGGAAGATATTAATTTATTAATTTTTTGAGCTTTATATATAGCTTTTGTCTGGCTAAACTCTTCAACAACAATCACTTCTTCAACTTGAGTTGAAAGATATTGTGATAAGTACTCTGGCAAGTAAGAACAGATAGATCTTCTAAAATGTAATAATAACTCATTTGAAAAATATGCGTTTTTTTGACTCGGCACCATATCATACAAACCTTTTAACTGATTGTTATCAAAATTTGATGTTAATACCAAGTTATCTAATATATCAATGCCTTTTTCACGTCTAATAATATTTATTTTTATATCAAGCAATTCACTTAATTTATTCAAGAAACTTTCAATTGCATTTGATAATTTTATCCACTTTTGAAAATTATTCGGATCACTTCCAAAAACTTCAATTGGAGTATCAACATATATTGCAACCTTAGTGCCTTTACTAATAGCGAATTCTATTGGATTTAAAATATCAAAGTAAAAATTCATTGCCAATTTAGAGACTTGTGCATCACATCTATCTATACACGCTCCGCCAACTGTTAAGGCATCGTTACTGATTGGTTTATCTTCTTTAATAATAAATAAGTCATTATTATCTACGATGTTATACGGTAATTGATTTATACGTAAAATTTCTTGAATATCCTTCTTATACATTTTATGAATTAGATTTTCTTTCAATGATTTAGTATCCATAGTTCAATACCTCGTTGTAATATAATCTACAATCTCATACGCACCTGTGCTTACAACAGATTTAATTTCGCGTTGCTTATTAGTAGCAGGCACTTTCATCCAGTCAATCATTTGATTAATAATGGTTTCTTTTTGATCCATTAATCTAGTAACGTTTTGTCTAACTTGGCGAACACCTTCCATTTCCTCTAAACCAAATTTTATTTCGTATTGATTACCAAATCTTTTAAAATTTAATCCCAAGCTACCATTATTAACATAGTCTTCAAGTAATAACGCTTGTGAATAATTAGACGGCAATAAATAGTGAACAGGTAAATTTAACATATTACTTTCATTTCTAAACGTTAATCCTGGAGTTGAAAAAATAACGCCTGAAGACAATGCCGTTTCAATAAAATCTTGATGCGAAAAACATTGAAGTGATAAGTTAACGCCATCGGATATTTTAAAATTTAAGCGTTTTTGGGCTTCGTTTACTGCCAAAATCACTTTCATTGATTTATTATTTTGTAATGCAATTTCTGACAGACAATCAATCCAAAATTGAATATAAGTTTTCATAAATTGTGTATCTTTAGAATTTCCATTACCAGGAAGAATGATTCCTGCAACATTAACTAGTATCTGATCTACATCCACTTTTCCTTGATTAACGTATGGAATACTTACAATGTCGTCTACCTGGATAGCATTTTTTGGTAAAACGCCTTTTCTCGCTTCATATTTTTGAGCAAAATATACATCATTTTTTTCTATACCTACTATCTTTTCATTCCACAGCCAATTTAAGCTATCTACAAAAATTTTTGTGCCAAAGTAATCCTTCTCTAATGAAGCAATACTGTCTTGTACTTCAAAATGCATAACATTTAATAGAACATCAAAATCTCTGCTCATTTCCAACATCCACTCAGGTGTGACTGTCTCTAAGTTAATATTTACAAAGGTGACTCTCTCGTTTTTAATATTAATTTTCGCAAATTGTAATGCATTTCCCGATAACACAACTGTGATCGTATCTTCAGTTCTCTCTATTAGAGCATTAACTATAGCAACTAATTTAGACACTGGGCCAAATCCGAAATTTGGTGCAACAGCTAAAATATTCATATCATTCTCCTGCTTTATTGTCGCTCTCTACTAAATTAAAAAAAGTTCGGTTGAATGATAATCCGCCATTTTGAACTAAAATTAATTTTAAATAGTAACTTTGTAGAATAGTATCGTTTTTAAATTCAATATCACCTTCAATAATTTCTGTTCGTATATTTTTAAAACGAATTCGATGCAATTTATCTGGATTTACTACTGAATTTTCAACATAACTAGGTAACTGAATTGCAAAATAGACGTCTCCTATTTGTGTGGGCGTTATTTTTATCTGATAATGAATTTTCATACCGTTTTGATTATATTCATCACTTACAAACGTTATCTTAGGCATATCAATCATTTTTGTTTGTTTATCTCCACAACGATAACAGTACGTGGATTCTATTGGAAAGAGACTCTCTATCTCTGGCTTATATTGATAGGTGATCGTTCTACCACCACAATCACATTTTCCATAATGTATTGTTTTACTGTCTGCTATGGATCTATAAATATTAAAATTATCAAACTCTTGCAAATCGTCACTTTGATTTTCTAACATAATTTCGATAATTTTTTTTGAAAAGGGGTTTACTCTATTAATTAAGGCTTTTTCAAATTGAATAGCATCCTCTTCTGTAACTCCAAATGTACCTCTTCTAATGTTTTGAACGTAATCGCTCCAAATTTTTGTAGCCAACCTATTAATTTCGTGATTTTTGGTTAACATCAAAGAACCCGTATATGAAGATATCCGAGATAAAATTTTTTTTGTGCTATATGTTAATCGAGTTGCTTTCTCATCAATAACTTCTTTATGATCATCTAAACTATCGTTTTTGATTAACGGAAGTCCAATCATAATTAAGGAGGGAAATAACTGAATGTCACTTAATTTAGAATGTAATCTTGAAACTAGAGACCTATTGTCTCGATCATTTAAAATAGTATCTATTTCAGGTAAATCTGCTGATTGAACACTTAAGGAAGCAATTATATTTTTGGCATAGCCATCAATTGCATTTAATACTAAGTTGTATCTAGAATCGTATAGTCTGTTATTACTAAACGGATAATTATTACATGATAATAGAATTAAATTTTTAACCTTTATTCCATCTAATTGAATTGCTTTTTCAATATCTTTAAAATAATCCTGTCCAAAATGTCCAATTGATGGTGCAAATCTTTCATTTTGTGGAATTGCCTGATTTAATCCACTTAATGTGTAATCCGCTAAATTCAAATGATCCTCTTTACCATGTCCATGAAATACTAGTGATTCCCATTCATTTGTTTGAATCGTATCTTTAATATCAATACTTTCTAATTTTCTGATATCAAATATTTCCCAGTCTGAAAAACTATTATTCAATTTTTTATGTGAAAATAGTGCTTTTTTTGATTGTGTATTATCTAAAAATTGTTTTGTTATCAACCAGCTTAATGATGACAAATCTCTCGCCACTAAAAAATAAATATCCAAATTTTTTAATTGCGCCAATTCTAATAATTCTAAGACTTTATCCTGAGTAAAATCTTTATAATATCCAATAATAGTAATACTAGTATTTTTTAATATTTTCTCCATCTCATTTGGACTATCTTTAATCCAATTTTCGGCAAACCCTTCAAATTGTTGGAATTTTTCAACGCCATTTGACAATATAATTGCATAATTACTTTTAAATATTTGAGATCGCCTATCGTAATAATTACCTGCTTTTTCTAATATTGGTATTAAATCTTTTCTATCTTCCGATATGTACACAGGTAACTCATCAGAAGAAATATCGAATACAGAAAAATAAGCAAAATACTCATGTTCGTTAGTAAACCTTTTGAATTCCATGATTCCCAACCTCTTTTTTAATCTTTTTATAATAAAAACCTCATCTTATTTTAACAATGAGCGTTTTGTTTTACAAAGATTTTGAACTATGAGAAAAAGACGACTATAGTTTTATTATGTCGCTCGAAGTTTCATTAACGAATGATATTGATTATCGCTGCAGCAAAAAAAGATAATGCCACATATTTCTTGATTCATACAAATTAAAAAGTCTGCTGAGTTAAATATTTAACTCAGCAGACTTAAATGTTATTCAATTGTGCATTAATAACTACATCATCAATGCGGCTATACCAATAGAGGTTAACATAACGTGCATTATCAACACGTCCCCTATTTACAAGGCTTTTATAAGGTTTGTGAAATATGGAAATTTCACAATCTTTTTCCAAGTGAATTGTACTCACTTCACAAACTTAAAAATTAGCGTTTTTCACAATCTATACCAATATTCAACCCATGTTAAAATATATCGTACATAGCAAAAGATAAAAAAGGTTATCTTTAATAGTTATTTATTACCATGATGTGATCAAGCTATGGATGCACATCAAAAAAGGGCAGTTGTTAATTCATCTGCCCTTTTAATACCTCTGTACTAAATTTCGTTATCGTATAGAGTGACAACAATTAACGTCCCCAATCCAATATAAAACTTCTTTTTATTATCACTAAACAGGCTTCGTTCCATAAGGCTCTGTGCAGATGCATGTCTAAACATCTGAGTTTCGTTTCTAAATTTTCTAATTGATTCAGAATTTAAAAATCCAAAGAAAACATCCTCAGAAACGAATTTATATTTACCATTTGGATTTCTTAACAAAAATTCAATTGCATTATTTAACGTTGCTAATTTTTCATCATCTGACTGATCCATAAATGCAGCATTACGATTTGAAATATCACGTATTATTGCCATCAAATCTGGTTGTATCTCTACAATTGTGTTGTTTTCACCATTATTCTTAAATTGCAAATTATCAATAAACTCTCGTCTAGAAGCCCACTTCACAGCTCCCGTGTAATTACCGGTTTCTCGCTGAATAGCCTGCCTAATTTCAGTATATCCTAAATCAACCAAAGAGATGCCGTCTGAAAAAGCACTCGGAAACTTGTCTATGTAATATCCGTGCTGATACAACCATCGTCCAATCGCTCTAAATTCCTTATCTTTCCCATCCGAATATCCATCGACAAACTTTCCATTACGACTACTGGTTGGTTTCAATAAGTCTTTTAACCTATGAAAAACTTGCTCAATGTTTTCAAAGATCATCGCATCAATTTGAATCATTTAACTTCTCATTTCTTAATTAAGATATTTGTTATATTGTATAACTCTTCAGATAATTTTACCCATTCATGGGGACTCTATCAATGAAATTAAATATTTACCGGATTCAATTCTGGTGATAATATCTAGTTATCAATTAGATACCCTGATTGATTCTATTTTTAGTTTTTAATACACTATCACACCATAGAAAAAGCCGTTTGTACTTATTGCACAAACGGCTTTTTCGTATACTCATAATTATATTATCAAGTATATGCAACAGTATAACTATACGTATACTACTGATTAAATATGATGTGACAATGATTCATCACTCACGCTCTGATCATAGTTAGTACGCTCAACTTCTTGTGCTAACTTACGCATTCGTTTCATCTCAGACTTACTCTCTTGCATCATTTGCTTTGCCATCCGATTTAATTTCTGAACATTAACCGGCGTTGCTTTCATTCTTTTTTGCGGCTCATGATGATGATTGCCAACACCATGATCTCGTCTAATCTTCTCAAAGTTACCATCTTCACTCTTTTTGAACGATGTTGGTTTCGTTTGGCCTAGTTTATTATCAGTATTTTCCTTCTGATTTTCACTTTTAAAATTCTCATTGAATTGTCTATAAATACCATTGGCCAATTCTTTCCTAAGTCGATCATCTTGTTTCTCCGACCACTTAGCTTGTCCTTTATGCTGCTGTCCATGTGTTTGCGTCATTAAATTATCCATCCGATAGGTTGAGTTTTTAAACTCTTGATAATCATCTTTCAACTCGTCTTGAAACATCTTATTAAGCAAATCATTCATTGCCCTATTGGCCGGTGCCATACGGCTCTTATCATCTGTCACTAATCTATCAGTGTTTCCAACTTTCCAGCGACCTCTCAAATCCTCTGGTAAAGCCTCAAAAATTTTCTGAAGGTCCGGCACATATTTATTTGTCTTATCTAACATTAATAGTGTATTGTGCTTCAAATTACTGCGATACTCACCAACCGCTTCATAGACATTTGCACGTTTCAATTTTACGGATTCAGATTCTAATTCATAACGAAACTTGCTTTCAACTTGTTTTTTAACTCTAAAATCAATAACACCTTTAGGCTCCCCACTTTTGTGCATCATCTGTGGCCGTGTCTCTTTAGATTCCTTTGCATACCAAATGTGCATATTCAAGTGATCAGTATCTTGGTGAATCACACCAAACCACACGACATCATCAGTCGACTCACCTAAAGGTAACGGAAAAGCCTTATCAAACAAATCCTTCACAACATGCTGCTCTGCACGTTTTAATTTGTCTTGATCTAACTGTTTCGTTTCAGGATCAAATAAACCATTTTCAACTAACCAATCACCTCGAATTGAAAACGCCATCTCATGCAACACATTGCCATTTTGCTGTGCGTTATTCAACCTGTTTTCTAATGTATCCATTTCTTCATTTGTCATATTCAATGTACTGCTATCAAATAACGGATTCGTATCACCAGTAGCTGAGAAACGTGATCCGTACCCAAATGATGTATTGGTATCATCAATTTTTGCAGCTGAAATATCATCAATCGCATAGTTGTTTTCATCCGACACTTTACCGGCTTTTGCTGCATAAGTTCGGACTAAATTGCCAAACTTTTTGCCCTTTTGATTAGCACTTGAAGCGGTTGTAAATTTAGTAGGTAACAACACTTCTCCTGTCCGTTTTTCACCTGTTGAAAAATTGGCAAACCCACCAGTTTTAGCCATTTACGGCACCTCCTTCTTTACATCTTTTGAGCTAATAACTCTGCTTGAACTTGAAAAATATTTTTAAAATCTACTTCTGGATATCGCTCTACTGATCTTGATATAACTGAACGGCTACTAATGTTTAAAATTCTCGCCACGGCTGCCGCGCTAAGTCCGTACTGTCCCATCAATAAATGACTAAATTGTGCAATCCAGTAGTTACGATTAACATATTTAGTTCCTGTTGTTAAATTCTCAAATGTCTTAACATCTGACACTGAACTATCAGCAGGATGTAACCAATCATTTTCATGTAATGACTGTAATGCGTCCGCTAAATTAAAATCGCTTTTACTCATGATTAAATTCTAATCCCTCTCCATTTTTACGTTTGCGATTAGCTGCTTTATCTCCCTTTCGTATCTTTTTATACTGCTCAAAATCATTGGCAAATTTCCCACTAGGGTCAAACTCTGTTCTGATTTTTGTCATAAGTGATTGATCTAATTGTCGAGCTGGACCAAACACTGTCATGTTTGCAACGTACTCCATACCTGTCAGAAATGATAGTAATTCTTTAATGTCCTCAATCTTCGTATCAAGTTGGTAATTGATATCTTGTAGTACAGGATCAACATCATTTAATTGATTCATTTTATTTAAAAGACTGGCATATTCCATCATATTATTTTTAGGATTTAGAACAATTTCATTTACAAAAAACTCTAATGCAAATCGATATAATCCAGCCTTGTTATCAGGATCAACACCTGCCTCTGGATGTTGGTGTAACCAAATAGAAATTGCATCGCGATACCAAGCTTCTGATTTACTTGTCTTAATTGCAACTTGCCGCCGACTAACGTTTTCAACTGACGGATCATGGTTGACAACTTCGATGACTAAATCAATTCCCCGCACTTCCGTTGTCACTTTATTATCTATATTTTGTACAGGTGTATCTTTAAATTTATTCTTTATATAACTCAATCGATTAGTAACTTTTTGTGCAACTTGTTGTCGAAATTCCTGAAATGAATCCATGTTAATTTTCCTCTACTTATTCTGTATTGCGGTTCCTGTATAGTAGTTAATTTCCCATCCAGGCTGCACGTTGAAAATGTAAACATGCAGCCTAATATCATTACTATTAATTGACGCCGCTTCTAATTCAATACCACGCGGTACACGTTCAATATTTCGATAAATTGGGGTCACTCTATACCTAACATAATGATGATTATCGGCACGTAAATATCCTGCTATTTGGTTCTCAAAATCTTCCATAGACTTCTGATTATCATACGGATGTATGGCATTTAAAGCGGCTGTTCCCGTGATTAAATTTTGCGCGTTATTGTTTTCTCCGGTTAATTGATACCCGATAAGATGTGATCGATTATATAGATATGTTTGCTTGTCATTTTGAGTAAATTGATAAACATGATACCCCGGTGTTTTTGTGTATAATTTTTCTCTGCCGGTCCGCGGCATCGCCGAAATATTTAACAACGCGTTAGCAACTTGCGGCCTACCTAACCAGTCACGATGGCTTAACTTTTGCCACGCTCCTTTATCTATACTTAAGTCCTCAGATGTGAACAGTGGTTGATTATGATTCACCACTTGCACTTGTTGACCAACATACTTTAATTGTGCTAATTGTTGCTGAAAAGTTTGATCTACTTTTTCCTTCACAACTGGTGCAGCTTGTGACTCACCCGCCGTATTAAATATCCGATCAAAAATAGTAGAACGATTCAAAAATAGTATGCCAATTATCCCTATCAAAAACATGATAATTAATGACCTAAAAACACCTTGTTTTTTTGACCTCATATCAATGCCTCTTAATCTCATTAAATGCTGTAGACATGATCAAATTATTTTCCTGAATCGCATTTGTTAACGCTGCAATATCGTAACTAACCGCACGATTTGAATCCGTTACTGCCTGCGTTAATTTATTCAACTGTTTCGTTACATCTTCAAGTGGCTCACTCAAAATTTCAGTTGCATTTTGCAATTCTACGTTTTGAATAAAAGTTTCTACGATTAACATTAATAAACTATTTCGAGATATCTTATTACGTTCAGACTCTTGATTTAAAACTTCTATTCCGTGGTCAGAAAGACCCTCAATTTGAATTATTTTTGCCATTACTTTTTCCTCATAAAATTTAAAATTACTAACACCATCAAATCAATAACCAATACTGTATTTAAAACACTATTAATTTAACAGGTTAAGGGGAAATCCCAGGACAACGTCCTGGAACCCCGCTGTGCGGGGATTTCTAAACCTTGGATTATTTTTTCAGGCTACCCCATGGCTACACCTACAACTACCCCAAAGCTACACCTATGGCTACCCCAGTGGTAACCCAACAATTTAACTAAAATAATAGCGGAAATATCATCTTTTACGACTTATTCCCGCGCTTATTTATTAGTATGGCTTGTCAACTTTTAGACGCCCATTTTGTTGTTCAGTGTACGTCTTTTTCAACGTTTTAATCTTATCTTTTGCGCTGAAAATATTTGATTTTGCATCTGAAATGCTTGTGTTAAATTCACCAATTGCTGATTGATTTGTTTGAATTAAATCATCGGCTTGTGCCATTTCTTCGTTAGTCATATCACTCATTTGTGCGCGCGTTTCGCGAATGTTTTCTGTCTTTTCAGTGATTGCTTTATGCCATTTTTTTATTGCTGATTTATTCTCATCGATTACTGATTTTTGTTCATCAATTTTACGATTTGTTTGATTCAAAACAAGTGTTTTTTGTGTGTCTACTGGTTGTTTATTATCACGAATCAATTGACTATCATTGTTCACAATGACTGTTCCAATTTGCTCATCAGATGTGTTCTTTTTAGATGATGAACTAGCTTCTGATACAGCCGCAATAGAGGAAACATCCAACGATTTATCTGCTACATTAATCCGTACATCTTGAAATTTTGTATTCAATTTAACGAATTGAACAACCAAAGTATCACTTGATGTTGGGATAATATTTACTTCGGATTCTGAATTTTTAATGTATCGATCACCATCGAATGACAACTTAAATCGCTTCATATTAATGTCCGAAACTAATGTTTCTGAAGCACTTGTAAACTTCAAACCAACTTGCAAAGTTCCCGTATCAGGATTAAAAACGTTACTCTCAATTTGCACATTTTTATTCTGATTACCAAACGGAATTGGTGTATTTAATTTGGTACTTACAGTGTTACTTGGTCTTGGTGCAACGGCCGAATAAATTACAATTCCAGCGGCCAAAGTTACCAACGCTAGAATACGTATTACCAAATTCCTACGATGGCGATCATAATAGTCGTACCGGCGATTATCACGCCAAACCGCCCACCTATACCATGCTTTCCCCCACCATCCAGCGTTCTTTTTTAAGTGCGGTTTATCAATATATTTAATCTTCACATGCTGCATTATTAGCTCCTACTCTACATTAAATTCTGCAGGCAATACATCTGACAATCCACCAAAATAATCATCATTTAATGTTGCAATATCTTGCGCAGTTTCTGTTTTTTCTGTGCTATTTTCATGTGATTTATTAGTCGACCACGGCATAAAACTTTCAACGATATTCGTTACTTGGTATGTTGATTTCCCATCCTTATTTGTATACATCTTCGACTGCATATTAAAGCGAACTTCTAATGACATGCCTTTCGTATTTGCATAACGATATAACATTTCTGCCGTCTTATTAAACGCCACATAATAAATAAAATCTGTATCACTTTTACTTGATGCGAATCGTTTTACTGCTAATCCGAAACGTACCATCGGGACACTTTCATTACCAACATGTTGTAATTCAAAACTCTTAATTAAACGTCCAATGTGTGTATTTGTTTGCATTATTATTCCCTCTTTTTTTATGATTTAAATAATTCCGGTAACGCTCGAATTGATTCACTTAGAACTTCTGAAAGGTATTCTTCTATGGTCATACCATACTTTTTACCCTTGGATACTTCACCACCAAATTGTTCCGCCACAATTGTTAACGATATACGATTGCCTATTACAACTAGCTCATCTGAATCATCAAGTTCTACCAAATCTCCTTTTACGGGTGCATCTCTTTTATCAAACATTAAACAAATAGATTTACCGGTTAACCCACCCTCATCAAAGTAATTTGCACTATAGAATTGTGTTGGCACTGTAGTAAAAAAATCGTCAGAAAATAAATTTAATTCCATTTGAATATGCACCTGTAATCACCCCCTTTCGATTGTGTCTATAAGATTGATCCTTCACCATTTCAAATAATATCCCCAAAAAATTTACTGACATTTTCCATCCTACTCAATCAATGCTCTGCTGGTCTTGTTAAACTGCTAAAACTAGCATTTGTTGTTGACATTATCCTTTCAACTTTTGTTAAAGTTGACGCCTCAATTCGGTAAATCCACAACGCTTGACGATTAACTAATATTTGACCTTCAGCTGATAATATCTTCTTGTTTAAATTAGATAAGGACGATGCAACAAGTAGTATATTTGTACGTGTAATATCCACTGCAACAAATTTATATTCCATCACATACCCCCTTAATTCATTGTTTATCTGCTAAAGAAACAACCTTATAAAATGGTCGATTATGGTGTTGCATTGCAGTCATAATAACCTCATAGTCACGTGTTAAAATTCGACAAATCTCATCCATTAACATGATCGATTCCTCCTCATAAATTGACAAAACGCTATCTATTGAAACACTATTCTGACACCTAATCTTTACCTTAAGTGTTGTTATCAACGCGTAGCGTTAGTTAGGAGAGTTCGCCCTAAAGCGAGCCTCCCCCAACAAAACACTAATCCCGAATATTTCACTCAAAATCACTGTTTTGTCGTCCAATTCTTCCGAATTGACACACATTTAAAGCCAGTACTGCCCAGCTACAACAACAGATCATTTCGAGTTGGTTGGTCGAATTATGAACTAAGCACCGTGTTACTTCTGTCATTGCCGTGTGGCGCCATTTTCAGTACGTCCACCCTGACCTTTCTGCGCGATTTACATGGTAGTCACCACCAGTGAATATCAATACTTCACATTACTTCAAGTGATCGCTAAACACTCTCAGGCACCTTTCTAACGACATGAAGGCGATACGAACCCCATTGACCATACTTGTTACAATGTCGCCTACTGTAACCGCTGCTAGTCTTATTATTGGGGTAGAAAAAAACGTCACTACGCCCCTATCAATCAGAGCACAGTAACGCATTTTGTATCATTAAACTCTTCACAAGAAGATAAAAAGATGATAATATATATCATACAAGCGAGTTAGTTCCCCACATGTGGGACACACTTAAACAAGCTTAATTCTCAAAAAAATTTTTTTGAAGAATTTCTATATATATTTGTATGTCATTTCTGATGTTCAAATTGTTAGAATTGTTATCTATAACCTCACCCTTTCCGGCAAGATAGAAGTGATGTTATAGATTTTTTTTGCAATTTTTTACTTGTCAAACTTATCGATTACTTGTCCCGGCGTCATATTAAACGCTTGTGCAACACGCCTAAGGTTTCGTTCCATCGGCCAACCACCCGCTTCAATACGATCAACGGAAGTACGTGGAATGCCAGTACGGCGCTCAGTTTCTAAAACTGAATATCCATGTTCCAAACGCCAGACCCTAAAGGCATCTGCCAATGTGGTTTGATTTTGAAATTCCATCTCTCTCTCCTTTTTGATACCCATAAACGGGGAATTAATCATTAAAAATAACCGACTTAATGTCGGGATAAAATTTTTTCAAATAAAAAAGCTCTCTTGTAAACACAAGGGAGCTACTACTCATCACTGACAAGGTATTGTAATGTACCTTGTTTTTTTATATCAGCAACGAGGTCTTAAACCCAGTAATACCAAGGGTTTATAGCACCTTTGTTGCCTTAAATATATCTGTTACAAGAGTTGTTAGTTAGCGGTATTGTAAAGTAATTATGGCAACAAGTTTTATATTAATAAACATCAGCACCCGCGAACGCCTTTTACGCTACTATGGGTTCACGGGTTCTTTATGGTTTGACTACAAATCTTTGGCAATTCATACTGTTAGTTACAACTGATAACAATTCATGACACTTCTAGCATCTTTGCATCGATTACGTCACAATTAATGCTCTTTAAAGTAATGATTCATAACGCTTTAAAGACACTTCATGCAGCTAACTGCATATTTTATTTTGAAATGAATAATATCTGCCATAAACTGCATATTTTTTATACGGCAAATAAACCCAAAATTTAATCAAAGTATTTTTGAGTTTTGTATTGTTTATGTATTTAATATGAATGTTATTTTAAAATTAACAATTTAAGCGACGATTCAATGATTTACAATATTTTTTAAATAATTTATCTGGTGTTTGATGGCCATCTAAAAGCGTTGTTAATGGCTTATGGTTAATCTCATTAGTTACTTGATCTAAACGTTCTTATGATACGTATAGATGTGCAACGTATAGGTCTCCTAATCTCCTTGTGATAAATGTAGAGACCAGTCCATCAACAAATTTTTGTCCGTTATAACAAGTGGTTTTTTTCACATAATCACCATATCAACCCTTTAAAATCATTCATTTATTTGCCTCAAGATAGTCTAAAATCATTGCCATTGCGCACCATACAACGATATTTTTTCCTCAATCACACTATTCATAATACGACCTTCAAAACTATTAACTTGTTTACTATCGATTTAACTTAATTGTCTGAATGACCATATTCAACCTTGTTCTAACAATTAGGTAACTCACATCATATTTCTTTACTAATTGTTTTAGCGACCCAGAAGAAAGTACCAATTGTTTTACAAATTCCTGATTCTCAGTATTCATCTCTAAAAACCATTCCATCACCGCACTTCTAAAACATTTTTAATTTTTAAAAATAAAAAGTCGCGTTTTAACAACGTGACTTTTTCTCATTATCATTTATTAAGTTCTATCAGTCTAACAGTGTAAAAATTAGTTTGTGTGCTTTAACAGGCTTCCTTCGCTAATCTCAAATATCTCAGTTGCAACATCTGTCACAAATTGGGTATCATGGGAAACGAAAACGACGGCTTGTTTCGTTGTCTGCAAATACACAGTCAATGCTTCTAACGCCGGAATATCTAAATAATTCGTTGGTTCATCAAGAATCAGTAAATCACTAGTCTGCAGTAAAGCTTTTACCAGCGCGACACGAACGCGTTCACCACCACTCATATCGCTAACCAATTCATCGACCTGATCTAACCGAATCCCCATTGCTCCCAAGAAATTACGAGCAACTTGTTCTGATTCATTAGTCGTCAGCATAATATTTGCCAATGCTGTTTTTCCTGCATCTAGCTGACTCAAGTCCTGATTAGCATAACTAATCCGCAAATTATCAGCATGCGTAATCCCCGGACCGCCCTGTAACAAATGATTAATTAATGTCGTTTTACCTGATCCATTTTCGCCCACAATTGCCAGTCGATGACCGGTTTCAACCTTGAGTGTCACATGCTGTATTAATTCCCGTTCGGCTTGTGACACCGTTACATCCAACGCCGTGATAATCGGCTTTCCTGAGCGCACCATCGCCGAATTTTGTAACGTCAATTTTGTCTCTGACGGCGGCTTCTCAACTTTGTTTAACCGGTTTAGACGACTGTTGAAAGCTTTCCGTTGTTGCGCAAAACCTTTCTCAATGCCATTTGAATTATTCTTGATTAATTCAACTTCAGACCGGCTATGCTTGTGCGGATTAATTTTCTTGGCCCGGGCAGACCGTTCTCCAGCCTCTTTAGCACGCTGCGATAAGCGACTTTTCTCCGAAACGTACTCCTTGTATTCTTGCATTTGAGTGTCGCGCTTAGCAGTCAACTCGGCTAAATAAGCGTCATAGTTGTCATTAAAAGCGGTGACCAATCCATTCTCAAAGGACCAAATCACTGTTGCAACTTCACGCAGGAATGTCCGGTTGTGCGAGACTAAAATAACCAACCCCTTAAAATGACGAAGTGACTTAACTAACCATGCTTGATGTGCGGTATCCAAATGTGAGGTTGGTTCGTCAAGAATTAAAACATCCGGACGACTGACTAATGCTTCACTAATCAATCGTCTCGTCATTTCACCACCAGACTCTCCATTTACCGTATTAATTTGCGGTACAAAAGCAACAAAACCTGGTAGCATAAAGGTACCCGAGTAGTCCGTGTCCGTTCCCCGCAAGATGTTTAGCAATGTTGTCTTGCCTACGCCGTTCTCACCAACGATGGCAACAACGCCCGTCTGCGGAATCGTGATATGAGCAATTTTGAATAGCGTGTCGCCACTAATTTGCTTGGTAAGATTTTGAATTTGTCCTTGTAACATAAAAGCCTCCAATCTCGATGACGATGAGATCAGAGGCACTTCAAAAAGCATGTTTGTTACACGCAAAAGTCCACACTAAAACCAATCTCACCGATAGTATCTATCAACCTGAAATCAGTTTAATTGCGCAATGGACCTTACCTCGTGTTTTTTTAATTAAATTAATTATACTAGGTTAACTTTAGCTGGTCAACAAGCTTCACTTTGCTTTTTATAGCAACCTCTGTATGGTCACTCAGAAAGAATCCATACCCCTTGACCATACCACTTTCACGATAATTATTTCTAAAAAAAATTCAGCCATTCCGTATACAATTCGTATCTTTTTATACTGTTCAAAATCATTAGCAAAGTCATCACTAGAATCAAACTCCGTCCCTTCTATCTTGATTTGATTTTAAAACGCCACATGCGCCAAAGCACCACACTAACAATAATACTAAAGGCACCATAGCTACAAAAAACTAATGTCAGACCAAAATCTTGTAACAGAACACTGGCAATTGGTGTCCCAATAGAATCACCTACTAAGAATGCTGTTTGTGATACAGCAATTAGATCTACTTTCCTAAGCGTTTTATTCTTTAAAAGATTAAATTCATAGACTTCCTTTAATTGGATATACATGCCTGACCAAAGTGAAAACCACGCTAAAATGAATAACCAATAACCAGGTACATTAAATACGTAAGTTGCAGCCGCCAATACACCCGTACAGCATGCCATCAAATACATACTTTTAAGCGGTTGTTTCATAAATAATTGCTTAGAAATAATGAGCGATCCAATTAATGTTAATAAACTACTTATTGTGGTTAACTGACTAACCAGCGAAACTTTAGCAATGAAAACACCTAACATAGCTGGAATTAATGGTGCAAATGTAGATAATAACGCACCCAATAGGACCGACGTAATTGCTACGAACAAATACGTTGTATTTTTTAAAGGCCAGGTAAACTTTGTTGGCGCTTTTGATGAGAAATCAATAGCCATATTCTTTGGCCAGAATACTAGTAATCCCATCATAATTGCCAATGTAATCATAACAGCGGGAATACTAATACCATGGCGAGTTGCTTGACTCATTAACATACCTGCAATCGCTGTACCGATTAACGTGGCAATCTGGACAACAGTATATCGACGACTAATAATGCTCTCGCCAGATTGTGTCTGATTTTCTGCTAGTTGCATGAGATTCAGTCGGATATACACAATGATAACAGTGGCACCATATCCCGCAAAAATACCTGATAAAATACTGAGTATCATTGATGTTGGGAAAATGCGTAGATAAAACGCCATACAATAGCAGATAAACCCACTTAAAATAATTAATTGACTTGCCAGACGTCTTAAATAGCCAAACATTGCCTGTGTAATAGCCCCAGCAATTGCCATGATCCCGGTAGCATAGCCAAAATTCAGAAGTGCATGTTGCTGCTGAAAATAAATGACCTGAATAAACGCTGCCACACTCATAATTAAATAGAAGACAAAGAAAAAACTAAAAAAGTTAAAAATCGGCCAATTTATTTTTTTCATTCATAGTCTCCTCTCTATTTAATAGATTAATTTTTGGTATGTAATACCCAGTGAGTTGTACTATATTTTGGCACACCCATTTCTTTTAACGACCATGTTCCGGCTTCTGAATTAATCGACGTAATCTGTACCTGATTAGTGATACGGGTCTTAACTTCCTCCTCAATTGTCCCCCAATTCCTGTCAAAATTAGCCATCATAAAATTAGTTAATACTGACTTTAAATCAACTGGCACCCATTGATTTTTAAACGCATATAACTTGACCCAGTCGATATATTTATGATGTTTTTGGGCAATATCTATGTATATTAAAGGCCTTAAATCATTTTGTGCAATCAGCTCATCACCTGCAAGTGTGATTTTATTAATGTTTTTCAAATCAACTACTGCATCTTCTGTCAACAAATAACGGTCTAATTCTAGCGCTGTCTTTTGATAAATTGTTTGCTGAAGAACCTTAATTGGAAATACACGAACCGGACCACCCTTATACTTCATCCAATACATTAATTCCATCTGCACACCTTCTGCTAATAATAATTTATCCTCATCTTCAATAAATATCCAGAATTCATCAGCGGATAAAGCAATCGAAATACAATCCAACATAGCTTCTTTCTTCTGATTATCATGAGCAATGGTTGAAAGGTAATAACCCAATAATTTTGTTGGATTCATCGGAATTGCTTGGTGCAATAAAGCAAAAGCAATAAATTCATCTATCTTAGGTGTTAAATCACCATCATATGCTGTGTATACTAACATCTATCGTTCCTCTAATACTTGCCAATTAAGCCACTGTTCGTCAGTCGCCGTGAAAACACCGCTTTCCAAGTACTCTTTTGCCTTAAGCACCAATGGCGACGAATTCATTTTGTTTAACTTACCCAACGATACAAATACCGCCCCAAATGAGTCTTGATCCTCAAATTGCCTAACCTGCGTCGTTATAGTTCCGCTCACTTGACTGACCTCATTAAGGATTGCAATATGCTTATTATAATTAAACTGCTCAAAATTCCATGGGTATCGAAATGTCGCTACTCCTAGTTGTTTAAAATGCGTGACATTGAGGCCCGTCTCCTCTTCCCACTCACGCATTAAGGTATCCGAGAGGCCCTCCTGAGGTTCGAAACTTCCACCCGGTAGATCATATCGATGCGCATAAGGACCCTGTGTTTTATGAATCACTAACAACTTATCTGGTGCAGGTGAATAAATGTCATATACTCCCAGAGCCGTATGATAATATTTACTACTACTCATATTTATTAGCCCCCTCTCGCTTAAAAATGAGAACTTTTTAATCTTACAT
>Ga0157368_1000312_pt1 | contig 23219 bp, 30 predicted proteins | sample AttbisABBM3_FD_113146 | JGI IMG/M metagenome (GOLD analysis project Ga0157368, IMG submission 113146) | Fungus gardens microbial communities from leaf cutter ant in Botucatu, State of São Paulo, Brazil - Atta bisphaerica ABBM3 | ecosystem: Host-associated > Fungi > Mycelium > Unclassified ...
CGAACAAAGCTATCTCTTTGGTCAAGTGTATGAAGCTTTTGGGGAATTCATTACGAGGAATTAACCCTATCCAAAAATACCTACTGTATAGATGCTGCATTCTCCCTATTGTACTATATGGTTTTCAACTTTGGTTTTACAACAAAGCTCCCCTTTTGTACCACATGAAAATATTGGGGAAAATATAAAGAAGAGCCACTATCTGGATTTTAGAAGCATTCAAAACTTTGCCCACTGAAGGTATCAAAGCTATTGCTGGAATTATCTCTATCAAATTCCACCTATAGAAGCTAGCAAGAAGGTCTCAAATACAATCTCTTGTGTTACCGACTAATCACCTCATAAGATCACTTATGGACGATCCGTCCAGCTCGTCCAATAAATCCATTCTCTATTCTATCAACACATCCACGAACTGACAAAGGAATATCACCAAAGGTCATTTAATGGACTTGAACAATAAGGTGTATGGAATCTTCTCTTCTTTTTCATCTCTTCATCTGGAACTTGCCCTTGGTTCTAGAATAATCAACAAGTTTTCAGACCGTTTTTCTTTTAATTTATCTAATAAAAAAGAAAAAGACAAAATCCACTTTCAACAACTCAATGAAATGGTTCTTCAATCCTCTTCTTCACCATCTACAGCCATTGTTGTAACAGATGCTAGCATCAAGAATGACATTGCTACATCTATATCGCATGTTTACTTAGTTAATCATCCTTTGACCAAGATAGTCCATCATGCAGTGTTTGTCACAAGTACAGAAGCAGAGTTATTCGCTATTAGATGTGGCATCAACCAAGCCTGCACTAAAGAAAATGTGTCAAAAATTGTTGTTGTCACCAATTCCATCTATGCAGTGAAGAAGATTTTTGATAGTAAATCGCATCTATACCAAATTTATACTATGGCCATTCTTAGCAAGTTGCGTTGATTCTTCAATATTAATCAGGAAAACTCTATAGAATTCTGGGAATGTCCTAGTCATCTCAAATGGAGATTTTACCAAGATGTCAACAAAGATTCAAAATCATTCAATCCGACACCTTCTTTTCCTTGTAAAATCTCTTGGAACTATTGCAAGAAAATCAATAGTGACAATATCATTAACCAGTAGAAGATGACGTTTCAAGTATCAGATGGAAAAGGAAGACAATTCCTTAATCTAGTAGATGACAACCTCAACATCATCGAACCTGTATATACTAAAGAAGGCTCTTGGCTCCAAGTATTCGGTCATTCTAACTCACTTTGTACTCACACTACAAGAGCCATTACTAATTATGCTCCAATTGGTGAATACCATTTGAGATTCTTTCCCAACGAGGATTTCAAATGCCCTTGCGGTAATTATCCTATCAAGTCAAGAAGATACATTCTTCATGAGTGTATGAGATTTAATGAGTACTGGAATCCAAGAAGAGATTTATTGAGCCATTTCATTATGTTCTTGATAGCTAATCCAAATGCTTTTGCATTCATAGACAGTTAATTGACTATCGCTCCAAGTTAAACTTGGATTTAGTTTTTATTTTCTTTTTTCTTTTTCTTTTTCTTTTGATACATTTTTGATTAGTTCTTTATATTCTTTTCTTTTTTTCCTTTTCTCTGTTTTAATCCTCATATTAGTTTGCCTCTCTTGTATGTAGTTATGAAGTAGCTACCATGATCTGCCATCGTGTGCCATGTGATAAATTGTTGATTTAAAAAAAAACAATCTGTCACAGTCACAAGTCACAAGATCATGTGTCACAATGGAACATAGTGGAAACTTCTAAAAGAATGATGTTATTACAACATGTTTAACATATGTTGACCTTAAAGATAATACATTGCTCTTTAGAGTAGGTTAATGGTACTGTAGCATGGACCAGTAGCTTAGCATATATAAGGTAGACTATTCTGTACTAGGAACTCTATTGAGTCCTCTTGTGATATCCCAATCTAAGGTTCTTTTCTTTGACCAACTCCTTGGTCTTAAGATTGTAACACTAACTCTTAAGCCTAAAGTTTATAACATTGTAAGGCTCTTGTTTTGCTTCCAAATGTTAATTGACTCAGGAGTAACAACAGTAGTAGAGAGAAGAGATTTTGAGCCAACATCAACAGCTTTAGAGTTGACTTGTCTAGGAAAGATAGTGAGAACTCAGTAAGTTTCTTCTGCCTTAGGCAGAGATGACTGCCATCAGAATAGCCCCAAAGACCCTTTTCTTGGATAGCTGTCTTGAACCACAGTAGAACTACTGCCCAGTTCATCCCTGACACATCCAACTTGAGTACAGGCAAGGGTAACATATCATTCACTATAGTAGCCATAGTAGATATAACCAAAAAAATGTTTTTTTTAGTGGTGGGGAAATTTTCTTTTAGAGGCTCAGCAATGGCTGGACAGTAAAGCTATACAGAGGCATTAGCTTTAAGTGTGAATATGTCTAAAAGAGTGTCCATACCTCAGTCACTTGAAATAGCACAAGAATTGAGGATACAAGTGTTTATGGCACTATTATATATCCAAGGGAAAAAATGGTAAGTAAGGTCCAAGCAAAGGTCTAAGCGTTGAACTCGCAACCAGTTTGTAATTCCAATACCTTCCTAAAGTTGTCTAGTATCTCTCACATATATATTACTTTCTCAACACACTCTTCAATTTGGTAGCATCAGGACCAAAATCAACAACCATCTTCTTTCCAGCAAAATCTAAGAAAGCCTCATGTACTGAAAAGTGGGCTAATGAATTTCGTACAGTATCAAGTACCAAAAATTAGATTAAATTATGATAGAGAAGCCCCAACGAGTGTAGGTGCAACGCAAATACCATCCTTAGTGCGGATTTTATGAACGCTCTTGGTAACTGGATTAACCCAAGCAGCTTCCTTGGTCTCAAGAGTAACAAACCCTGGTTGGACTGTCTCAAAAATCTTTTTCTTTGGATTAAGCTGGGAGAGAGGTGTCGCATCTAACGAAATCCACAGTTAGACCGCAGTCATCTGAAGGGATATTCACCTACTCTCAAACTCAGGGCCTTCGAAATAGACACGTTCACCAGGCTTAGAACCAGGTGGGGGTTGAATGAGTTCAATCCCACCCTCTTTCCCATCCTTACATGTAGCCTGAAGACAGTTTAAGATTCCAAATTGATAGGGAATGAGAAAAGAACGAACACAAAAGACCATAGCAAAACTCTTTACGCCACGCATATTAGCCGGCTTCAAGTTGCACTAGAAGAATATCTAAATTTGTGTCATAAGTTCAAACACAAGAGCAAACTCACCACGACGACAACTGACCTATCCCGCATTTGTTCAATAGGGACGTAGTTCACAAGGCCAGACACAACTGTGCGGGGTCCAGTTTCTTCACCAAGATCAATTTGCTGGAATAGTGTGTCAGCATAAACAATATCTATTACGATTGCCATACCTCAATGTATAGGCCGTCTGCGTCCGGATGCTTGACAACTAGTGACAAGGTCAACAAACATTCCACTGACAGAGACAATGTATCCACCATCCACGATATGACCAACACGAAGATCGATCATCGAAGGAACGGGTTCTCCTCCAATTTCCTCTTCCTTTCCGCCTTTACTCTTCTTTTCTCCTTCCTCTCTGGCATCTTTCTTCTTCTCCTTCTTTTGGACCCTTTCTTGAAATGATGACTCAGGTGCTGGAGCATCAATGACAGTAGGTCCAGACGTAGAAGGGACTGAGGAAGGAACAGGAGCAGCAAGAGCAGGAGGAACAGAATCTAGGGAGGGCGTATCTACGATCCTTTTTTCTCTCTTCTCTCTTCTCCTCTCGATGGCAGGTGCATCTTCAAAATCGAACCGTATAAATTCAAAAGCCGGTGCAAACGGGGCAGCCCCTATTCGTATAGACTCTTGATTTTGAATGTGGTCAAGATAACGACTGACACAAGGTATTGAATACCACTGGGTGGGTTCAAGTTGCGACTTGCATTCAAAATTGAGTTGACTCAGTTTGCCAATCTCGACATATGAATGACCTACCATTACAGGATGGAGATAGCCATAAAACGCAGCGTCCGCTGCGGTGAAATAGCTTGTAGCGATATACGTCCTTGGTAGAAGCACCGCATTGAGTTCCTAGCACAATTCAAAAGTCAGATCCAAGCTGATGTACACAAACATCAAATTTACCTTCAGCCGATCCTCAGTTACAATCTCACTGCTCTGTGTAATCCAATCAATGACTTCCTTCTGATCAGCTTCAGTTTCACCAGTAAATTTCTGTCCGTTTTCTGATACAGCCTCGACGAGTTCCTTCACAGGAGACGCAAGCTTATCAATGACATTCGGGAAGAAATGCGAAGACATGGTGCGTTTCTGGATGAATAACGATGATCTGGAAATAACCGATAATCGAATGAATGCCATGACCAGAACAGAAATGCACGTGATAGAACGCGACAAGAACGCGATCGGGATCATTCTTTCAATATGACCAGTGTAATTGCTTGGCAATGAAAGGTGGTTTAGAATGGATGATGACTTGCATAACCCAGAAGCTCTTATTTGTCAGGGCCATATTGCAGCTCCCTGAACACAGTACTGCACGTTTGATTTCAACATGTGATAGGAGACAATATTCTACAATGAGGCTCTCTCATTTTCTCCAGACTGATCCCTCAAGGTTGGAATACAGATTGAAGTATTTGACCACTGATTCTCTCTAGTGAGGTCGAGTCTTGATTACAGAGATATTGATATTGTACTTTCCTGGACTCTTTTCTGCTCTATTGTATTATAGATTCTTTGATGGTCAGTATTGAAATATTGATCTTGTATTAAGCGCAGCATAACAATGGTCAACACAGCAAAGATATCACATCATAACTGACACTTGAAGTCACTGCCATGAAGGTCCTTGTACATCCAAGGATTCCAGTAGATACACAAGCAAGAGACGCAGAAATTCAAATTCAATATGCAAGGTACAATACACTTATCAATAGCAAAGACAGCGACAATTACATGAAATCTATCATTTTAATCAGCATCATCTCTTGAAACTATGTCTGTTGAGTATATCGTCCGGCCTGAAGGAGGGGCAGCTGAGGACGATGATGAACCTATGATTATTAAATGATTATTAGAGGAAGCTAAGGATGGGGTAGGGGCAGGGAAGGGACCACCAGGACCTTGTAGAAAAGCACTACCAGGACCTGTCAAAGGAAGTCTGTATTGATGAAGAGTGGGGTGAGGTGAATGCCGTTTGATATCTGAATGTGATCTCGTTTCTGAGGGGTCGTCTGGATCGTCTAAGTGTGAGGAAACCTTTGAAATGTCCGGAGCAGGTGGAACTATTTGTGAAGAAGACCCGCCGTTCAACATATTAGTAGATGACTTGGATTGCCTGACTCGGGAGCCGTCTCCAGGACCAAATAATCGTCGACTTCTCTCCTTGTACTCTTCCCAAGTCTCTGTTGGCTGTACAGTGGAAGGATTATCGATACTTGCGTTTGGAGTAGTATGAGGAGAAATGGAAGCAGCAGCTTTCACATTTTGTCGCTTCCGGGCTTGAGGCTGAGGCTTGGACTGTGTTTTGGGTAGTAGGCATGGTGCCAGTTGCAAGGGAAAGAGCTCAGAATTTGGAGGGTCGGGTGACCTTGAGCGAGGCTTATGTCCGTTTTGGGGGAGTTGCATTGCAGGGTCGTCCCTGAGAAGATCTCTCTCACGTTTGTTTCTTGCTGCAAATGCGTTGTGCAATGGCTGAGGCATTGGAACAACAGCTGGGAAAATCAATCAGAGAAATTCTTGGGATCATTATGATCACTATTTGTTCTTACCATGAAGGAAATTGAAGTCGCGTCGGTTTTCAGCGACAGCCGCTGGGGAGCCCTAAGTCCACAGGTAGCGTTTGTGGAGAAGTAAACCCACCCAGATCATCATATCGGACCATGTTCCGGTTGTAATATTGTGCACGTCCCTGCCCAAGTGTTGAAAAATACCTAATGAATTCCTCCTATGGATACAATTGGTTGGACGGATCGAGTTTGTGAAGGGTCAACACATACAGTAGCGATGGAAAGTACAAACACAGCTTCTTTTGATACGTTCATACTACCTCCCATGAGCCCTAGTAGAATTACGTTGATTTAGGAGAGCAGGTACCGAGGTAGCATACCTTCAGCCTGGAGTATATTCTCAACCTGATTGGCAGGTAACAGGGAGTGGCCCCGGCGCCGTTCACCACTTCTAGATTGCGAAGCCTTCTTTGGATGTGGAACAGGAGTCCCTGCAAGCAGTTGCTCTGGCGGAACATCCGAATCCGAATCAAGTTGGTCAATCTCCTCTTCAGGGTCTTGCTCAGACTCCGTGACCCCATCGTCGACGTCGTTGGTGGCTATGGCATCTGTTGTGAAGTTATCAAGAGAAGCGCTTCTATCGCCATTCCCGTGCTCCTCGTAAAATGTGGAATGTAGAATGTCCGAGAGCATCGATCGTAGAAACAAAGGGATGGGGATTGAAGGGATAAGAAACACGACCATCATTAGGTCACGTCTTATCCTGACGCATTACCGATTCAATAGCATCACATAGCATCACATAACATTACACAGGTTTCTAAACGCTGGACATACATATTCATAATTTTTCGACGTTGATCACTTTACCCTGGTCATTGGTACCCTTCTCTAAGGAAATACTCAATACGCCGTTTTGAAGCTTTGCCACAATGCTACTGGGGTCCACGGGGCGAGGAAGCCAGATGGTCCTAGTGAAGGAATATTCTCGAGCATATGGCCGCTCGACTGCAATCCGAGTTGCATCACCGCTATTGTTTGCTTTGGTAGTTGAGTGAGAAGCTTCATGACCGTGAGCAGTACTTCTGGATCAAATGCTGAAAACATACCATCCATATACTCGGGAGAAGGGGCTGTATCAGCGGCCGCAGTCTTTGTCTCGGCACCAGTGGCATGGATGCCGGAGGACAATTTTTCTGTTACCTGGCCCTCGATGGTTATGCTCTGATTACCGTCCCCAAGCCGAACTTGGAGGTTCTCTTTTGAAACGCCAGGGAGATCAGCGTCGAGAAAATATTTGTTCCCTTTCTCTGTCACATCCACTGCTGGCCGAGCAAGCATATTCAGACCTTCGAAGGGGTCTGTGAATGGATGGTTCCAGTCCCAAAGGCGGGAGCTGACAGGTACGAAATGAGATGGACGTCGACCAAAAGGCTCGTCCAACATACGAAAGAGTGGCCGGAATTCGTGCAAGAGCTGTCGAGCGATGGACATGGTGAAGGTTATGTGTACGGCTCCAGCTTGCTGATATCTCAGTTTATATACTCCAAGTTTCAAGACGACAGGAAGCTGCTAGAACTTACTGAGTCAGATGCAGTGATTCAGCGGTGACGCAATTGATCGAGTCACCAGTGGACTCGAGCTCCAACCCGAGTGTGAAAATCAGTACATTACAGACATTACAGACTGCCAATTACATCGTACAGTATGTTAACAATAAGACAGAGGCTAGCTTCCTCAATTAGCTGGCCATTCAACCACCCACTGCGCAGCGACAGAGTGTTCCTGGTTATCATCATCCTCAAACTTGAGCTTGTAGCTCGGCATGTACTTCGATGAAGGCATGGTCTACAGTTGTCCTTTTCAGCAACAGCCTCAAGGATTAGACAGGCTTCTTACACGACCGCTGGGTTGCAGTTCCTTCGGCGTCCCGATAACCTCAGCCCGGTAGAAGCAACTCGTGTCAGGATACAACGCCATCACTGTCGAACCTGCTGGAAAGTCCTGGTAGGAACTTAAAGCTGCATTCGGATCCGGCAATGGTATGATCGATTTGATGTTCGCTATATATGTCCTAGGGCCAACTAAGCGTTGACAAAGAATAGACGCCGGAGAGGCTTACACGCCAGGTTGACCATCTTCTTGAGGCTCAGCATCCTGTACTTCATACTTAGCACTAGAAATGCATTTCGTGACGAGTGCTAATATCCAAGTATTTTCATCCGTGTCGGCAGCCCCTTTCAGAGGGGGCGGATGAAAAGCCACCTTGCGACCCTCTTGGAGAGGAAATGCCCTGTCGATTCTGCTATCCCTCCTGGGGACCTTCGCATCCCGGATATTGACTGCACTCGGACCCACCGATCCTCGTGCAGGGAGTGTGATTGAGACAGAGTTCTTCAGAGGATTCAATGTTGAAGAAGCCAGAGCACCGGAAGGCGACGGTGCTCGAGGCCGCTTGTTGCGCTTTTCTGGATACTTTTGTCGATATGGAAATCACCAATCATCGTCATACTTACCTGGCGGAAGACTCGCTTCTGGTGCCTTCCTCAGTGCTATTAATACTTCGACTCGCTCAAGGGCATCACCAAGAGCCCTGGAGTGAACTGAACAAACCGTGAGATTCTTACTCAAGGGCAGAAAAGCCTACCTCTCTTCCCCTATGGCATAGGTTTCAATTTCCCGAAGGCCATTCGAGAGTCGCTTGAAGATCTGTTTGACGGCATCAAAACCCTCTGCGGGCAGCGTGTCATCAGTAGGCCATGTAGATATCATCCTATTGACTCTCCCTATGGTCTCTGTCGTCGTGTTGATTGAAAACTTATTTGCCACTACTCTAATGGCTTCTGCAGCTTGTGCCCAATATTCAACCTCTGTAAATCAGGACAGAAAATGTGCATAAGGCAGTGGAGTACCAGGCGTGAGGAGGCCATTTCAATCGCCGACAAGAAATAAACAGTCTGACAGGAACGTACCCTCTGAAGTAGCGGGTCTAGCAGTTATGCCCCGCCGCCTATCCATGTATTCTTGATTGGTGGAACAACGTGTCACACGTCGCTTTCAGAGGTCGGACATGAATTACACAAAACCAAGCATTAATTCAGCTTGTAACTTTCAGACTCCGATTGACATTAGTGTCTGACATCCTCCTCACTGACCAAAGGAGTACATTCAGCTGTCTAAAGCTCTTAAGTTTTCATTCCTGTGTTTACTCTTGAGTTTGTTGCTAGTTTCCTCAAGGAAACATCATATACAACTGAACAGGGTTGATCGACTCACACACTTTGAACCACGAATTACTCACCTTCTTCTATTTTTTTGATGTCATATTTCAGACTGTCAAACCGTCTTCGTAGGACGTCATTCTTTAGGTTGAGCTAAGAAAGTTCATCAGTCAAACGTCCATCTAATTTGTGCAATGATTACCATGGAAAATCCAGTGAACAGGTCCTTGACAAAAATCGAAATTTTTATGGGCTCTTCAAAATTACCGAGAGTGACACTATTGACAGCCAACCGCGACTGGCAAAGATCGTCAATTGAGTCTTTCAGTACAGCAGGAAAAAATAAATGCCCACACCAGATCGTTGACCATGCTGATCACTCCGTGTAGATAGTCCTCAACAGGCAAGGTCATGCGATTGGTCCATTCAACTTTGACTGTATTACGAAAAGGAAAGAGTCATCTGGGAAGCCAACGGTGCACTCAAAGTGATCCCTCACGACCGAACATATCCGAGACACCTTGCAGTGAAATGAGATCTCGTTTCGTCAGATATTCTATCATGACCACAGTGAAGACGGCTGTTCGAAGAGAATTTGTCCACATGTCTTTCCACCTCCAGAACTGATTCTCCGGAACAATTAATGCCAATCGAGATATAGTCTCATGACACGACTGAAGCACGGGTTTAGCAACCTCCAAGAGAGGTGGAACTGACCAAAGTTTTCGTTAAGGTATCATGTCCAGTCTTTGCATGCAGAAACTGACGTTCTTCCACCGGAGTTGAATGCACCCTGTTCAGGATCCCAGACATGGTCCTCGCTTTCTTGTCAAGTTCATTGACTTGTTCCTTTATTTTCTAGCGTATGGAGTCATTGAGACATGTGGGTCTGGTAAGTGAACCACTGGTACCTCTCGAATCTCAACATCCTTGTCAAGCAGATCATTGAGTTGCTCAACATCCATGGTGTCCATGTAAGCAGCACGTTGAGGAGGTCAGAGGTACCTAGCATCTTCTTACTTGATTCTTAATTGTATCACGTGATGCAAATGCAGTTAATTCTGTCGTTTCTTCAGTGGGACCAAATTTCTGTATAAATTCTCCGCTCCCTTTCTCTCCGCTCAAAGAGATCTATTGACTTATTTGACGCTTTTGAACATTCCCTCACTGTAAATCCGCGGCACATGGAAATCGAGGATGTCAAGAAAGTTATCACTCGGTTGTACAATGATCCTGTAGATAATTCAGGAGCAACCGACGAGGTGTTGGCGCAACTTTACCGTTATCTGTCGGCTGTGTCCAGTGATGAAAAAGGCAAGTTGCACTGGTTTTGTAGTCGTGCAGACCCGACAACAGTTGGTGTTGCCTCGTTCCTCCTACGACTATTTGCATACGATGGAAACGAAACAGAGACGTGGAGGGGCCTCTTGCATACGTGTTTAATGAGGTGCTGTGATTGCATTGCACAATTTGAGATTATCAAGCGAACTTCCAGAACAACGTGAGTACGCGTCTTTTGGCCCTGCTGAGATCTCATCTTATGCCTGGTTTTAGTTATTTTGCAAAATTTTCTGCCGAGATTCTGGATGGATTTTGGGCAAGTTATGATGCTTGGGATGTTGATCAGATTCTTGGAGAGCTTGGCCGGCTGGGATTCACACCTATGAATACCAGCTCTTCCCTACATTCGCTGTCTGATCTCCCCTCTCCCATTTTGTTTCGATTGATGTCTAATTGGGCTGCATTTGCCGATGCACGAGTACAAAGAATCCTTCAATCATTTCCACCGAACACTGTGTTTGAGGATTGGCCAACTTCGGTCATTCCGCCTGGAATGCTCGTCTTCTTCATGGAACAAGCTCCAACGACAAGACAATGGGCTAGCACCCAGACGTCCCGTTACATTTCCCCTCTGTCCGTAGCAAATTTTACAGATGGACACATTCATGCTCTTGAAGCTATCTCTCATTGTCTTGTGTCGCGAGATCCACCCAGTGTAATTTCAGAGAACATGCCTTTTCGGTTTGCAGTAGATATCTTCGATCTTTGGGCAGGATTTGCCACAGCTTTGCGTTTTATACCCGTCGAGTATCTCAAATCCACTGACAAGTGCAAGGTTGACGTTCGCAAACTGGTTTCTGGCCACCTGAGTGATACTGGCACCCGTGAGTACTCCGGCATTGATTTCCAGAACGACCTGTTAAATCATGCGCCAGATTTTGCCGAGGTTTTACGTTGTTTCAATTTCCTCCTTAAGCGACTTGAAGCTTCATTTTGGACGGATGAGCCACCGGAGTACCCTTTGGTAGTTTTCGATACCGTTAAAAACAATGCGGCTTTTGAGAGGATCATCCAGAACAATTCCTCACATGAAAAATCTTGGCACTTAGCTTGGGTGCACGAGTATTTTCATTGTACACAGAAAATTGAACAGATTTACGGCAGCATTGTCGCGAAGATATTTGATTTTCTGCTCGAGGAGTTACAACATGAGCGTTTCGGTGAAGTGCGTCCACACATTTTTCAGTCTGCGATACGTGTGAGTTCAAAGCAAGCCTCATCTACTAGTTGGCTTATTTTGGCACCAGCTTTTCTCGTCTATTCTCTCTGGGGCTCGAGCCAAACCTGAATCGCAGGCCATGAAAGTGCTCCTTTCTACAATTGACATTCACGTAAACATCTTGAGCAGAGTTGCTTTTCACCGGGATTATGACAAATCTAACTGGGCCAAAGGTCGCGCAGATGCGCGACAGCTAATCCATGATGTTTTGTTGTTGGACGTACAACGGACTTCATTGGTTATTACCGAGACATGTCGATTCATGGGTCACGCTGCTTTAAACAAACCGCTTAGCAAAATCCCAGGTCTATCCGTCTGCACCGACTTGTGGTTGAATGTATACCGGTCTATCGGCCATCAGGATCCTCAAGAGCTTGCCGTCATCCTTCATCTCGTGTCAGAAGCATCCCATATTGATACACTGAACAAGAAGACCTTTGAGAAGATTCTACCTCTCGAAAGCGTTGGGCAGGCATATGCTAACGGTGAAGCAGTCGTCACTGCTATCAATAGCACTCTGTCCTTGATGCGTATGGGGTTCCTTGATGGTGTAAATAATATCGTGGATTACAGTACTTCCTCGCAGCTTATGGGGCTCCTGAAGTGTCCGAGGGTCGGCAAAGCAGTAATGCTCCTGCTACTTTCACCGGTCCCCGATTTCCATAGTACCGCAAAATCCCTGATTGGCCAGATCTTCAATGTCGATGGTCGTCTAGAATGTGTGCGGGCTCTTTTAGAGAACTTACCGGACCCCAGTCTGGATGGTCTTGTTGATTTTCTCATCAAATTTTGTGCATACGCCCCCAGCGTTCCAGAAGCCTGTTCCCTGTCCAAGTCATTAGTTCGGTGTTTTACCGATGTAATCGAAGCACTTTGTTCCAAACCCGACGGTCTTCTGCGTAATTCCCAATTTCTTCGATATGATGACCCTTGCGGGCCTGCCTCGCAGATGATCGAACTTTGGACTCTCATGTCCAAGGCCATCGCGGTCATTTTCAAACGCACACCAGCCTGGTCAATTTACTTCGATAATGTTGAAATGATCGAATGGATGCGGGATGCCTTGATTTTTGGTCGAGATATGTTAGCTCAATGGCAAGTGATCGAAGGTGCGGCAAATGGATTTTGGCAGAACCAACGGAAGAAAAGCCAAGGAAAGGCTGATACTTCTTCCCAAAGTTTATCAGCAATTAGGCAGAAGATGATAAGCTGTTTCCAGGATGTTATAAGTGAGTTGACGAGATGGCTGCGGTTGACAGACGAAGAGCTTCTTCACCAATCTTTCTCACTTCTTCAATCCTTACTCGACCTTTTTCGTAAAACGGGAATACGCCCCTGTGATGCAGTTTTACAGAAGTTGACGAGATACGTCGATTCTGCTCGCAAGGATGTTGACCATACCCGGAGTCGGCTTGACATGTCGCGCATCGCGTCCCTTGAAGAGACTCTATCTTCCTTCAATGATGACGACGACGAGATTGAAATCATCTCTGTAAAGACCGCTCCAAAAACTACTGCACCTGCCAAACAGGGAAAAAAAGCCATCCTGACTAACAATCTCAAGCCCTCAATACCTAAAAAGGAGGGGAAAGATCTTAGACTTGGTATTTTTGACCATACGAAGGCCCGGTCGAGCTATTTCACGGACAAGGACAAGGCGAAACTAGAGAGAAATGTACCTCCACTACCTACTCTTAAGAAGAAAGACAGGTCTCCGCCTGTAGCCTCCAACAACCAACGTAGCCTGTCCCAAAAGCAAAATCAGCACTACAAGGATGGAGCCACTTCTTCACTAGGCCCCAACAACAATTCAGAGTCATCAGAATCTGACTCAGAGACAGAGGCTTCTGCCGGTGGACTCGCAGGCCTTGCGAAGAAATTTACGAAGTCTCCAAAAGTCAAAAAGCCTGTCGAGCGAAGGCAAATCAAAACGCTCGACATTTCTTTGGCGCAAAACGCTGCTCTCGCGCGGATGCAACAACGCGAGGCAGCTCACCGAACGAGAATGCGAATGAGACCTGATATTTCTGGCCTTCATCAGGTTCTACTGTCCTGGAATTATGACTATGATGGGCAGACTCCTCCAGGATTCAATGGTCTGCTAAATTCTGTTCCTGACACGTTCTCTACTATCGACCAGTTTTATGGTGTATTTGAGCCTCTACTTTTTTTGGAATGCTGGGCACAGATTGCACAGTCGAAGGATGAAACACCAGAGATATTTGAGTGCAAGATCTCCGGTAAACAATCTGTTGATAATTGGCTAGAACTTGATATACTTTTTGAAGCAAATGTGCGCAAAGATTATTACCTCACCGAGACGGATGTTGCATTGCTTCGTCACCCACAAACCAACAAATGTATCCTGGCAAAAGTGAAGAGCTTCATGTCTAATTACCAAAATATTCAAGCTACTATACGATGCTATCTCAAGGTTGGTGTTGAGGACCCAGGCCTCCATATTGGGACCTCCTGGAAAATCAGCAAAGTGTTCAGGTGCGTTCTTACTATGGTCTTTGTCCGCTTCAACAACTGACCAACAACTGACCTCGAACACCAGTTTAAGCACTCTTCACCGTGAATACGCTGCTCTCAAGTCTTTGCCCTATTATGACCACGTCGATATGATACTTCACCCTAAGTTGCGGCGTGTCTCCCCACCTGATCGGTGGGAAATACACAAGACGATGTCCGATCTCAAAATCAACGAACCTCAAGCAATTGCTGTTCTATCAGGTTTAAAGACAGATGGATTCACGCTCATTCAAGGGTCAGTTTTTCGATCAAGGAAGTGATCGCTCGAGGCTCATTTATCCAGGCCACCGGGGACTGGGAAAACCTCTACAATATGTGGTCTGGTTTCGCTGTCTCTCGCTAAACGCCTTCGACCAGCTGTACCTATTCAAGCTGGAAAAGCCACTCCTGCGTCCCAATCACCATTACCAAAGATTCTTCTTTGTGCACCCTCAAATGCTGCCATTGATGAAATTGCGCGCCGCATCAAGGACGGTTACAGAGGTCCTGAGAAACGGGGTGATGGGTTGAAGGTTGTCCGCATTGGTGCTCAGCAATCAATGAACGTATCAGTTACGGACATATCACTCGATTACTTAGTTGACCAGGAAATTGATGCCCCACAAGATGCTGTCGACGGTGGTGAGATCGGTGGCATTAGGAAGGAACTGGAAGATATAAGGTCCAAAAAGAACCTGTTGCATAGAACACTCGAGGATAACGAGGATCCTACTCGGTTTGCTTTGATTCAGTCAGAGATTGCACAACTCAATACACGTCGGACGTTGCTCACTAGTCGACTCGATAGTCTAAAAGATGAACAGAAATCTGCGTCTCGCACGTTAGATGCATTGCGGCGATCTACCCGACAGAAGGTTCTTCAAGAAGCAGACGTCATTTGTTCGACATTATCCGGAGCTGGCCATGAGATCATCGAGCAGCTCGACTTCGACATGATCATCGTCGACGAGGCAGCTCAGGCCATTGAACTCAGTACCCTCATTCCTCTCAAATACAGATGCCAGCGCTGTATATTGGTTGGTGATCCACAACAATTGCCACCTACAGTCATTTCATTGGAGGCATGCATCACTCATTCCAATGTTTCATTGCTGAAAACTCATATCTGGGTACAGGCTGGGAAATACCGGTATAATCAGTCCCTATTTGTACGGATGCAAAAATCACAACCTGATGCAGTCCACCTGCTGAGGTGTGTTAACATCGCTCTTGGCTCGAATAATTGCTAATCCATCCCTGTCAGCATCCAATATCGCATGCATCCCGATATCAGTTTACTGCCGAGTGTTGTGTTCTATCAAGGCAGACTCAAAGATGGTCCAAAGATGGATGAGAAAACTATTCAACCATGGCACAAGAATCCCCGTTTCGGAACCTACAAGTTTTTCAATGTAATGAAGGGCCTGGAGGAAAGTAGTGGTCACTCTATCAAGAATGCTATCGAATGCCGCGTTGCCGTGGATCTCTACAACCGTCTCAAGCGTGAATATGACAAAATCAACTTGGACTTTCGGGTTGGTATCGTTTCAATGTACAGGGCGCAAATCATCGAGTTGAAACACCAATTCGGGAAACGATTTGGTAAAGATATCCTTGGCCGCGTCGACTTTAATACAGTTGATGGATTTCAAGGCCAAGAGAAAGACATCATTATTTTGTCTTGTGTTCGTGCAGGTCCTGGAGTGCGAAATATTGGTTTCTTGTCAGGTGAGATATCATCTCTTGTCTCGTCTTGTTACAGTGATTGAATTTTTTAGACACCCGACGAATGAATGTTGCGTTGACTCGCGCGAAGTCTTCCCTGTTTATTCTGGGAAATTCAATGACGTTGGAGAGGAGCGACAACAATTGGAGTACGATCGTGAATGATGCTCGGAAACGCTCATGTCTGGTCGATGTGAGTCAGGACTCCTTCCATGATTTCTACTTACCTTACCCTCGTTCAGATTGACCACACTTACTTCATTCAGTCGTCTGAAGCAAAACATGGCTCGTCTAAAGCTGCCGTTGAAATGCCACTGGCTCCTCTGCCCGTTCTGTTCCGGCCTCAGGATTCCAAACCAAGCAAGACCAAGTCTCAAGTCAGGTCGGGTGCCGATGAAACTCCCATTAACAACCGAACAGATGTTTCTCAACCCAAATCTCACGTAATTGGAGTGAAGAGAGTGGCTGAAGTTTCTTCTTCTGATAAGGGAGATGTCAAACGGCCTACTCAGCCCCCAACAAAGCGGGTAAAGAAAGAACCAAATCTCTTCATACCCAAAAACAACAAGGCTTGAAGCTAATTTCATGGATGATCAGCATACTCACTATTATCAGATAGAAGGAGAGTACTATTATATTTAAAACAACTTGTATTGATATGGCACTCAATTGTTTATATACGCTATCTATACTAGGGGGTTGTTCTCCGCTTTGACAGCTGGTAATTCCCAACGTTCGGGGCCAAAGTACGGTGTGACCATCAGAGAGCCGTCACTCCTCTTGAATGTTTTGGAATATGTACATAGGGTTGATTTTCCAAGAGATGAAAGCCAGGAGGCATTGACAACGGTCAATCCTTGGTGATAAGAAGCATGAGCATGATCAATGGAAACTTCTGCTATTGCATACCCTTTAGAAAAACTCGAGTTGTTCTGACGACTTCCTGGAATACAATGTAGTCTGGCGGCGGCCTATCTGACAAGACGGACGAGGGATGTAAGAATACATCCTCTGAAATTCCGATCGCCCGATAAGGAACACCACGACTATCGCTATGCTGAGACCCGCTAGAATGGTGAGATTCAACAAGGTCTTTTCGAGCGGCAACCTGGTCTATGAATGCTGCAGCCACAAGTTGTTTGACAATCTTGATCTTGGTAGCAAGCATAATCATCAGTTAGATATCTGACCACTGGACAAGATGCTGACCTGTTTCTTACTCGGGGGGATCAGCTTCGCAGAAAGCGGGACATCGACCTCTGGAAAGTACAGGCGTATAATGTTGATAATTTGTGCCCGTAGCTTATGTATTTCCTCCATAGCCTTTCAAGTCATGAATACAATGATTCAGATCACTACAACTGACAATGCGCACCTTCGGCCTCACAAAATGATGGGAACAGAATTCAGCACCTCCGCCATGGTACTCATAAGCACCAACGACGGAAAGAGTCTTCAGAATGTCACTTGTATACTCTCCGAGAGATGCATGTTTCTAAAGAAGCGGTAAGTTTAGGGTCAAAACTGAAGACTTCATCCTACATGTTGACTTTCAAAATATGATTTCCTGAGCAACCGTCGCTTTTCTTTAGCTTTGGCAGCTTCACCGGTTAAATGTGACATGTCTTCCTCCGTATGTTCTTCCATGTCATCACCTGGATCAATTGCCTCCTCGTATAGGAAGGGATCTCCGACAGACATGGCAGAGACAGCAACAATGACATACGGCAAACATTGATGTTGTCGACCAGCAGCTAGCATGCGCGAAAAACGCGGAGAAAGTGGGAACAAAGCCATGGTCCTACCAAGGTCCGTAACCTGATTGTTTGCTGGTTCATAGTCATGTGCACGAGGTTCTGGTTTGGTTAGAGCTCCAAGGTATGTCAGCACCTTTTCTGCTTTTTGTAACGCAACACGATCTGGAGGTGTTGGGAAGGGAAAGTTGGTAACTGCATCGATGTGCATGGTTTTCATCTGTAAAACAACTCCTTCGATCGGAGCACGCAAAATTTCAGGTGGGGCAAATGGTTGAAAATGATGTTCAAATAAAGCAGAAGAATAAAGTCGATAACAGTGGCCAGGACCGGTTCGGCCGGCACGACCAGCTCTCTGAGCGGCAGAAGCTTTGGATATCCAGCTGATTTGAAATGCTTGAATTCCGTTGGTCACATCATACATTCGCTAATAATATTTGTCAACGATTATTCCTCTTGCGTCATTCTTACTGTACCTCTTTAACCCTCCCACAATCAATCACATATCTGATCCCGGGTATTGTTAGTGATGTCTCAGCAACGTTTGTTGCTACGACCACTAGTCGTGCATTAATGGGTGGGGGTTTAAAGACTTCCATCTGTTTTTCACTCGGAAGTAAGGAATATAAGGGAACGATATGCATTGGAACTGAAGTGAAAATAGTCAGAGCTTGCATTTAATCTAACTCACGCTTTCATTACCTTCGGTCTCTTCAGTGTCTATTCCGAGCTCGTGGTTGATGTCATCGTCAAGATCACTTTCCAGATCCTCTTCATTCCCATCCTCTTCATCCCCATCAAGATCTGAATCGAAAGGGGCTTTGTTCTCGACATCAAAGTCAACATCCTCAGGTTCCATATCAACTAGCCATCGATTCAGTATAATTCAGTGCATGTCAGCAGACAGACACAAATTATAATTACCTTGAGCTGGATTAATGATCAATTTCGGTGCTTCTGAGAGGTCTTTGCGAGAAAATAGTTCAGCCCGGGTTCTCTGGCTTTCGCGCTGGTCTCGCCTTTGTTGGATTACCCTTCGCCCATATCGCTCCTCTAGACGTCTGCAAACACCAGTGATTTCATTTTGACCTGTGAGGAAAATCAGGATTCCTCCGGGAGGCAGGCGGGCGTGAATTTTAGAGGCCTTCTTTATAGCTTCAGCTACATAATTGGAAGATGTTCGTCGGCTGAAGTGAACTGCAACTGGGTGTTGACGCGCAGCGACATCGATAATCGGGGGAGTGATAGGAAATAAATTTTTGTTTTCCGCAAAATCACTAACACGGAGTGTCGCAGACATGATGATCAAACGAAGCGGCTACAAGACCAGGGTTCAAACAAGTAACGGATATTATACGAGAGTCCAACGAACCTTCGTCCTTTCTTTGCCCTCTTTCCACATTTCCTCGCGCAACTTGATGATTCGACTCAAAACGCCAATAAGAATATCGGTATTGATACTTCGTTCATGCGCTTCATCAATTATTATGACGGAGTACTTGCTCAAAAGGAAGTCGGCCGCTAATTCTCGCAGAAGTATACCATCAGTCATGAATTTAATTGATGTTGAAGGCGAAACTGTTGCGTCATAACGTATTTGATATGACACCTGAGAAGTAGTAAGAGACAGTTCATGTGCAACTCGATTGGCCATCGAAATTGCTGCCACCCTACGAGGTTGCGTGATCCCGATCATGCCAGGATTTTCTGTGATCGTTTAGCAAATGTTGGGTGGACGTTACACTTATCATCTTACCGCTCCCAGGGCTTCCGAAGCCAGCTTCATACAGGAACTGAGGAACCTGCGTAGTTTTCCCGCTACCTGTTTCACCGCAAATAATAACCACAGGGTTGAACATAATCGCTTCCATGATGGGCTGTTCTTCGCTCACAATTGGGAGCAGGAGACGAGCTTCCTCGACATCTTCTGGGCGGTTGATGATAATCGTCTTGACAAAGGATCTCTTTCCATTGTCGGCCTTATCCAGAACCTCCAAAGCAAAAGCTGTTGAAGGAAAGGTGAAGTCTCCACCCGTCGGTCCACGCATTGTCTCCTTTTCGTCAAGTTTACGCCGCTTGCGCGGTCGATTGGAAGGTGTGTTGATCAAGGGTAGGGGTTCAGTCTTGTGCGCAGGATCTGCGATATAATCTTTAGCGAGAGACAGCTGTTTCGTTGCCCATTCTTTGAATCCCAGTTTTCGGGACTCATGAGGACGTCCTTTCTCATCTTCGTTGCCGTCGTCATCAGCATACCCTCGGCTATCGGTTTTCTCTTTTTTTCCTCCTACGAAGGTGCCTTGGTCACTTTCTTCCTCGGCCTCTGAAACCGAATCGTATGCTGAATCTGAACTATCGAAAGATGAATCAGTATCATTTTGAGGTAGTGAGTGGAGGCGTGGGGTCTTCCATTTCCCTACTCCAGGTGCGGTCTATAAGCAGTGTCATAACCTTGTCATTCAATAAATGTTGCTTAAAAGGTACCTTTTTCAGTTTCCTCCTGGTAATAGAAGCAGCAACAGTACCGTCTTTGTTCCTCCGGAGAGCACTTCCAACTACTAATGGCTCATTCGTCACAGACACCGGCTGCACATCATTCAAGTCCATTTGCACATCCTCTGCCGAGGGTATTGACATCATGAACTGAGGTTCACGGATAGACTCCACATCCAACCCATTCAGCTCCTCGTCTTCATCCTTGTCCTCTGAGCTGTCGGTAACATCTACTGAATCCATGATTACAGGATGGCGCTTCCGTCTTCCAACACGACCTTGTCTAACTTGTATATCTTTCTCTTTCTCCAACCGTTCATTGTGGGTCAATGCCTTCCCAGTGCCCAAGGTAGAGGAGGACTGGAGCAAAGTAGAAGCAACCCCATTCTGAGATTTTCTGTTATCTGTTAGCTTGTTCCTACCACGCCCAGAAAAATGATGTACACCAATTTTTCGAAGATGAGAACACGCTCTTCCTTTTTCAATTTTTTGTCCTACTTATTATGAGTAAGAAACCCTCAAACATCGGTGACAGGTTCACTGACAATGTATTTCTCTAGGCGCTTTTTCTTCCTACTACTCCAATTGCCTGATTGTGCGTGAGACTGAGAGTTCATCAGGGAAAACCCATGTTATGAAAACGAAAGGAATAATTCCTCATCTTTGGATCACGTGAATTTCTTTTGACCTCCCATTTGAGTCGGAAAACTTGAATTGTTCTTGAGTGGCCTCCTCTACCAAATGTGGTGCGTTTCTGTCTAGACTCTGAGAATGCTTCCACGTTAAGTGATTGATAAAGCTTCTGCTAGTTGACACACTGACGAATGTTATTTCGTCACTCTCTTCCTACTCCAGCCCGTTTCCTCAAATTTAATGTTTATACACCAACTACAAGGGCATTCAAAACAAATGGAGCAAGAGCCAACGACTCTTCACATCTTCATGGTCCAGAAACCGCGTCGACCCCCCCAGATGCAGCAACGGCCGAAAGAAAGCCTGACGAGATACCTCTCTTCGCTCATGTTGGAAAAGCCGAGGTGCAATCTATGGACAACCTCCGCATCACGTCGAGACAATCAGGACGAGCTCTCATTCATGAAGAAAGCCTTCGGTGGAAATTGAAAAAAGGTCATGATGCCGCCATTGAGCGCGCAACAAATTTTATCATCCATAATGATCCCAAATCTTTTGGGGAATCTACCCGTGTCCTCCTTCTCCAGGACAACGTCCTTCGTGCGCTGGCACTATCGACTCTCGAAAAAGTTCTTTCGTTCTTCGAGACACAAGCATACTGGATATCTGCAGTTGCGCTTGGACGCATTGTGCGACGCCTAGTATCTCCAAAGCAGATGCAAGATAACACAACTCTTCTGTCGCTCATCCAGCCCTATATCATCCAACATCTCCGATCTGTACCTTCTGCCAACACTCAGTCGGTCTCATACGTTCCTCCTCCGATAATAACAACTACTTTCATATACATTCATGCTCTTCTCCGTGTGAACCAAGAGGAAGCCATTTCTATCTTCCGAATTCTAGTTGATACCGATTTCATTCCTTCCGCAGCGATGGTCGACTCCTCTTCGACCCAACCACTAGAACAAATCATTGATATGTCGCTCGTCAAGGCCGGTTTATACTGGAATTGTCAAGAAGTCTCGGAGACTATTCTCGTACATGCACTGAACTCTCCCGCTAATGTTGATCCATTCATTATCCAAAATGCCATTGATTGTCTATACACACTCCTGTCATCCCCTTCGGAAAGCAATCTCGATAGCTGTCTCAACATAATGTGTTTTTTGCACTCTCACGCTCCGATTCCTGATTCTCTGGTTCGCCAGTTCTACGAATGCGCAACTGATCTTGATGCTATGCCCACGGCAGAAGAATTTTATAGTTTTTCTCGCGATCCTCGAGCTGATCTATACCATCGTTATCCTCCTCCCCAAGGAAGAGCTCTGAGCAAGCTCATGGAGTATTCAGCGACCAGGTCTAGGAATATTCACCTTGTGCGAACCTTAGCGTCTGAGGCCGTTGAAAACCGTTTGTCTATTCCCTTAAATAACCGCGCCCGGCTTATTAATATCGTTGCCCGAAAGGGCATCGCGTCATCCGCTCGAGCCTTATGGGAACTCTACGCACTTGGGAAAGATGGTTCAGTCGTGTATGGGGATTCGGGGCTGATGGTACAGATGGTCAATCTGTTCACCAATTTGGCTGATCGTCTTCTTTCCCAAGAAGAAGGCGACTCCGAAGTCAATGATTCGGATGGTCAACAATCGGTAGTGACCTCTGATGATGTCCGGTCATTCGTGCACCATATCATATCAAAGTTTAAGGAATATCATGAACCTTGGAAGGATGCAGATCATCGAGCCATTACCTCGTTTGCCAGAGCCTGCTTCGTTGTCGGAAAATATACAGAGGGTTTCGACGCCTTCCAAGTTCTTCTGGACCGATTGGAAAAACCCGATCTACATGATGTCAACGTTGCACTGAGTGCATTGGCTAAGAAATCACCAAAGGCTGCTGCCAGAGCGATCAAGAAGATGGAAATGCGCGGTTTGCAGCCGGACTCTGTCACACTCGGGACTGTGCTGCACTACGCATCAGTTCACAATTGTCAAGAGGTCGTGAGTGAGATGATAGACCGAGTCATGAGGACTGATATCTTGAAATCGGACGTCAAGGTATTTGGAGCACTCATCAGAGCTCTGGCACAGCCGGAGCCAGACGACAGCCGGGAATCCCGTATCCTCAAGCTTCAGGGTGTCTGGAAGCTGATTCATCGAGCTCAGAACCCGCAGTTGCCCACTCAAATTGGCAATTATCTAGTCTCCCTAGCGCTCGAGGCGGGGGATGCGACATTGGCGTTTAAATTCTGGAATGTGGTGCTGAAAGACCGTGCAGAGTGGTGCGATCCACAACAACGCCTACAACGCGGTGCCATCATTTCACTCGCAAAGGAGCAGAACCAGCGAGAAGAAATCAGTGGAGGGTATCTGAGTACGTTACGTAGGGAGCTGAATCACTATTAACTGTACGGGATTACCATACAAAACTGGTTTATAATTAGAGGGGTTCAACTTTCTTTCAACTTTCTTTCGCGTGGCCTGAATCTGAGGACGTGATGGATGTGGGGAGAAGATCCGCGGAACCCCCGCAGAAGAACTTGCTGGACCTGA
>Ga0157368_1000313_pt1 | contig 23210 bp, 27 predicted proteins | sample AttbisABBM3_FD_113146 | JGI IMG/M metagenome (GOLD analysis project Ga0157368, IMG submission 113146) | Fungus gardens microbial communities from leaf cutter ant in Botucatu, State of São Paulo, Brazil - Atta bisphaerica ABBM3 | ecosystem: Host-associated > Fungi > Mycelium > Unclassified ...
GTCCTCTTTGGATCATCGATGACTAACACCCGCATTAACCTTGATATTGAGATGCTACGTGGCATAGCTATCACCATGGTGCTATTTCAACACTACCCATCACTTTATTTCTGGAGCAATCACCCATTTTTCAGCTGGATCTCACAGTATCTTACCTTCTGGACCGGTGTTGATTTATTCTTTTGCATATCAGGCTTTGTAGTTGGTAAGGCTCTGATAAACAAGTTAGACGAGAGTAAGAAAGTAAAAGGACAAACAAGCGTTGTCATTAAGGATTTTTTTATAAAAAGGGCTTTCCGCCTTTTACCAACTTCAATATTTTGGGTTGCCGCTGTAGTTATTCTTTCCAGCCAATTCAATAGCTCAGGTGCATTTGGTATATACCATGAAAACCTCAAACAGGCGCTTTCGGTTCTAACTTATAATTACAATTGGTATGTTAAGTCTGTAAATGAGGCTGGAATACCACCGACATTAGCTCCATTCTGGTCACTGAACTTAGAAGAACAATTTTATTTTGTATTCCCTTTTTTTCTAATTTTGGTTTCAAAGAAGTATAGAGTTCTGTTTCTATTAACAATATGTGCCATTTTGTTCTTTATAAAAAGACAGGGGTTTTTGTCTTTTAATTTTCGGGTAGATTCCATCTCGTATGGTGTGATTCTGGCTATTCTTTCTTCTCATAGTGGGTATGCAAGACTAAGAGATTTAATAAAAGAAAAATTTAATCAACCTAGGTTATTAATGGCAACTTGCATTACATTGTTAATCATAACACCCAGAATTCTCTGGGAATCATCCTTTATGGTTGGCACGATAGCCTTAATAAGCTTTTTTATTATCTATATGGCTTCTTTTAACCGTGTTGAAATAAACACACCAAATATAATCAGAAAACCGATGATATATATCGGAAACAGGTCATATGGACTGTATGTCATACACATGCCGGCAATATTTATAACTCAGGAGATTTGCGCTAGGCAGTTTGCCTCTCAGGGTATTGCGCCGCATGGAGATATACTTATTGATTTTTCAATCACCTTGACTAGCATTGTTATAACTTGGTTATTGGTTGAATTTAACTATATGGTGATTGAAGTCCCAACAAGAAAAATGGGAGCATCAATTGTTGCCAGAAGAAGGCTAGCATATAGCACACTAAGCTCTGAATAATTTATAAAGCAAGAGGTTGCAACCTCTTGCTTTATATAAATTACGGACAGAGATTAGTTAATGCTATGTTTCCCATAACTACCACTTCGGATTAAATATGTTAAAAAGCATTCACTACACAAGAGGATTCGCAGCGCTACTTGTTGTGATGTTCCACTATTCTTTTATGTATATAGGGAAAATTGAACCTTTTAACACAGCTTTCCTGAATGGTGGATTTGGTGTGGACCTTTTCTTTTTGATAAGTGGGTTTATAATTTCTTATGTTACGGAAAGGAATGGTAGCGTAGGCAATTTCTTTCTAAAGCGATTCTTCAGAATATACCCTCTTTTCCTTTTTATATTAATAGTCTCTTCCATTTTCTTGGTAAGATATAATGTTCACCCGATATGGAGCATGGTTAAATCAGGTTTATTTATCCTTCAGGACTACAATAAGCCAGCCCCAGAGTTTGATTTTAACTTTATTGGCCCTGCGTGGACCCTTTCTTACGAAATCTGGTTTTACTTTATTTTTGGCTTAGCGATGATGATAAATCATAGGCACCGGGTGCTCATAGCCTCAGCTATTCTGTTAGCTCAGGTTTTCCTGCTTCAACTCACCTTTACCGGTTCTATGTCGCTTAACTCCAGCTATGTGGCTGCTATCGGAGACAGCTCATATGCCGATCATGCCTTGAAGTTCTTTAGTACTTCCCTCCACTTGGAGTTCCTGCTTGGTATGTGGCTATGCGAAGCGTTCAAACGTGACTGGTTGAAACTTAATCCAGCAAAGGCCTATCCTGCTATCTTGGTGCTGATTACCTTTTCAGGGTGGCTTTACTTCTCTCATATCGTTTATGGGTCCGGGCTGACTAAATTCTACTTAATTGCACTGCCATTATTTATGGCAATAATCATTTACGAAGCCAACGGTAATATATTTAATTCACGCATATTAACTTTTCTCGGTGATATGTCATTTTCTATATATATCACACACTTTTTTATAATGTACCTTCTTCTTGAGCATCCACCTTTTTATTGGGATCATGCCAGCAACCTGACCAAACTTGTTACGTCTACAATTGCGGCCGTTGCATTGGCATATATATTGCACAAGTTGGTCGAGTTGCCATTCATTAGACTTGGAAAAAAGTTACAGGGTGGTGCGCGTCATTAAATCAAAACGCTGGCTTTTCGGGCCAAATTATTGAGCCTGAAGTGTCAGCATTCTCACGACTCAGTAAGACACGATACTTTTTCCATAGCGGTAGCACTTTTGCTTCTTCGTCTGTCGCCATCTCAAGATCAGCCGCATCCTGTAGTACGCTTATGCGCTGGCTGGCTTCGCTCATGAGCGTAGATTTGATAATGATGTTCATAGAAATGGCCGCAGCAGCCTGAGCAGCTTGTTGCTCAATGGTCAAAGCTGGAGCTTTAAATTTTTTTCCATCATATGAATAGCCGATGCTGATTGCTTCGTTATCAGGGATTAGTACCGCTAATACATTATCACCGAAGCTAACTTCCTCTTCTCCATCCCACACGACCGTATTAAAAACTTTTTTATCATGGACCAAAGCATAGTTAGCCATTACGCATACTCCTCTATAATTACGACACCAACTCCACCAGCACCACCTGGGCGCCCGATTGAAGAAGATTTAATTGATATTGCTCCAGAGCCGCCACCACCATAAATACCATTTTCACCAGCAGTGGATGAGCCAACCGCAACAGGGTTTCCGCCGCCACCTAAGCTAGAGGCGCCACCTGCGCCAGAAACAATAGCGTTACTTCCGACGATACCCTGCAGCCCTGCAGATCCCTTTTGATTTAAAAGGTTTCCCAGCGTAGGTGCTGCACTTGTCCCACCATTTGCGGTAACAGCGGTTAACGAGTCAGATGCAAGCGATCCTCCACCGCCACCAAATCCACCGGAAGCAGTAAGGTAAGTGCCAAACGTTGTGGTCCCGCCCTGTCCGCCGTTCCCTCCCGAACTACCACCAGCTGCACCAGTAGTTCCTGCCGTACCGACATTAATAGCTACTGGCAATGTTAATGATGAAGGGTCAAGCATCGAAACAGATGTATTGCCTGCGCCTCCACCGCCTCCACAGCTGCGTGTGTTTGCATCAGTCGCAGCAGAACCGCCGCCGCCGCCGCCGCCGCCAATAACAGTTACCTTAATTCTTTTAACACTTAATGACGGAGTGTAATTACCTGACGCGGTAAAAACGCGGATGTTCATTAGCCGTCCAGAACTCACAAGCAAATTGATAGCGCTTAACAGTTGATCATTCTTAGCTTTACTCAACTGCAGGCCCGACGCTTCAATCACGGCTGAAATCTCCTCCTGCACAGAGTCGAAAAAATTTGCGTCAAGCGCAGTTGGTAGCTCACCCGTCTGAGGATTGCCGCCTGTAAAACCATTTTTACCCGCACCGAACTTATCCTTCTGCGCGGTAGACGTATCAATACGATGCATAATTACTCCGGGTATTTGAAAATTACGTAAGTGTGAGACGGAGCCAGCTTCGTCAGGACGCATTCAGCAATCGTGTCGCCCCACATGCGCAGGCTGTCGGTACTGTTGCTGATAGCTGTCATTTCGGTGATCTGCGTAGCGGCGGGCATGTTCACCTGCCAGTAGTAACGCCAGTCGTCGCTGTAAAGTGAGTCGGTGCAGTCGGAAAGGCAGTTAAACTGGCTCTTGTTATAGCGGGTGATGGTGACGCCGGTGTAACCCAGCGCCTCCAGTTGAGTCAGGTAAAACGCCTCGTTGATGCCTCCCGCCAGATTGAGCTTTGCATCCAGGCGCTGACGCCGCTGCTGCAGCGTCTGCACGCCCGGCGGTGCGCAGCTATCAGGTAACCCGCTGATGTTTTCATAACGTTCAATCAGCTCGGTCACTGAGCGAGGATCGGTTTCCAGCATCAGGGCATCACCGCGCCCATGCACCGCAGCCAGTGAGGGAGCAAATCCCGTCAGCAGCAGGTCATCATCATCCCACGCAGGGCCGCGCGGCAGTAACGCACCCAGCATCTGCCGGTACTGTGCTGTTAAGTCCATGAGATTGTCCCCACCACGCCCACCTCGCCTTTAGCAATGGTGATATCAGTTGCCGGACTGACCAGCGTATGGCTGTATTCGCCCGTCGCAATACTGATGGCCTCGCTGATGCGGGACGGCTTCAGCACGCCTTCAGGCACGCCATCGCGCAGCATCATTGACCGCAATTCTGCCTCGACGGCATAGCGCACCGCTGGGGTGTCCGGGTTCAGGCGAATCTGGAAATTAACCGTATGAGGCGTTGGAGCAAAAACATAAATATCCGCACCGGCCACCGGGGCAAGCGGCTCAATATAGGCCTTTACGGCGGCAACCGTGGCTGCGTCGGGGATCGGGTTTATCAGGTCGCTGTTTGCCACCATCACGCCCACCGTTCCGCGCCCGCTCCAGTGCCGGTATGTCCAGGCGCGGGTAATGCCCGCAACTTCTTTAGCCCACACCTCATAATCGCCATCAGCGCCACCCTGCGGGGTCCAGTACCAGCGTTCAATAACGCGCCCGCGCCACACTTCTAAATCTTCAACATCAGCGCCACCCTGAATGCTGTCCGCTACCCCTGCAGACGTCAGGCCGGTAATGGGGCTGACCAGACGCATGGCAAGCCCGTCATCGGTGTTACCGTCTTTACCTGCTGTATCACAGGTAACCGGCACGCGCAGCAAACCTCCCGCTGACGTGGCCGCCGCCGTGGTGGTGAAGGACAACAGATCGTCGCGCTGAATGGTCACCCCGGCAGGAATGGTAATGCCGGATGTCGTAACGTCCCACCGGGCGAAGCCGACGGCAGCCGTTGCCGCTTTGCGCGGGCACCGCTTCATGTTGGCGTGCCGTGTCAGCCAGTCCTCATCAGCGAGGTCCGGCAGCAGGTTGCGCGCCAGATAGTCGATGTAGCCATACACGGTGTGCACCGCTGCAGCCTGCACGCGCCCGTAAACTTCAGCGTCGGTGCGGCGCAACGCAGCCAGAGTAGAATCTGCAGCCAGGCGGGTGAGAATATCGTTGCGGACGGTGGTGATTAACTGAGGGAGTGTCGGGCGGGTAAATCCACTGTCAGCCATTAAGTTCACTCCATAAATCGTCAAAGGAAAATGCCATGCGGGTGCCGTCCTTCTGGCTGATAACCACAGAGGCGCTGAGCGTGGTAATTCCGGTCCGTTCAGCCTTTACGTCCACGCGCACCGCCACGCCGTCATCCACCAGCCACTGAAGCGCCTGGCTGATATATTCACGCGCTTTGAGCGGCGTTTTATTGGTGAGTGTCGTGCGACTGAGAAGGTAGAGACGGGAGCCAATGCGGTCATTCTGAACGGTCGGGAAGCTGTCACCCCACCAGCCGTTATCCTGCTCCGGCCTGTCGTCAGGCTCAGCCTTTCGCCAGGAGAACAGAGAGATAATCACCGCGCGCGTAAGCGGATCGGGCGGCCACGTCACGTCACGCTGTACGCCGTTAATCACAATAATCATGACACCACCATTTTCTGCGTTGTCGCGTCAGTTGTGCCGCCGCCGGAGCCGTTCTCTTTATGCGTGTGACCGTTATAGGCCATGCGCATGGCTGACATGGTCAGGCCTGTAGAGTCGCACTTATCTTTAATCTCACCGGTAGATTCGATGTCCATTTCAAAGCGGGCCTTTGGCGCGTTGGTAAAGGTGATCGGCTTGCCTGCGCCATTGACGACAATTCCTGCGCGGGTCAGCGTCACCGACTGACCCTGATCGTCATATACCGCGACTTCGCCAGTCTTCAGCCCTTTGATGCGGAAGCGACGGTCAGAGACAACAAACACCACCCCATGTGACCTGTCACCATCAAAATAAGCAGCTACGGCCTCAGCACCAGTCAGCGGAGCGGCGGTAAAACCGTAGGGCTCCATATGCTCGATATCGCTTTTTCCCTCGCCACCTGCCATTTCAACCTGCAGCATCTGGCACTTTGTTGCCGTGTTAAGTCCGCGAACGACCGCACGCGCCAGCAGATTTGACAGCGCACGCCCCATACCTGAAATCGGGTTAGCCATCAGAAATCATCCTCTTCTTTCTTTTTCTTTCGCTTGCCGGGTTTTGCTGGCTCAGGGAGATAAGCATCCGGCGGGCCGACACGAATTTCGGTGACGGTGCCGTTCTCATCCTGCTGATAGGTCACCTCCGCGATCACCATCTGGCGATTGTTAAAGCCCAGGATGGGGTCAAAGACGATCACCTGCAGATTAGGCAGCCAGAGTGAGCCGTCACCCTGTCGCCAGCCCTGCACGGTGTAGGTCACCTCATCGGTACGCGCTGCACGCTGGCGCATCTCAAATTCTGCGCGTGCGCTGCAGGTTGCCGTGGTGGCGTTGCCGGTCTGGCGGATAATCATTGGTCGGTAGCGCTTCAGTCCACCATCGATGGTCTTTGAGCGGATAGCCGTAGTTGTGGCCTCGCCAAAGTCGTCGTCGTTACCCTTGCGCTGACCGGACACCTGATAGTCGCTGAACCGGTCCCGGATGCTCTTTTCTGTGTCGCAGGAAAGAATGTTTTCACCCAGCACCAGTGCAGTGTGTGCCTGCTGACTGCCGATGCCGCCGATTACCAGATTGCCCTGCGCGTTGTCATACGCCAGCGCCTGCTGCAGCCCGAGCATTTTATTCAGTACGTCCATAACCGTTTCGCCCTGGTCGGCCTGAATGCCCTGAAGCGCACCGGAGGCACCTCCCGCATCCACTACCTTTATGCTGAAAGGCTTTGCCAGCTCAGCGGCCACCTGCGACAGCGAACGACCGGCATACTGTGAAGGCGTGGCAGAACAGTCGATGAGGTCAGCGGTTTTACTGCGCCCTGAAATCCCGGTGCTGATGCTGCGTGCGTCGTACCGGACCGGCGTTGCCTCGACATAGCCGGTCAGCACCTTATCGGAGCCTATGAGTACCTCAACCAGATCGCCGTTTTTAATTCGGGTACTGCGCACCGCCTGGTCGGTATCGCCTGGCCAGCTGCGGGTAATCTCAACGGTAAAGTCGCGGGCGATACGCTCAATGCCAGCGGCGATCCTGACCGAAGTCCAGCCTCCCCACTCCTGACCGTTCACCCGTAAAATAACTGTGTTGTTCATCGTACCGGCACCCTCAGTGACTGAACCGGCACGAAGCCGGGATGGCGGATGCCATTACGCGCTGTGATATCACCGGCGCGGGAGGCTGAGTCGTACCAGTCTGCGGCCAGCACCAGTGCAGGCGTGACCTGCGATGGTGTGCGCTCAGTCATACGCTCGACCTGCTCCAGTCGGGCTGAGATATCGCGGTTAACGTCCGTGCGCACGGTGACCAGTGCCTGATATAGCCCATCATCTGATACCCGCTCCATCTCAAGATCGATGGCCTCATTGAGACTGTCACGCACCTGAGCGAGGTCATCCCATGAAATTACCGTGCTGTTATCCAGAGAAGTGGTTACACCGGAAGAAGCGGAAACGCTCACTGTCGCTGTGGTGTCTGAATCAGAAGCCGCACCACCTGAATCAGGCCGTATATTGCTGACGGCAGGATGCGACACCACGACCGGCTGCTGCGGGTCCTGCTGGCGTGTGATGGTGCGGTTTATAGGCTGCGGCAGACTGGTGACCGTTGCGGCCGCCTCGCTGATGGCCGTGGTGCGCTCCGCCTGCGCAACATAATTTCGCTGTGTGGTCTGAGCCTGAGCGGTTTTACTGTCGGTTTTCCAGACGCCGCGCGGTGCCAGACCTGAATCTACCGTGACCCCGGTCAGACCTTTGATCATCGACATCAGATCAGATGCATTTCCCGTCAGCCGCGCTCCGGCGCGCCACATGGTCTGCAGGCGATTAACAAAGCTCATGCAGCTGGAAGGCGGGCTGAGCAGTACAGATAAATCACCCTGAATCAGTCGGGATGCGGCGCTGATGCCAGAGTCAACATACTGAAAGGCACTGGTCACAGTACTGAACATTCCCGCTGCCTCATCCAGCACGCCGTCCTGCAGGAAGTCCGGCATGCCGTCCATACCAAAGGCACCGAATGCTGATGATATGGCATCATCAAGAAACGAAACGGAAGAGGATAATTTCTGGCCGGTTGCCAGGCCCGCCGTAGGGAATGACAGTTCGCCGGACTCAACGAAGCTGAAGCTGACGCGGCACATGCGCCCTTCGCTCTGCGAATGACTGACGCGCACGGCATCATCTACAACTACGGTCATTTCGCCGTAATAGGGATGCACCAGCGTACAGGAACCCGGCTTTTCAATAGCCTCAATCAGCCGGTTGCGCTGCTCAAAGAAATCATCGCCAATCAGGTAGGCCTGAACGCTGAAGCGGCGAGTTGCCCGGCCTAAATCCTCCGCCCACGGCTTATCGCGGTTCGGATACTCATGCACCTGCACGCGACGGCCAAATGTTGCCTCGTCGCTGTCCACCTTAAACGCGATGCCACGCAGTGAGGCATCCTGCAGATTATCTTTCCAGGCCATGGCTTACTCCGGACATAAAAAACCCGCCGGAGCGGGTTATTGGTTCGAGAATCGGTTGTATCCAACATCATAACTAAGCCAGGGAGTTGCGCTACCAGCTGGAGCAGCAACACGCATTCCCGGCGGCGCATTCTCAAAGTTGACCTTCAACTCTCCTGCTTGCGGTCGGCCAGCAGAGGATGGGCGATCAAGACCCACTTTAGGATCGTATCGACCTTCAGGAATAGGATTATCCATCCCGAGTATTTCACGGAGCCTCGGGAAGAAGCCGTTATAACCCCGCTCCCGTTCCTGTGACTGCATCCGGTTTACCAGAAACTCACCCTTGCTTACACCCTGGGCGTTTGCCTGCTTGTCCAAATCCTGCAGTTGCTTCAGGAGTGAGATTGCTATGCCAATCGTGATTGTCATTGCGCCTAACCGGCTGATTGTACCCAGCAAGCCAGAAAGCGAACTCGCAAGAGTTACTGCCTGCTGAAGAGATCCAATCGTTTTAATGGCGAAAGAACCGGCCATTACCGCACCGATTCCCTCAATAACGGTTTGCCACCCCCCATTTCCTGAGCGACATTGTCTATCTCAGTCCAGACCTGCTTCACAACCGGGCCAACCTGATCCCAGTTGTTGATTATCAGCAAAGCACCGGCAGCAAGCGCAGCGATAGCCAGCTTGGCAGGCGACAGGTTCATGACCATGTTAAGCACTTTAAAAGACTGCGAAACGGTCCCGACCGCGACGCCAACTCCAACCAGGGAAATAGCGAATTTCGCAACCGACCTGACCAGATCAGGGTTATTCCTGACAAATCTTTCGGTCTGCTTTATATAGGGCATGAGTGCCATAACGCCCTGCTTAAGCTGTGGTGTGAGGGCATCACCCAGCGCCAGGCTTACAGCAGTTATGCCATTCTGCATCAGAGTAAGTTTGTTTTCGGTAGTGTCGGCACGGGAGTCATACTCCTTTTGCATTGAGCCAGCATACTGCTGTGCATCAGCAACCTTTCCGAAGTTTTTGCGAAGCAGGTCGAGATTATTAAGAAGCGGCGCGATAGCCTTTATCGACTCTCTACCGAACAGCCATTCGAGTGCTTTTGATTTGCTTTGCTCTGGAAGTTTTTTTATCCCTTCGAGCACCTTCAGCATGGTTGCTTTAGAATCTTTCACCATCCCACTGGCCAGAGATTTAGGCGTCATGCCGATCTGTTTCAGGACCTTCTTAGCATTTCCGGTATTAGCATTGGAAAGCGAGAGCATGAAGTTCTGGATGCCTGTGCTGGCAACTTCAGACTGCACCCCCATTCCCGCAATAGTGGCACCCAGCGCGGCAAGATTGCCCGTTGAAACGTGGTTGACCGCTGCGAGCGATCCGACACTGGTAACTATTTCAGAAATTTTAGCTGCGCTGGCAGGGCCGGTATTGCCGAGGTAGTTCACCTTATCCGCCAGCCCGACAACGTCTTTCTGCGTCATTTTGAAAGCGGTTCGCCAGGTCGCCATCATCTGCCCGGACTCTTCCGCAGTCTGGTCAAACGCAATACCCATCTTGGCCGCATCTTCCGCAAACCCGACAAGCTCATTTCGGGCAATGCCTGCCTGACCGGCAGCAGCGACAATCTGACCGATGCCATCGGCCGTGATCGGCAGCTTCGTTGACAGGTCAATAACGTCCTGGCTCATTTTCCTGAAAGCGTCAGCGTTATCCAGACCGTCAACAACCTTGCGGATATCAGCCATTGTTGATTCGAATTTAATGGCCTGATTTACGGGGATAGCCAGCGCACCCAGAATGGATGCGCCAATAGCTGTTGCCCCGACAGCAAGCGATGAGAATTCCTTCTGAAACCCTTTTAACTGGCGCTGCATCCCTTTCATCGGGCCGGTGAGCTGGTCTACGGCCGTGATGATAGCCTTTAACTGAAAGCTGTCAGCCATTCTTTATTTCCTCGCTTATGCGTACTGCCTCTTCCTCAAGCTCCAGAAAATCGGAAAGAGCTGACCGCTTTAGTTCAAGAGGGTTTATTCGCCAGAAGTGAGCGACGTTGTAACATCGCTGCCGGAGATTTCTCCCGCTCCCGAGCCGGTAAAAAAACCCATAATCGTCATTGAGGCTTTGAAAATATCAATCTTCGCCATCTGGCTGGCAGACGACCGCGGAATCCCGGCCAGTACCGGGATATAGCGCAGCGATACCGAGCTGTCGATTTTGATATTGCCTTCACTGCCAATGGTGAACGGAAAGCCGATTTGCTCGATCTCGTCAAATGATGGCTCACGCAGTTCCAGCACATGGATAGTCTCACCATGTGCCGTGATAGGTTTTGAAAGCTGAAGTTCACTCACTGATAAAATCCTTCTGAGCCGTGGAATTCGAGGTCTACCGTACCCTCTTCCGCATTGTGGTTTGCTTCACCGAACTGGAACGCTTCAGACAGCACGTAAACCATGCCGTTAGCCAGCTCAGCGGTGATGGTCATCTGGTCCGAATCCATCAGCTTGGTGACCGGGAACGCCTTTGGCACCTTGAAGGTGCCTTTAACGTATGGTGCGCGGTGTGTCTCTTTGTAATCCACGTCACCGGCCAGGCCGATAACGTCATCACGCACTTTGGTATTCATCGGCACCTCAATGCCGCCGGTCAGCGACAGCTGCTGGCCGTCCACCTTGACGTATGCTGTACCCGCAATCTTTGCCATTACGCGGTCTCCTCGCTGTATTGCAGACGGAACTGATTAAGCAGCGCAAAGACGCGCAGCTGGTTGACGTAATCCGGCGGGAACAGAACATCCACGCGGGTCGGGTCGCTGACATTGCGCTCAACCACCAGATGTTGCTTGAAGAGATCGAAGTTCTCCACGATCCCCGCCCGCTCCATTGTGCGGTAGCTGGCGCACATCTCACCTTTCAGCACGGCAGGCGTCACGATGGCCTGACCCGGACCGAAGCGCGTACCGTCATTCGCCAGCTTATGGCGCGGATACTTACTGGTGATGATGCTCTTCAGCTGACGGATAACGTAGGCGCTGGTATGCAGCGTTTCGCTGTCCAGGTAGCTGTTGTCCGCAACGCCATAGGCGTTTTTCTGATAGGTGGTAATGTCGCGCTGAATGCGCAGCACACCGCTTTCAGAGTAGGCCGTGGCGATACCGTGCTTCAGCAAAGACTGCTGCTCGGTCAGGGTAAAGCGGCTGCCTGCCGGTGCCGGTAACGCGCCGGTCAGCTCACCGGTCTGCGTCGGGCGGGCCGGGTCAGTGCGAATAAACACGGCGTTGCGCGCGGTGCGCAGTGCGACCAGCTCATCCGCCGCCGTCTGAACTTTAGGCTCATAACCGGCTACGGTAATGTGCTGGTTGTTCATGGTGTCACCAAAGGCAACCAGCTCGGAGAGCGTGCCGACTTTAGCGGTGTAGACGTGGCCGTAAAGCTGACGCGCATAGCCCCAGCGGCCGGAAGAATCGTTCATCTCCAGCGCCAGCGTCGCCAGCGAAGCGGAATCACTGAACGGGGTGCCGATGAAGTCAAACGGCTCATCGCCCATCGCGGCCACGGTCGCAACCAGTGACGGTGAACCCGTTCCGCCAGACATCGCGGCAATAACAACGTTTACTCCGTCAGGCGTGGTTTCGCTGCCCACGGTGCCGTAATAGTTCAGTGCCAGCGGAATGCTGTTGCCGGTAAGCCCTTTGTGGCGGGCAGTGAGCGTCACCACGCCAGCTGCAGCAGCGGCGGTCACCGGAAGGTCAGCATCAGCGTTAATGGCAGCGGCCAGCGTCGCGGCCACAGTTGCAGGAGCGTCTCCGGTCACTACTGCTGCCTGCACACGGTCCGCCCCGATATACAGGCTTACCGTACCTGACGCCTGAGCATTGCCGGTCAGCGTCACGGTGCCTTTTGCGGTTTCGCCTTCCGGCTCGGTTACCGCGATAACCCACAGCTCACCAAACGGATCGACAGCACGATAACGCGCCACCATACGGGCCAGCTGGCTGCCACGGCCTGCCACCTTACCCGCCAGCGCTGCAGACGGCATGATGGTAAGTTTTTTTTTAACGATGGTGCTGTCGGCTGAAGCGAGGCCAATCAGCAGTGACGGGCCGCTGCTCTGCGTGGTATTCGCTTCGCTGTTGTCCATTTCGGCCCAGAACAGCGGCACGCGGAGATCTGACGGAATAGTGGGGAACGAGACTGACATTATTCACCGCCCTTTTTCTTGGCGTCAGCGGCAGGCTTTTCTTCTTCCGCACTGACTTCTTCGACATCACCATCCGCAGTGCGGCGGTGCCAGTAACTGCTCTCTTCGACGTTCCGGCCTTCTGAAGGCAGCAGATCGCCCCGGACAGGGTCAGGAACTGACCGCCCGCGCTTAGGTCTGAGTTGCATGATTTACTCGCTGAGGTTGATTTTGGTGTGGTGTTCAATAGTTCCGTCAGGGCCATTACCCGGATCGATGTAGTCAACGTTGATATCGACCGTTTTCAGTTCGTCCAGGGCGTCAAGATCATCCTGCTGGCGCGTGTCCTCTTCGGTGATTTCCCGCGTCAGCATGAATTCAAACTGGTAGTAGAGGCGACCCCGATCCATATCCAGAAGCTGACCGCCGGAATACGCCACCGGGCCTGCGTCTGAATCAGGCTCCCAGCCCAGCAGCGCCTTCCAGATTTGCTGTCGCACGTCATGCACAGCGTCATACCCTGCCGCCTGACCACGCTCATCGCGCGTATTGTCCAGCACCATGACCACCGCAAAACCTTCGGTCACGTTCTGCCAGTAATCGGTCATGGACTTCTGCTCAGCAGTAATGTCTTCCGTCGGGATCACATACGCCGCCGGCAGCTTCATTTTCCCGGTTTCAGGGATGGCCTTAAATTCAGCCGCCCCGGCCACGTTGCCTGCAAACATCGGGCATCGCGCCCGGAGTGAGGCGATCACCAGTGATAGCTTCATTTCTTTTTCCTTTCAGGACGCAGGGAGGTACGCAGCGCGCGGGTCAGCACATAGCGGGTCCACGTTTTGCGCGCCTCCAGTACTTCGGTCATGTAATTTTTGCGCGGGGCAACACGCCAGCCATTACCGCCGGACTTGCCTTTGTGGTGGCCCTTTTTGCGCTTAGCACCACGCTTCACACCGTAGAACAGAAACGCCGGGTAAAAGTCGCCATCAATGAGGCGGTTGCCCTCTCCCCGCTTCTGGTTTGGCGCAATGCGCACCATCAGGCCCGGACGGCTTTTTGATGCGCGGGGAACGTAATAGCCGATGGACCGCGCCAGCCTGCCGGTCCTGAACCCCGGATACTCGCCCGGAGCAGAACGACCGCGACGCATGACCAGACGCCGGGCATCGCGCATATGCACCTGTCCAATCTGAATAAAGGCACGACGCATTTTTGCACGGTTAAAAACAAGGTCTTTTGGCTGCTGAAAATCAACGTGCAGAAGCGGCTTAGCCATACATCCCTCCGTCACGTTCCAACGCGCCCAGCTCCTCACACTCCAGCAGCAGATAGCGACCTGAAGAGTTGAGGTCGCGCAGGCGCTTGACGCGATACACGTAGCCACCGTAAACCACCTCAAAATCAGAAGTGATGCCCCGGCGGTAACGGATGGTTATGTAGTGGGTTATGGTGTCATCAGCCTGAACGGATTCGTGATAGGTTGTGGCACCTACCTGCCGGACCTTCGCCCACACGTCCCTTTCATTCTGATAGACCGGCTCTGTGCCGTAGTCCGCCGCCGCCTGGTCGATGCGCTGGCGCAGGTGGATGCGCTTATCCAGCTCACCGGGATCGGGTAGTGTGTAAATGGCACTGGTATTTGATGAGCGTCGCTGCATGCTAATACCCCGACACCGGCAAACGCCGCGAATAGAGCAGGAACTCAAACGCCTGCGGGGTCTCCGTCATCTCCAGTTCTGACACTGAACTGCGATGCTCATACCAGTGACTGACCAGCATCAGCAGGGCAAGCCGGATATCTTCGGTAATGACCATGCCATCCGTATCAAGCGGTGCAATATCTGCCACCGTTTTATAAAGATTGCGGTTGAGGTAGGTCGCCGCCTTTGCCTCGGCTGCCAGCGCAAAAAGCTCAAGCAGCCGATCCTCTTCCGTGAAGTCGCTCTCCAGTCGGCACTGCTGTTTAATTTCTTCGAGCGTCAGCAGCATGGTTTTCAACCTTTTTTGTTTTTGCCTTTTGCTGGCTCTGGCTCTGGCTCTGGCTCTGGCTCTGGCTCTGGCTCTGGCTCTGGCTCTGGCCCTGGCAGAGCAGCAGTACCGTCTTCAACCAGCTCTGCATAGCCTTTTTTAATCAACTCGCGGCCATGCTGCTCGTCGGTATCGATGGTGTTGCCTTCAGAAACGACAGTGCCGCCGAAATAATTCGGTTTAATCAGAAGCAGTTTCATATGTAACTCCCGGAAAAGCGGCCCGAAGGCCGCCGTTGATGTTACGCAGCTGCAGCAGGTGCGGTGAAGGAACCATAAACGAACGCCTCAGGGCGCTTAACGGCCAGCGCCAGACGCTCTTCACAACGGATTGAGATCATGTTTTTCTCAAAGTCGTCGGCGTTTTCGGTGGAGATAACCACGTTGGCATCTTCGCGGTCGAAAATCTGTGCACCGGCATTGAATGCGCCGGTCAGGAATTTACCCTGGAACGCTGCTGCTTCGGTCGCGACAACCGGCAGCCCCCACAGGGTAGGACCAGTCAGCGCTGCCGGATTCGCCAGAATGTAACGGCCCAGCGAATCTTTAGTCAGCTCGATCTTCGCCCAGTCGATGAAGTGCAGAACATGGCCGGACGCCGGGAAGCGTGCCAGCTGCGCCTGCAGCATAGCCAGTCGCAGATCATCAATACCGCTCTGGTTTGCTACGCTGAAGGCAGCTGCGTATTTCGATGCCTGCGGCACGATGCCGTTCAGGTGTGTGCCAGTACCATCGCCGAACAGAATTTCCTGCTCTTCAACGTACTTCAGGCCGTAGCGCAGTTCGGCGTCAATTGTCGACTGCAGCTGAGGCATGTCATCAAGAATCTGCTTAGCGGCTTTGAACAGGTGCGCGATGGTGCGGACCGGTGTGATTTTTTCCGCAAAAGTGATATCGCTGTACGGCTTCTTGGTGTTCTCAGCAACGGTCGCTGCATTATTGGTAAAGCCGGTCTGCTGAACCCAGTAGATGGTATTGGACTCGGTACGGCCCGGTGCAATCAGGTCGCGGATAAACAGGCGCTGTTTTGGCTGCTGATCGATGCCAGGCAGACGGTCAGGTGCAACAATTGATCCTGGAACATTTACTGACAGCAGTGCCGCTTTAACCGGAATGCTCAGGCGCTTATTGCCTTCAATGCTGGCTGAAAACGCCTTCAGCGCTTCAGAAGAAACAACCTGACCGCCCACGGTTTCGATCACGTTTTTAGCATTCGCCAGCGGCATCTGTGCAACGTGCTGCTCCAGATCACCCAGCGATGCTTTCAGTGACTTGTTTGCCTCAGTCAGCGCGTTAAATTCAGTGGCGATTTTATCTACTGCTTCTTTGGTTTGAGCAGACAGCTGGCCAGAGGTTTTCGCCTCTTTGAGCGCATCTTCAGCCTTCTGACTGAAAGTGCCGGACACTTCCTCCAGCTTTGCAGATACCTTTTTCAGTAACTCATTTACATCTGACATGATGAATCCTTATTAGCCGAACGCGGCCAGCGCGTTTTTAAGTTGAGCAATATTTTCGGGGTTGATTTCGTCGGTAGCGCCCGGCATACCTTCAGGGGTGGCAGCAGCGCCTGGCTTGCTGCCGGTTAAGGCTCTAAGAAGTTTTCGACGCTCGGAGCGCGGCGCATCGGTTTTTGCCAGCATCGCGTCCAGCTTGCGCAGAGCAGCTGCAGGACTGTCGTCGCCGTCAGCAATCTCATCTGCCGCCAGCAGGCGATCTGCAAAACCTTTTTCAACCGCATCGCTGCCGCCAATGTAGGTTTCTGCATCCATCATCGCGTCGATGGTGGAAGCATCCAGACCGGTCCGTGCGACATAGATATCGTTCATCGCCTTATCAAAAGGCACCATGTCCGCCGCAATCTGCTGCAGGTCGTGACGGTTGCCCATCGCGTACACCCAGCATTTATGGATCATCAGGAAGGCACCGCGACCGATCTGCACCTCATCACCGGCCATCGCGATAATCGACGCAGCAGAAGCAGCGAGGCCCAGCACCTTAACGGTGACTTTCCCTTCGTATTCACGCAGCAGGTTGTAAATCGCCAGGCCTTCAAACATGTCGCCGCCCGGCGAATTGATGTTCACGGTCACGTCGGCACCGCCGATTGAGTGGAGCGCGGCAGCAATGCGGCTGGCGGTAACGCCGTCGCCGTACCAGTCAGCGCCAATGACGTCGAACACGGAAATGCTGTTGTCATCACTCTTTGCGGCCTTGATGCCGCCGTTCCAGCGCTCCATTGCAGAAGACGGCAGATCGCGATTTTCGCGCGCAAAAGGCCGCCCCTCCGGCGCTGCCGGAAGACTTTTTACTGTCATTGGGGGTGCTCCTAAGCCGCCTGTTTAAGCGGTGATTGTTCGAAAGGAATGTCCGGGAAAACGGCGTTGTGAACTTCACGCAACAGCGTGGCCCTTGCGGCGGTGCTGTTTTTGCGTAAGTCTTCGAGCGGTGTCAGATTCAGCTGCACGGTGTAGATATCACCACCCTCAATCGGCGGCAGATTCTCCAGACGGCGCACGTCATTACGGGACATCCAGCCATTCTGCAGCGCAGTGGTGTAATAAGCGGAGCGTCCGGCGCTGTCGGCACGAAGCAAGCCTTCAACGGAGAACTCAGCAAACAGGTCTTCATCACCGTTCAGCAGGCAGCGTGAAATCTCCTGCTCAATGTTCACCAGCATCGGGCGCAGCGTATTCGTCAGGAACAGCAGGTTCATGCCTTCAACGCTCGACGCCCAGCTACTCTGCTTATCAACGTGACCCACCATAAACGGCGGCACGCGGAACCAGCGGCAGATTTCCTCAATACTGAATGATCGTGACTCCAGCATCTGAGCATCTTCAGGGTTAAGGGTGATGCCCTGATAGGACATGTCACCCTCAAGGACCATCACCTTGCCCGCGTTTTTTGAACCAACGAACCGGTTGAGGTTTTCGCGGTTTTTCTGGCGCTGCTCTTTGGTCAGCAGGTTCTTTGACAGAAAGAAACCTGACGTCTGGATACCGTTTTCAAAAATTTTTGCGGCTGATTCTTCGACCGCCATCGCTGCGCCAAACACGTCTCGCCCGGTGCGCATCGGCATCATTCCGCATACACCATCCAGTCCAAAACCCCGGATGTGCATCATATTTTTAACCGGGATGATGCGCGGTACGCCCTTCTCCGTGTATGTGTACTGCAGTTCGCCACTGTCCAGCCGCTCCACCTTCATGCTCTGGGGAAGCAGCGGAACCAGTGAGACCAGCTTGGTGCCGATCATCTTTTTCTCAACGTAGGCATTACCCCGCAGACAGATACTGGCAACGACCATCAGCATGAAGCGCGATGGCGTCATTTCGCTGTTCGGGCGGCGGCACAGCAGCTGATAGGCCGGATGATTGAGCGCCAGCTTGCGCGAGCCGTCAGCAGCACGTTCGTAAACCTTCATCGGCAGGGTTGAAACTGACTCGCTCAGCAGGCGCACGCAGGCCCAGACAGAGGCCAGCGCCAGCGCTTTCTCGGCTGTCACAACCTTACCGCTGCTGCTTGTGCCGTACCACTCCTGCCAGAACGCAGCGTCATTAAGCCCAATCGACTCACCGAGCCAGTTCACAATCGCGCTCTTGATGCGACCCGGCTGTTTTTTTTCCTTCATCAGATACCTACCATGATCGGGTCATCAAAAAAGTCATCAGGATCGCCGCTATCCACCAGCACCGCATCCTCTGCTGCACCGATTGCCATAGCCGAAGCCACCACGCCATCGATACGGCCGGTGCTTTTCTTTTTGGCAAATATGCGGTTATCCTTCTGGTCAGCTTCAAGCACTGCAGAGGCGGCATTCCAGCGCAGGCAGGGATTAGGCCGGATAACAAGCACCCGGTTATTAAGGTGCTCTTCAAACAGCTCAATTGATCGCGGCATCCACAGCCCGGACTCCTGCGCTTTATAAAAGCCCTGACCGTGCGGAACAAGGTCAACGCTCACAGACTCGCTTTCGAGTTCGGGCTCCAGATACTTGATGCGGTACTGCTCAAACGCGATGCACTTAATATCGTATCTGGCCGCCAGCTCACCGATACGCACCGCCACAAAACCGTAATTGACCGCCTTACCCGGTGGCGCGTGAATAAAGCCGTTACTCAGCCAGGCATCATAGGGAACATGGTCAGTCTTAGCGCGCTCCAGCAATGAGTCCTTCGGCGTCCAGAACTCAACTAAAAGCTTTTTGGATTTCGGAAAGTAAAGCGCCAGTGCCGTCAGGTCACGGGAACCGGACAGGTCCAGACCGCCATAACACTCTTCACCCGCTAAATCCTCCAGATCAAAATCCTGTTCGCAGTTCATCCAGGTGTCGCTGTCAATCCACGGATCGGACGCTTCCACCCACTGACAAAAGTTCAGGCGGCGGACGATGCTCTCTTTTGATGGCATGCCGCGCGCCTGCGTTACCTGCTCCCGCAGATATTTATCCGTGAAGGTCTGACCCAGAGACGGGTTAGCTTTTCCCCAGCAGGACTCATCCTTAAACGGGTCATCGCCCTCATCAAGTGAACAGATGAAGCTGAAGAAGCTGTCATCGACCAGATCACCGGCAGCAACCTTGCGCCCGTACTCGTGATACTCATAACAGACGCTGGTTTTATCGTGGCCGCTGTTGGTGATCAGGAACATCAGCGCCTGACGGCGACCTTTTGTACCGGCAAGCATCATCTCAACAACGGCATTTGTTTTGTGCTCGTGAACTTCGTCAATCAGTGCGCCGTGCGGGCGCGGTCCTGACTGACCATCATCTGAGCTGATCGGCTTGAAAAAAGAGCCTGTCTGCAGAAATGCAAGGTTCCATACGTTCAGGCCGGTACCGGATTTGGTGATGCGCTGCGCCAGAGCGGGAGACTGATCGACCATCGTCACCGCATCGCGAAACAGGATCATCGCCTGGTCTTTTTTCGTGGCCGCGGCGTAAACTTCAGCGCGTGGTTCTTTATCCGCCATCAGCAGGTAAAGACCCACACCGCCCGCCAGCGGTGACTTGCCGGAACCCTTGCCTGACTCGATGTAACTCATGCGAAAGCGGCGCGTGCCGTCCTCCGCCTTCCAGCCGAACAGAGAGCAAACAATGAAACACTGCCACGGCAGCAGGATGAAGGGTTTTCCCTCATGCTCCCCGCCGTTGAGCTTCAGAACTTTTGCGAAGAATTCGACAACGCGGGTGACTGATTCAACATCCCAGAACAGACCGCGCTTCGGACCCTCTTCCAAATCCCTTATGTGGCGAGCGCAAGCGGCGCGGATGTCTGGCCCTGCAATAACCTCACCGCTGGTAACGTCCATTGCATACTGCGTTGCCGGATCAACCGAAGAACTGGTTGAGCGGGTCTTCTTCTTTTTCTCCACCATTCACGTTCACCTTTGACCGGGCAGCCGGTGTCAGGCCGAACTCTACCAGGTAGCTTTTAAACCGCCGGTCTGCATCAGCCAGCATTGAAACAGCCGGGTTGGCCTTTATCAGAAACCCACCCTCGGTCTGGACCGTATAAGTTCTGCCTTCATCAGCAATAGTGATCCGCAACTGAAGAATGTCGGCGTAAATATCGCAGAGCCTTTCCAGCGCCAGAACATCGGCAACGGTCAGCACGCCCATCCCGTCGAGCAGGACAGTCAGCTTCCCCCACGCAACCTTTCCCCAATCAGTGAGGTGTGACGGCGGGCTGGGGATTTCTCTCGCAGGTGCAGGCTCTTTATCGTTGAGCTTTCGCTTGCCCGGATTGCCGGTAACGACCTTAAGATGGGTCGGTTTTGGTCGTCTTCCGGCCATAAAAACCTCCCAGAAAAAAACTTTTCATTTCGCGGTTGTGCATAAAAAGGAGGGCGGGCGGTCAGGAGGTCGTTAGCCCCTGAACTCTGATCCCACCCTCCCCGGTGATGATGACAATCGTTCTCATTTGACAGCGGCCCCCTCACCGTTGATAGCAAATGATATTCATTATCATTTTCGCCAATGAGATGACGGGTCGAGGGGCAATCCATTCTCATCACACCCTATGACGTGCCCTCGTTTCTCTTCACGCTGCTTGGTCGAGTCGTGATGCTGCTTGCAGAGTGACTGCCAGTTAGCCTTGTCCCAGAAAAGCTTCTGAGCTTTCAATATTTCATCCTGCTTGCCGCCGTTGATGGCCTCTTTCAGCCTGTGCGGCTTGATGTGGTCAACCACAGTTGCTGCAACTGCCCTGCCCTGACGGTGGCACATGGTGCAAAGAGGATGTGATCTCAGGAAAGACAGTCTGGCTTTGTCCCATCGACTGTTATAAATACGTGGTTCAGGCATGCTCACCTGCTATATGTTTGACGGCAATTCCACAAAAACGCTTTCAACTTAAGGAAGGCTCATGAACTTTGACATTTTTCTATCCGTATCTGGGTTGACAGAAAAGGGCGACACTGCTTTTCGTCTTGTGAAAGAGGAAAGCGAGCTAGCAAGAATCTTGACTACGCATCTTTTATTAGAACGATTGCTTGAAGGATGGATTTGCGCCCATACAGGTGTCGATGATCTATTCAAAAAACCTGAAAAAGGGAGCAAGCTCGACCGTTTTTCAATGACATTCTCTTCAAAGCTCGCCTTTTGCCAAAGGCTTGGGCTGCCTATGGAGGCTAGCAAGCCTATTTCGACTATTAACGATTTCCGTAATGGATTTGCTCACTCTATTGATTACCCAGGCCCGGATGTTAACCAAGTTAATTCTTTGATGAAAAATGTGGATTCATTTAATCCAGGTAAAAAAGCGCCATCACTTTTCGAAGATAACTATGGGGTTGTGATCAGCGAAGGTGACTATACAGCTAGCTATCTATTATGTGATGAAAAGACATCTGCTGGGTTGAAGGTAATGCTGATAACCTTTTCACTCATTACGCGAATAATCTCTTATATAGCAATTAATAAAAAAGTCAGTGGAGGAAAAAAACCACAAGATTACTCCATTCGTTATTACTAGCTGAAGATATTCAGTCGCGGTCGGTTCTCATTGAACCGACTTAATGCGCCGGATGGCGGCGCGGTCAATGTTGCACTGCCCCAGAGCGCCATATAACTCAGCGTTGAGGCTTACGCTGTCACCGAACGTCATATCCTGTGATGGTGCTGGTATGTCAATCGGGCTGGTCAGTTCAGCCGGAAGGCTTAGCTGAGGCTGTTTTACTGTCCGGTACTCCACCAGCGGCTTTTGCTGCGTCACGCAACCGGTCAGCAGCATCAGGGGGAACAGGAGCAACAGCACACTTGTCCGCCGCAAGGTAACGCTTAATTTCATTCTGTAGTTTCCGGTTCTGCTGGGCTGTTACGGCACGCTGTTCTGTGACCTGACTCATCACATCGTTTTGCTGCTTAACGGCTGTTACCAGCTCAGTGACGCTTGATGCCAGGCCATCGTTTTTGGACCGCAGATCGTTAATCTGCTCATCTTTGCTGTTTGCCAGCTTCTCAAGCCTGTCGTTTGTTGCCTTCAGCTGTGAGTTGCTGGCGTTCAGCCCCCACAGCGCCACGCAGATAAGGCCGATGATGACCAGGCCTGAATTGTTTCGGATAAAGCCGATTACGTTGAACATAGAATCCCCTTAGATTTTGATAAGCGGGATTTCCGGTCGTCCAGACCATGGGTGCCACCGTTAATGATTCTGGTGATGCGGGTAACATCATCAGAGTCAGCCAGTTCGTTTAGGCCGTTATTCTTCCACCATGCCGCCGCAGACATCGCCGCAAAGCGATAGCCCAGCAACAAATCAGGATTAGCCACCACATCAGCGCCCAGCTGTTTCACCAGTGCTGCGTAGTTCGCCTTGCCGGTAATCTGGATCAGGCCACGACCGCGATAGCGGTAACCATCACCCGAAGCCACATCACCGTTGCCATTACGGTTTGCGTAAATGATGCTGGCGATCATCTTCTGGTTAGCCGCATGCATCGCATTACGACCATAGGCGCGAGCCTGTTCTGCAGTGATGCGCTTACCAAACATGGCAGTCAGCGCGTTCTCGCTGTAGTTCAGCCCCTCTTCCACCTTCAGGAACCCGGCAGACTCATGCCCTGTCTGTGCCAGAAAGTGTGCCTGACGTAATGGCGTGCTTATCTGGAAGGCTGAGAGGCTTGCCGCAATATGAGGAAACCATGCATCACGCAGCGCATTACTCACGCCGGTCGCGAGCTGAAAACTACTGGCTGTCAGCATTACTGTCTCCCAATCGCTTATCTATCTGGCGGCGTATCTTCGTAGACACGTAGTCAACACCGAGGAAGCCAAGGAAGACCGCAGCAACCCGCGTAATGTCCTCACTGAAGTGCCAGTTAAA
>Ga0157368_1000315_pt1 | contig 23141 bp, 32 predicted proteins | sample AttbisABBM3_FD_113146 | JGI IMG/M metagenome (GOLD analysis project Ga0157368, IMG submission 113146) | Fungus gardens microbial communities from leaf cutter ant in Botucatu, State of São Paulo, Brazil - Atta bisphaerica ABBM3 | ecosystem: Host-associated > Fungi > Mycelium > Unclassified ...
CTTGGCACCTCAAGAAATACGAACTGTGAGATTCACAATTTTATCCAGCTAGTTTTTAACGTCCTCCCAGATTCCATTGGCCATTACTCCTCAATATTCTGGCACTTTCCACATCTCACTCGCTAAATACGATTTTCTCTCGCTCTTACCTACGACTGAGATCTTGTCCACACGTGGCAAAAGGCTTAATGCCACTCCAGCACAGAGGCGAGAGCCGACTTATGCTCCTGATGTACTTATGAGATTCACAGTTGCAGAGGCGACACATAAGTTAGCTATGAGTTTCGTGGAAGGTGGAAGAATTGAAGTGTTGCAGGGTGAGAGGAGATTAATGAATCTCTGGGTGATCAATCTAGGTTTGAGACCGGTTCAGGAACTTTGGGTGGTGCCAGACTCAGAAGATGAAATCTGGGTCGGGGATGCTGATGAGGAAGAGGGGAAAGGGAAAGCTGACAAGTTAGAGACCAGTGTTGTCGGGGAGAAAGGTGGTGCGAGTATCCAGATCATCAAATCGTCAAATTCACTGGTAATGCCTCAGCCGTTGAGAATACCAGTGCCCGGTGGATTGCTTAGACCTGAAGACGAATTCAGCGTGCCGTTGGCTTTGCATACGGAGACAATCGGGGAGAAACGATTCAGTTTGTTCTTCGTTTACCGTGAAGTAAGTAACTCACTTGTTGTTCAATAAATGTCAAATCTTATACACACGCAAACAGGAAGATTCAGATGCCTTCCATACAACACGGATCTCTCGTATAATAGATGTCCATCCCCTATTTCATGCTACTTCAATCGTAGAGCCAGATCAATCTCAAATCAGCCAATTCTCTGTGAATGTCTCTTTGAAGAACCTCTCGAACTCGGCGATACGATTGACGCAGGTATCAACTATCAGTCCCCTGTGGAGGAGTGTATCAATGATAGAGGATTCGCTGTAGGGCTTTGGTGTTCTTCATCGCTTCGTTGACTGATGTTTTCCTCAGGCCCACACTCTCCAGTTCTCAGAGCTGCAACATTTTGCTCAAGGCTCAACGGTGGACTGACGGTCATGGAGCCCAAGAAACTGTAACTTTCATTCGTGATCGAATTGCTGATCTATTGAACGGCCGACCTGTGGAGAAACATGACCCTCCGCCGTTAGATCTGTGCTGCAGTTCTACTACTAACGTAAGATGTCGACCCATCTCATAGAAACTGATGCTTACCAGCCTCACCACACCAGTCACATCAACCGCAAAATTCTTTGAAGGAAGATATATTGTCCTCGTTCATCCACGGCAGCCGGCGAAACTTCGTCTCTAGACATACAGCCAACACACATGTACACATCCCGAGTTCAAGTCACCCATCCATTTTTCCATTGTATAACCCTGCATCCTTTGAAATCGTCATCTTTTGGGAGTCCATAGCGCCCTCGATCACTCCTACATTACCCTTGTCCTCAAATTACCCCTCACCTTCTGCCTCTCAGACGTTGTCTTCACAATATCTGCCCCAATTTCCAAGATCAGGTCATGTGACAATCCACGGATTGATATTGGGAGCTTCACATGCCCCACTACAAGAGGTGATTCAAGAGGTCGAGAATGCGAAGGGGAAGAGGAACATGTACGCAGAGACTGTGAGAGAAAACATGGAGATGCTTGACGCAATCAAGGGTTGTGAGTGGAATATGGAAATGAATCCCTTGGACGTTTCTGTGAAAGGTGCAAATGAGATCATTCATGATTTTTCCACTGGGTAGGGTTTTGGTGTTCTTCATGAGATGTTGTGATAACAACTGATTTATTGTGGTGTAGGCCTTGTTGGACCAAAGCTGAATTTTCAATACGGAACTTCTCTCTAACGCATGAGGTTGGATACACACTTAGGCTGCGTGGTGGGAACAGTGCTTATCTGCCAATGAACTCGTATGTTGGTAGTCTTCTTAAAGTTTCAGTGTATTTGACCTTCATTTTAGGCGTGTCCTTCCACCTCCCTATTCACTCACGCTCAATTTTCGAGGAATAATACCACCATCTGGTTCAGTGTTACTCCGCCCCAAACTATGGATAACTCAACCAGGAATATACAGTCTCGACGGTTGGCAGCTGGACACGAAAGTCTATGAACAGACCAAGGATACGGTTGCGGACTCAAACCCCTCCCTACGGAAAGTTCGGCATCGATACAACCATGAACAGCCAATATCAGATCGAACATGTATTATAGTGCAAGATGCTTCATGGATCCAGAACAACAGGATTTTTGGCAGTAGCGAGAGTTAGATATATATAGATATAGATATATTGATTACATTCCTGCGTGCGTTACAACTGGTCAAAATCCAGACCCAAATCACAAAGTAACGATTCCAGCGTTCTAGTCAGTATTCAAGAGGAACCATCTTTCTTTTCGTTGCCCTTGACTTTCCTAGCTGCGGCGAGGCGCATTCGCTTGACACGAGTGTTGAAATAGGTCTAAGTTTCTTATCAGATAATTGAGTAAACAGAATTGAAGGGACATACTCCAAGAACAAATTGAATTGTGTTAAAGAAGGGGACCCAGAGCTAGAGAAATGAAAATGAAAATGAATGGACCTAGGTCAAAGGAACATTCAAGGGTCATACCTCCACAGGAACATATTTCTGGGCGATGAACATTGAAATGGGGGATACAACCCAAGAGATCTACAAGTAAACAGGTCAATGTTAGCAGCTGAAAACCTCAATAAGTTGAATGGTCTCAACAAAACACATACCCGAATGACAGAGAAGAAACCAGCCTTGATCGTCTTTATGATCTCATCAACCGACTTAGCACCGTTAATAATAGCCATAGAGGCCAGGTATACTATAGAGAGAGGGAGAGAGGGAGAGAGGGAGAGAGAAAGGAAATGACAGTGCAGATCAGTAATACATAGAACGAAGTGACGGGACAGACGCAGCTCACCAGAAACGGTAACGGGCGATACTAACAAGCTATTCGCAGCCAACTGCGCGACCTTGTACTTGAAGCCCTCCTTTCCAGAGAATGCTTTCTGCAGTTGTCCAACGAGGGTGTGGTTAAGAGGCGCCGAAATGAAGAAACCATAGATAGCCATTTTCACAGCACGTAGGTCAATGTGCGCGCGCGAAAGAAAGGCAAAAAGGAATGGGACATTTGAGGAGACAGGTGGTCGAGGGACGCCTGCAAAGTTGCTTGCTAGCACTTCTTGGAAGAATGATAAAGTAGCTGGGGAGTATTATGGGATTTTGCTCAGGATGTCAGAATGTAGGCATACCAGTTGTGAATGCCTTGGTACGGAGAGGATGGGCAGTAAGCTGAGCAAGGTATTTGACAAGGAGAGGGTGAGGAGCACTCTTGACAGAACTCATGATGATTACTGGATGACTTGCGAGAGAGCCTAGATTTCTCAGGTGCGTGCCAAAATGCCGGACATCAACAGACATAGTTATTATTTCCTCAGACCGGAATTTCACGTTTCTCCCTGGTATATTGATTACTCTATGCAGATTAAAATGACATGTATCAATAAAACAACATCTATTGCCCTTTCACCCTAATCACAGTTAGAGTTATATGCTTCCAACAGCAGAGTCAGACAACATACCAAGCCTTGACATAATCCGCGAGCGAAACCATGCATATGGTTTGCCAAACACCAAGACCAATACGAGGAGTTACCCCACGGTACAAGCCCTTGATACCATTCTCCCTATAAATATATTTCAATGTGCTCATGATTGTTAAATTGTCAGGCCGATTCGCGCTTTTAGCCATTGATTGCATCTGTATTGTGGAAAACCCCATTCGAGTTAATCAATCCCAAGACAAGCACGATAAGTTTTGAACGAACCTCAACGCGAATAACCTCAATGGGCTGGTTCCACGTCGCCAATGCGCCACCAACAGTCGATGCACCAATCTTCTCATACGGTGTTAGCCTGTCGTTCTCGCCCTTGCCACGAGCTTTGCGGATCATCGACTCTGCGAGACGAGCAAAGCCCATCCTTTGTCAAACCGTTAGCACCAACGGGCACGAGAACAATAATTATACGAATTTACCGAGAACCCCAATTGGTACACTGACGTACAGCAACAGCATTCACACCCTTGTTAACACCACGGATACCCTCCCGACGGTAGATTTCCATAAAGACTGCGAACGTTGAAGGTGGTTTGACACCTGAAGCAGCAGTTTTGTGGCGCGTGATCTCAACCGTCTTCATACATGTCGTAAAGCCTGCATAAGATATTGTCAGAATGAATACGCCCATGCGATGGGTCAAGGATAGCAGAATATCACTCACCCATAGTGGCATAAGCCTGTGCAATACCACCAGTCATACCACCAAGCAGGCCGGCAAAACCTGGGTTAATGCCAGCAGCAAGTGTTGCTGTCTCAACTTCTGAGGCAGTGAACACAAGCACAGCACCCTTGGTCGAAGCTTCAATCCATGCCTACCAACAAATCAATGTAGAAAATTCGAATTCCGTCAGTTTACTAACGCACGAAATACTCACCCATGGTATCAATCCCTGGAAGAAACCGGTAACACCTCCACGCGACCAGACAGTCTTGCAGGCCTGCAGCATTGTCTGTGACCGGTTAGCAGCCATCTGGGTCTTTAAAACCTCGAGAGGTTGACCAAGCGTCGTAACCTGGATAATGAATACAGGATTAAAAAATCCATGTCTTCAGCTAGGAATACTCGCCTCCTGTGAATGATGTCAGTCACATGAATTCACGGCACACGCAAGCCACTTACAAACTATTGGCATGGTCAAGGTCAGCGCGTGTCACGTAAAAGAGCGTTAGACATGGTGAGTTCATGCATACATAGGTGCAAGTACAAGAGCTCATACCATATTCATGATACCACCTACACAAAGTACGTATGAGCTGTCATCATGGCTGGAGCATGTATCCACGTGTAAGTATACTCACCAACAGCAATGTTGGACCAGCTAACACCCTTTTGACCAGGTTCTCTTTGAACACCCATGACGAGGAGAAGACAGGAAAGACGAGAAGAGTAAAAGAAGACCGAGGTGGAAAAGTGGGCAGAGATGGTAAATTTAGGTATCCAAAATATCTATTCCGCTGTCACAAAATCAGATGAATTCGGGCTAATCAGCTCTTCTTCTCCGGCCGACCGCCCGCTGTATCATTGTCTTTTTCTCGTGTCAAACCGATGGCAGTATCCGGCCGCACAGGGTTTTCTTCTAATTTTGACGATATCAAATAACTGGCGTTATTGAAATCAAAACCCTCCGTCACAGCCAGAGTGCAATTACACGGGGTATGTAAAAAGTGAGCAAGAAAAAAAAAGATCTAATAGAAACAGGAGGAAAGAGATCCGTGTATGTTGGCATATGTACTTATAGAAAATAATAAAAATCTTTTCCAACTTGAACGATAGCTTAAAACCGACAAGCAATCAGGGCAATAGAGGTCCTAGATGGGTTCAGAACAGAATAATCAAAGATGATAAGGTACAGTGATCGTGGCACCAACGTGGTTGTTGCGTGTTCAGCGGGTGAGGACGATACACGTGTTCAAAGCGTGGATCTACTCTTCATTGGCATCGCCGCTGACTTGAGGCTCCATCCCGGCTTTCACCAACTGATCTCTGAGGATTCGCGTGTCATCCTTCAATCTGCGGCAAAACAAAGGTGGGTCAACGATCGACTCGAAACGTGTCACAGGCGAGCGCAAGATCGAGTATATGAAATGAACCAATGCGAATACGGAAGTAGATAAATGTCTGTGCAATAGATAGCAACGCGGACAGATCGACATGCCGGATGTCATAACCAAATTTCAGGCCCCTGAAGACCTCGAATGCTCAGAAAGCAAGCAAAGGAGCTCAAAAGAGCCCATAAATGAAAGCCAAAGCGACAAGACCACCAATGCAGCTCTTGAGTCCGAAAAATCGTACATACCTCGTCATAGCCTCCGACTGTTCATCGTTTTCCGACTCCATGAACTGAATCTCCATTGTCTTTCTTGATACCTCCTCACCTAAATCCCTGATCTTCTTCTGCGCATCATCCAATTTTTGCTGCAGCACGTTCATCGCCTTGTCATGTACAACCATCAAGTCACCAAGTTTCAAATTATGCGCCTCATGCACCTGACTCAGCATCTCGTCCGTCACAACACTGCCTGAAGGCGACATAGCGTCATGACTGGTAACGACATCACTGCTATTTGCCTTCGGAGCTGCCTTCAAACTGCCTAACTCCGCCCTCACCGTCGCTAGCTCTCCCTCTGTGTCTGACAATTTTACAGAAAGGTCATCCTTCTCTTGCGTGAGCAAAACAACCTCTTCCTCGTGCGTAGCTCTGAGCTTCGACATTTCATCTGCACGTGCTTTCGCAGCCTCCTCCAGGTCCCGGGCATGATGATCTGACATTTCTGTCATCGAACTCTTGGTGAGGTTCAGTATTTCGGTTGTCACAACAAGATCGGCCTCCGCATCCGAAAGCGCTCTCTTCAGTCTCTCGTTCTCGGCAACGCGCTCAGGCGCCAACCGGAGTTCAGCTTCGGTTGCAGCTTTCACTTCTTCGAGTTGTTCCTTGAGAGACTGAGCCTCACTGCGAGAAACTTCAAGCGCAGACTTAGCCTTTGCCAAGTCATCCTGCGTCGCTTTGAGTTCAAGCTTCGAATTGCTGAGTCGTTTGTTGAGACCTTGTATCTCTGATTCAAGGATAGAAGCATGTTCAGCTTTGAGTTCCCGGAGAGTATTCGAATTGGCGGCTTGAATTTCCTCAATGGCAGCCTTGGACTGAGCACGCAGGGCCTGAAGTTCTTTGGCATGATCTTCCCCAGCTTCATGCTGAAACACGAAATCAATCCTCTTGATATTCAGATCAATCAAGAGGGAAGAAAACCTACCTTGGCACGCTCAAAAGCCTGCTGGAGAAGTTGATCATACTCGTCTTTGACGCCTTGGATTTTCACGTTGTATTGGGTCTCTTGGCTCTATGCATTTGAATAGCATCACTCTTCAATACAAAACATGGTGTGGGATAGAGGATAGACTAACCTCGAGCTCGGCAGAGATGGAGGCAAGTTTCTCTGTCAGTTCCTTTTGAACGGTCACGTAGGCTTGCTCGATTTCCAATGTTTTGAGCTTATGGTTCTCCTCGATATCAACGGCAGCCTTCTTGGCCTTCTCCAACTCCAAGTTCGTGGCCTCCAAATCTCCTCGCGTAGTCTGAAGTGTCTGTGACACTTGCGTATGCTCCTTAGCAGCTTCCATCAGCTCCCCAGCGTGCTTCAGTTGGAGGTCTCCGATGGCAGCTGCATGTCGCGCTTCAGTAGTCCTCAGATCTTCTGCCGCTTTCAAAACATCGAGCTTGGACTGATCAAAGTTGTCTTGGAGAGTCTTGATGGTGTTCCTCGATTTATCGCACTCATCTTCGAGAACTTCTTGGGCTTCCTTCAGCTCCAAGATCTCAATCTCGAGTTCAGAGACCTTCGTTGCTGTCTCCTCTTTCTCGACGTTTAAAGCATTCAGCTGGAACTGAAGGCTTCCAGCTTCCTGTACTCTCTTCTCAAGCATTTCGATCTTCTTTTGAGCTTCGTCTAGAGTTGATACCTGCACTTGCTTTAGCTGTTCAGTCTCAGCTACAATGGCTCCCAAATCGGAGTGGGCTTTGAGCAAGGCTTCCTTATCAGCAGCTGCAGTAGTTGCCGCCTCTAAAGCAGTAGCGTCGTAAGAAGTTTGGAGGGTAACAAGATTATCCTTGGCGCTAGATAACTCTGACTCCAGAGTCGAAATTTGCTCGTTGAATTTTGTATTGAGTTCACTGGATGAGGTGGCTGCAGTCCTAGCAGCCACAAGCTATACGGCAAAGTCAGTCAAAGGAGATTTATATATATGCCTCAATAAAATCTCACCTCCTCCTTCAAAGAATTCAAGGCAGATTGAGATTCCTCGTATTTTATTTGTAGTCCTGCAAGCTCATCCTTTGACTTTTGGAATGTCATTTCTAGAGCAGCCCTGGAGGATTCGATCTCATTAGCCTGTAAGTTCTTCGTTTCCATCTCTGTTTGAAGAGTCTCAAGAGAAAGTTTTAGGTTCTCAATTTGTCCCTCCAATTCCGCCACAGTTTCTATCTTTGATTTAAGCTCATCACTGGTCGCATTAAGCTATGATTTCTGATCAATCTCAAAGTTAGATTGAGAGGCCAATGTATAGCCTACCCGGTTTCGGAGATCTTCCAGAGCTTTAGTATTCCCATCTTCCTTGATAGACGAGATAGAACCAGGGCGTGCTAAAGAGGACTTGGGTGCTGTCCCAGAAAGAGTTCGAGTGGAGGTCCTCGGAGCAGTAGAAGCCAATGACGTCGTAGATTTAGTAGTTGCGACTGACCGAGCAATAGACGCAGGTTTCTTGGTCGCCGCCTCTGATATTGAAGCACGAGGCTTGATACCAGAAGTGCCTGTTGATTTCAGAGAAGAGACAGAACCAGAGGGGGATATGACGGAGGCACGATTATGTGCGATGCCAGGCTCTGCTGCAGTGGCCTTGCTGGTCATTGAGGAGGCGAGAGAAGTTCGTGACGTGGTGGATGGCATGGACTTTGTCCCCGCCGTAGCGAGTGAGATGCGACGTGAAGGCGTTGTTGCACTGGTGACTGAGGGCCGGGTGATTGAGGGCGCGGGTTTCGACATTGTGGAGACAGTAGTAGATCTCTTCAAAGGAGAGGTGGGTGTTGTCCCCCCAGGACCAGAAATGCTTCTCGACACGGCAGTAGCTGACTACGTATAGGAAATGACACCAAGGGGAATCGATACATGAGTCACCAGCCAGTCAGTAAAGATGCTGCAGAAGCACACGTTGCATTGAATATTCACCTTCTTCCCAGGGGAAGTGCCACCTGTCTTTGTTGCAACAGCCGAAGCCAAGCCCTCTTTTGCCTTTGTTGTCGCACTTGTTGAGACAGATAACGTTTTCTTCACAGGGGACTTGACTACTGTTGCTTTTGTTGCCGCAAGTGCGTCCCCGGGTCCCTCGGACAGTGGAATGTTGACGGTCGCGTTAGTGGTATCTTCAGGAAGAGCGTCTGGCCCTGGACTCAAAAGTGTTCCACTTGAGAGGTAAACGGGTTCTCCAGAAGGGTTTGGTGCCTCCGAGGCTAGATCGGTCTGGTCTCTCCCGTTTGCCTCGTGGTCGTCATGCGGTCTCTTACTGCGGTCGATTGGTTCCGAGATTATGTCGTGATCTGGAGACAAAGGCGGCTGAAGTTGCACATCAGTTGTCGACATTTTTCGGGGAAGAGTAGAGGGAGAGGGAGAAGTGGAGACTTCCAACTATTACCCGAGCTCCGTTACGGTGACTTTTCGCCTCCGGAGTTACCAATTACCTGATGTACATCAATACCAATACCAGTCAACAGACGCGTCGCGCCAATTTAACTTCTCAGCACTTTGAGTACATGGATATTTGTATTACGATCTTTTGAGTCTAAGTGACACTTCTACAACAACAAGGAAGACAGGTTCAAGGCTGTGATTGAGGGTTCTTCGAGGTTATTGTGATTATAGCTTAGGATTGTGATCTGGGAAGAAAGTTTTTTTTAGTTCTGGAGAGACCACAGGAGGTAGCGACTCACGGCACCAGCATCCATGGTCAATTTGTTTCCTAAAAACATGTCAGAAGTCTAGCATTGCCAAGTGAGTCTATGTTGTTCTTACCATATGCCAGGGGAAACCCGACCCAGCGAGCTGTAAGGATTCTCCCAAAATGACCATGAGCAACGATCATGACGTCTCGGGAAGCGGTCCCCTCCTCATAATATTTCTTGTGATAGGCACGGACCTGTTCAACGACACCATCGACTCGAGCCTGTAAGCTCTCGACACTCTCACCTCCAGCATAACTTGATTCTACTGAGTGAGTTTCTCTTGACTTTCAAGAAGCATTAACCCCTACCCATCTTTCCAGCCGTCCCATCCGGGGCTACGCTCCAAAATCTCCGAAGTTAGAAGGCCTTCATAGTCTCCTACGTTGGCATAGTTAGGGTGGGAGATGATAGTTTCCAGGCCTTGAATTAACGCACCGTAATCCCATTCCCTTACCTCCTCTGTCAAGACATGATGAGGAGTCTTCGGCACGTTCTCGAAAAGAATATGAAACGTATTATGTGCACGTTGCCGCGGAGAGACGAAGACAGTGCACAAATTGTTTGGATCTATAAGACCTAATATTTTTTTCAGTATTTTTTCACTTAGATGATGTCCGTTTATATACTTACGACCTTCACCGACGAGCTTTTCAGCCGTTGCTTTCACTTGACCTTCACCTGCAGGAGTCAATGGGATGTCCGAGATTCCTGTCTGCAGGATAATCAACATATTTGATTCTGTCCAGGTATTGGAATGACATACATGTCTCCTGGGAAGACCAGAAATGTCAGGGATGCTTCAAGGTCTCTGAAACAAAGAAACAAAAGAAACAAACCCGTTCACGGACCATTCGGTCTGTCCTATTATCCGATCATCAGACTCGATGAGTTATAGCCAGTCATCTATCCTTACCATGTCGGACGATGAAAAGTCTAGGCATAGGTCGATGAGGGGACATGACGATAAGTGGGGCAAGATGAAAAAGTCCAGGTCAAGGCCTTGATAAACCAATCCTAAGATGATCGGACCGAAGTAATCAGTAATCTTAACCATTACTTTCGGCAATGCTGGCTCGGACTCCGCTTACCTATTTCCTCGGATGTTATCGTCTCTGATATCAATGCATGAATTACTAGTGCAGCTTGCACAAACTTCTGACTCTAGATCTGCTATCCCCAGATTCTTTTTTTCTGTCTTACAGGAGACAAACGGGCATAAGAAAGTCACAATAACAGGATACCAGGGTCAGAGGACTGGAGTTCGATCAAGCGATATCAGGCGATGCACCAGGTAGTAGCAAAATGGTCCAAATTAACACCGGACCGGAAATGCCGCGCGTGATGCATCATTGTTTAGCGCTCGGCTGAGTCTCGTATCAAAACTTACATCAAAACTTACTTACTTACAACTCATCCTTTGGTGATATATATCTTGACATGTTCGACGAATGTAAAGCTTTTTCTAAAGTATCTCATGGAATTCCAAATTAAATTACTTTTATATAGACGTCGAACACGCCGCAACCACTGGAATCTCGCCTTCTAATGCCCTTCCACTACCAAAAATTCAATATGAAGGGTTCGAGTCATCTCCTTACGAAGTCAACAATTCACGCGCGGACCTTGATGAACTCAACAAGGTACATTCAAAGGTTTCTCTACCAAGTCCTCAACTAACATTTTCTCGAACAGATAAATGCCATAGGGGCCAATGAACCCGCTACACCTATCTTCGAACTGGGGCGAGTGCAATTTGCATTTCCTGCCCCCCTCGTCTCCTTTGTGGTCAGCTCAGATCTTTTAGTAATGGGACTCACAAATAACCTCCTCGTTCTCATCGAACTCTCGCATGCCGACCAAGTCAATAAAATTCCAATACCTCGCAAAACCAATGAAATGACATTGTCTAAAGTTTTCATGGATCCTTCCGGTCGTCACATTATTGTAACCTCGGTTCAAGGCGAGAACTGGTATTTGTATCGACATTGGAAGAAACCTCGACTGCTAAAAGGATTCAAGATGGTCATTGAAAGTATTGCATGGAACAAGGCTGCTTTGCTGTCAACGACACATTCCACATCAACAAGAGAGATTTTAGTTGGTGCGAGAAACGGGACTGTTTATGAAGCTGTTCTAGATGCAGAGGAGGATTTCTTTAAATCCCAGGAGCGATATCTACAGTCTGTGTTCACTCTATCCGAGCGACATCCAGTCACTGGCATCAAGTTCAATTACTTCGGTGTATCAGATGTGAAAAAAGCATTGGTTGTTGTTACAACCACAACGAGGATCTATCAGTTCGTAGGTCCTGTGGACAGGAAGTCTGATGAGGTTGGAAAGGTGTTTTCACAGCTGTTTGCTGGGTATCGGGATACTGTTCCAAGTACGTCATGACAGCTTTGATTTCCAAGTCCGGAACTTATTTGTATATTTGGTTCAGAAATTCTCGAGCTCCCTGGGGACATCCAGAATTCCGATCTCCAATACTTCACTCCAAATCCTGATCAGGTACATTCCGTACCAAAACGCATGGCGTGGATGACCGCGGCCGGAGTTTACCATGGCTCTCTCAAGGTCGAGGCAGACTCGGAAGATCACATTGATAGTGCACAATTACTCCCATACCCAAGTCTACCTGGCCTCAGCCCTGACGATTTCCCCCTGTCTTTGTCTCTGACAGAATTTCACTTCTTGTTGTTGTTCAAGGATAGAGTTGTTGGTATATGTAATCTGAACGACCACATATCGTATGAGGAGCAGCTGCCTATAGTATGCCTTGTTGTGTCTATCTATTTACTGCGAACAAGCTGATGATCTTTCAATATAGAAAGTCAATGAAACCGTCCTTGGGATGTCCGCGGACCCTGTGCGTCGGACATATTGGGTTTTTACTAATCAATCTCTTTTCGAAATTGTCGTCGGCAATGAAGATCGGGATGTATGGAAGATCTATCTTGAAAAAGGTCAATTCGATATTGCACTCCGGTTTTCCAAGGTTGTACAGCTTCATGGTTTTAATTCCTAATTCATGTACTGGGCTCATATGCCTATCAGACGGCGTATCAACGTGATCGAGTGCTGGCTGCTCAAGCGGACTCGTACTTCAAGGAATCAAGATACTTCCAAGCTGCTGGATGTTACTCACAATGCTCGACGACGTTCGAGGAGGTTGTGCTTAAGTTTTTGGACATTGGAGAACGCGATGCTCTGAGGTCATATTTAATTTCGCGATTAGAGCGAACGAAGAAGACTGTACGTTTGTATGAATATTTTTTTACTGTGACTTAGATTGTTGTAGGACCTGACCCAGCGAATGATGCTGGCTACTTGGCTTGTAGAGTTTTACCTGTCCAAGTGCAATGAGCTGGATGACATCGTTGCAGCTGAATCTGTCTCACAGGATGTAGATAGTCTACAGACAGAGAAGGTTATTCTGGAGGATGATCTGCGCCAGTTTTTTAAAACTTACAAGGTGACAGAGCCTTCTGAACTCTCATATTTTAAGATACTGATTTCTTTCAGAACAACCTTGACAAAGAAACCGTCTACGAACTTATACAAGGTCATGGTCGAACAGACATGTATCTTTTCTTCGCTTCCACCGTAGGCGATCATGCCCGTGTGATTGAACATTGGGTTCTTGAAGAGCGGTGGTCCAAAGCTATCGAGGTGATAAGTGGACAACACGATCTCGAACTTTACTACCGATTTGCTTCGGTCCTCATACGGAATTCACCCAGAGATACAGTTGATTCTTGGGTTCGCCAGCCTTCTCTTGATCCTAAACGACTTGTTCCTGCACTTCTTCAGCTACAACATACACCACGAGATCTGCTCTCTCCGAATCAAGCCATCCGATACCTCAATTATGTCATTTTTGAACAACATAATACATCATCTACGATACATAACTTACTTATTACCTTCTACGTCTCTCCTTCCTCTCCATCGTATACCCATGGTGGTGGTGGTAATGCCATATTATCACCTACATCATCAACCTCGATACCCCAATCTCGATCCGAAACTCAAACTCAAATCAATCAAGACAACGATGGACCACTTATCCGCTTCCTGACAAGTGCACCTAGCGACCCCATCACAGGCAAACCATACTATGATTTGGATTACGCGTTGAGGATATGTAAGCTTGCGGGAAGGATACAGCCTTGTGTGCACATTTATGCAAAGATGGGGTTGTATGAGAATAGTGTGGATTTGGCGTTGGAGAAGGGGGATTTGGACTTGGCGAAGATCAATGCAGACAGGGTACCTGAGGAAGAGGATCAGGTGTTGAGGAAGAAATTGTGGTTGAAGATTGCAAAATATGTTGTGCAGGATAAGAAAGATATCAAAGCGTGTGTTATATTGTTTGAATCCAAGGGGGAAAGAGAGAAAGAAACTGATTTATTGGATGTCAGGGCGATGCAATTTCTGGAGAACACAGATTTGCTGAAGATTGAGGATATATTGCCGTTCTTCCCTGATTTTGTGGTCATTGATGACTTCAAAGAGGAGATTGCTCATGCACTGGAGGAATATTCGTCACATATTGAAGAATTGAAGAAGGAGATGGATGAGGCGACCAAGACAGCGGAGAGCATCAAACAGGACATTGGGGCTCTGAAGAACAGGTTCATCACGATCGAATCCAATGAACTGTGTTCCAAATGCGAACAATGGGTGCTTTCTCGTCAGTTCTATGTATTCCCTTGTCATCATAGCTTCCATGTAGACTGCTTAATTGGAATGGTGAGTCTTTTCCTGATGTGCAAGCCAAATGCTGACTAATTGAGTGTCAGGTCAAGGAATATTCACCGCCCCACACACTACGGAGAATCATCGCATTGCAGGCGGAATTGACAAAAGAAGGCCCAAGTAGTGTCACCACCAAGAATCTTACTGGTGGTGGAGTTAAGCTAGCGCCAGCGGGCTCCACTGGAACTTCACGGCAACCGGCATCTCAACGAACACTATTGTCAGCTAATTTCGGAAACATTGCAGGGCTAGCGGCCAATCCTCTAAAAGGGAGTGCACAAGCCGCAAATGTGTTAGGGCGAAGTATGATCACAGCAGGGGATCGACTACGGGACTTGATTGTACCCGATGCGCTGGTAACTATTGTTTCAAACCCAACCTGGATACCTGGGATGGGTGGAGGGAAGAAGGGAGGAGTGGACAGAGATTTGGGACAAGAGGGGGAGAAGCTACGGATGGAGTTGGAGGATGTTCTGGCAAGTAGCTGTCCACTGTGCGAGGGAGTAGTAGCAGGGCTGGATAAACCGTTTGTGAAAGCGGGAGAGATAGACGGCTCATGGGCATTGTAGTAGTAAGAGTAGTCGTCGTAGTAGTCAAGGAATACATGTTAGTTAGTTAGTGGTTGACTTTTTTGGATCTGCCAGCCTTGCGACGGAGTCTAGCAGCCTTTCGGGCGCTCATCTGGAAATTCGGAAGCGTGAAAGAGAAAAAGGAAGGGAGACGGAGCCGAAACTTACTTTGGCCTTGGCTTCTTCTAGGTTGCGCTTTTGCTCAGCAGCCTTGTTGCGTTGTAGGGCTGCCTCACGCCGCCTGGGACAAAGGGTGAGAATTGGAATCCAAGAGACAGCCGACATTCAAAGGAACATCCAAAGGGACAGTAGACATTCAAAGGAACATCCAAAGGGACAGTAGACATTCAAAGGAACAGCAAAAAAAACGGTAGACATCCAAAGAAACAGCTGTTTATAAAACAGTAGACATCCAAAGACTTGCCTCTGAAACTCGGCCTGTTTTTCGTGTTTGAGCTGCTGCTCGAGCTTCCTGGTGGCCTTTGCCTGTTGTGTTTTCTGCATGCGAGTCTGCCAGTGGCTGGTGGACATTGGGCAGAAGAGAGAGAGACGTGATACGCCGCAGTTAGCCGTGACTGGCCTGCCTTGTGCTCTCATGCTCTGGCCTACTCCTCGCCCCGATCCTCTCCCCGACCACTCAACGTCCAACTACTCCCGCCCCCGTCTCCTTGACGACCCCGCATCCAGCGCCCTCGACCTTGACGACCCCGTCCACGACGACAACGACGATAACGACTCCCTCTCTTATCTCGGTCCAAAAATGCGCTTCCACTCACGCGCCCCCTGGGAGCTCGATGCAGATGTAGACGACGACGCAGACGATGCCACGTCTATCGCACACAGCGTCCACAGCAGCCTGATCGGCATATTCACTTCTGGTCGAGGCAAATCATCTCATAAGACGGGCTCGTCCTCTAGTCCAAGACCCTCTACCGGTCGTCCCAGCGTCGAGTCTAGTCACTCTTTTCTCAACTCCAAGCGCTCCTTCGATGGCACCCATCCTCGCGGTGCTCTCTAGTATGTGCTTTTCATCAACCGCCCTGGCGTCTCCCCTAATATCGCATTTAAAAACAGTGCGCTAGCTCAAGAATCTCTCTCTACTTCCTCCTTGGGCCACTCTCATCATCCTGGACGTCAAGAAGGCCTTCGTGGAAAATTCTCACTAGGGAGGCTTCGTTCAAATTCCTCCACCCTTGATATCCCCAACGATCCTGCTGCCTGTCCTCCCCTTCCCGCTGTTGCTTCACCCTCTCCACGTGTAAGTTACGATACAACCAATTCTTCGTCCTTGGACGTAACTGGCTTTTTTGTCGATCGACGCATCGACAAAGAGTTCCATCCCTACGCCAGCCCTGAGCTTGTCTCCTACTCCTTAGAGCCACCCAAGGTTCTCCGAAAAGACTCCAATTCCACCATTGTCGAGGTGCCCCCATTTTTTGCCAATCCTCTGACAATATCTGCTCCAGCACCAGAGATGTCGAAGCGACGTACATCACACGTTCACGGCAAGGATATCTCTAGCCCTGTCTCTGCCAGTCCTGATACTCCAAGCCACCCCCAACCTGATGAATCCCTCCCTCATGCCATCCCAGGCTGGACAGAACGCAACCGAAATCCTGGCTTCTCCCTCATATCCTTGGAAGAGGCTCGTGCTCAACGTCGTGGAACCACTCTTCTTTCCCTGAATACAAGGGCTTGCGAGGCCTTGTCTAGTGGGGATTCCTCTACAACAACTGCACCCGAAACCCCTCCCTCGCTTTCCAGCGATGCAAGTTACTCAGAATCGGTGGCTGCACGAGCCCGAGGTCGATCTATCAGCGCTGGTACCAAAGCCAGAAATGTATTGTCTTCTTTAGTAAGGCAACCCGAAAGAAGAGGATCAGAGAGTGGATTTGCCACTGGCCTTGAAGTATCAGCTGTCAAGGATGCTAATGCGCCAGTCATCACCAGTAAAAACTTAAAGCACAAAAAAAGCGGATTCATGAGGTTGTTCGGCAATGCCAAGGTCAACGAAAAGGAACCATCCCTTGTTCCTCTGCCGCCTTCTGCCCCCTCGTTGTCACAGTCTGAGGCCTCCATTCTCACCTCGAGGCACTACCCTAAACCTTCTTCTCATCGTATTCCCGTACCAAGTTTATCGCCTTCCTTACTCGAGGCTGCCTCTCGACTTGAAGGCGCTTATCAACCGGGAACCTCTGATGTCATTGATGTTTCATGGTCGTCAACAACTAGCCCCAAACATCCTCTACCACACAAACTATCCGTTAGTAACGGATCATCCCCACTCCGAACATCCCCACTCCAAACATCCCCTCGAGCTGCCTCCATAAAAGATGTGTCTCTACACCAACGTGCACCACCTGATGTCGAAGATTTCCCTGCGCTCAAATTACGTCCTGTCTCAACGCTCTTCAGTGCTCACTTCGGTGACCATATCGACGTTACGAAACTTGGCTTTGCCGATGAGCAGGAGAGTATAGGGCCAAAAGAGACCGGAGACGATACTATAGTGAGAAGACGAGAGAACGAAAGGCTTAGACTGGATTCACTTGCTTCCATGTCCGTTTCGTCTTCTTCAGCATCAGCAACTTCGTCACAATACAATCTCAGTCCCCTTGCACCTTCTTTTGCCGGTACAGCTCTTACGACCCCTGTTACAGGTGGAACTGCGTCACCCACGGATAGTGGTAGCACGGCAGGACCAACTTGGAGTCGTGATCATGATTATGTTCTTGTGGATGAGAGGTTAAATATGGATCCACAATTCGTACCGCCTTCCTTATCGCCAAATGCCAGCTCCTCGTCGCACGCTGTGAGGGAGAAGGATGCGCAAGCGGCTACGGCGATCAAGGTCTTACAGGAGCATCTCGATAATACCAATAAGATGTGGCAGAAGAGAGTGTGTGAGTTGGAAAATGAGGTTAAATCATTGAAGAATGAATTGGCCGGGATGAAGTTGCAGAAACATAACGAAGGCTGTGAGAAGTGTGGAGATAGGTTGCCGCCGGTGCCGCCATTACCTTCCAAGTCACAGCAACAAAAACCGTTCAAAAACGAAGGTGGTGCTGGTAGGGTCATGAATAGACCTCGAGTGAAGACAGGTAGCTCTGCGAGGTTCGTTAATGGCCAAATTTGAATTGGTTCATTCGGTTGTTTTTGGAGGAGGTGAGGAGAGCAGTAAGGTGAACCTCTCAGATTATGTGCAATGGCTGGAACGACATCACTACATATCCCAACTCACTATCTCTCTTTGAGATCTCTTCGGCTAGATGTTGTCACTATTCGGAGATCCATTGGTTTGTGTACAACACATTGTCCCTTCATAATCACCTTTTAGCCCCTTTCTAATTTCAGCCTCCGCTTTACTCGCTAATTCTTTGCCTATTACTATCCAGATTCTATCTCCGGCATTCTCTCGACTTTCTGGATCTGCTCGTAGTACACTCACCTCCCTCTCGCATCCCAACACACACACACACGTACATCTTGGTTCTTTATACATCTTAATTACACTTTTTTACTAAGCTTGGTTTTGACACACCGGATTTACCTATTTTTTATCCATGTTCCTTCTATATACACCCCCCTCTCTCTCTCATGGCAACCCCTACTTTCCGTCATTTTTTTAAAAAAGTTTCTCAGGGTTTTTCTTCTTTTGTTTCCGGTCACAAACAGTTGTTTGACGGGGAATGCTCATATGTGGATTCCCTCCTTCCTAGGTCGTTTCTCCTCTCAAGTTTACTTTATTTTTTACTAACCGGGGGCCAAGGGTCTTGGTTCTTTCTTTCTTTCTCTTCCACATATATCTTTTTTTTTTCAAAAAAGTTATACGTTGTATTCACCCTTTATACGTGGAAACGACGACGACTACTTTTTTTCTAGGGTGGAGCCAATGCTGGATGTTGGGATGTTGGATTTTATGTTTGGAAAAGTCTTTTCCTAATTATTATTATTTTACAATGTATATCATCATTTATACCGCCACATCGATCGATCAATTCCTCGTATCTATATATAAAGTAACAAATAAAAATAAATCTCGTTCACGCAATACTATAAACTTTAAGGGAATAATCAGAGGAGGTGTAAACTAAATTAAGAATGTTCGAGAAAAAACCATTCGCAGTCCACCCATCACGTTGCTGAGGAAACCAGTTATCCTACATATAAAAAAGACAATTCAAATTGACCGAAGACTACTACCACTACTTACTTACTTACTACGCTACTCTTCATCCACACCGATGAGCCAACCAATACTTTTCGAAAATACTTTCGATGCCTGCGATGATACATCATCCAGTGCATGACCAGCTTCCGAAACATGAGAAGAACCACTCCCACCAACGGTCAAGACACCGTGTCCTTGGTGATCCCCATATCCACCATGGTGAGAAGCCTGCGAAGGTGTTGTGCTCCGCTGACCAACCGAAAAAGAAAAATTCGCAGCAACACTCCGGAAGGTTCGGCTAGCCAAAGCGGCAGCATCTGGTGTCGACAAAAGTGGCGGAGACGGCATGTGGAATTGTTGAAGTTTGGTACGGAGAGAGGAAGCTGCTATGTTGAATGTGGCACTAGGTACCATCGAGGCATGGTCCCAGGTTTGACCATGACTGCGACCGTGACCATCTTGACGTTGACGATGTCGGAGTGAGTCTGCAAGTAATTTACCACCGATGTGTAGTTGTTTCTTTTGTATGAGATCCTTTTCGCGATTAACAATGTCTTCCTTCTCAAGATGTCTCCAGGCTACAAGGACATCGTGGAGCTTTTCCGGGGGGCATAATTCGAGGGTGCGTCCGAGAAGCTGTAGTTTTTTCTTGAGGTCGTGAAATTCTGACTGCCGACCAAGTTGAAAACATCCAACCCAGCATACTTCGGTTGCCTCCTGAACTTGGTCGTTGTCAACATTCAATGAATTGTTAGAACCTCGGAGTTTCATGACAATGTCTACCATCCGCATTGCGTTCTCATACGCTCGGGTGAAGTCTTCTGCTTGCAAGGCGGTATCAGCAAGCATGGCGAGTGTTCTAACTTCTGCAGTTGCATCTCCGCGAAACCCCAATTTGTAGCAGAGGTCGAGAACGACTTGGGTGTGCTTGTATGCATCATTATTACTGGAGAGAACACGAGATACAAGAGAGAGCCTGTCTTTCGTTAGACGAATCTCTATCGGCGATATAGGAATCCCAGGACGAGAGTAGACATTGAAGGAAGAAATTCGAGATGTTGCTTCTATAAACTCTTTCTCCCGAACAAGTCGGTCAGATGTTGGGGGTACGTCAAGGCTGAATATCGATTTCAGGTTCACAGTCTGTAAGTCAACGGCCACAGGACTCACCAGTCGTAGGCAAGCTTCATGTCACCTATTTTGTAATTTCCAGAGCTAGCATTGTCATAAATTTCGTGCGAAGCAGCAATAACAATCTCTTCCACCACCTGAGAATTCAAAGGTAGTTTACTCCGCGCCGAGCAGAGTATACTACGAGCGATGTCAAATTCTGATGAAGGATTAGAAAACTCTTTGACTATGAATGGAAGAAGTGTGACTCACTACCAGCGCTCAACAGACCACCCAAGAATATACGGAAGATTTCGTCTTCACTCAGATGCCCAAATGCGTTCTTGACTCCGGTCTCACTCTTCCCCGTTAATTTCAACATATCCTCCAATAACCACTCCCAGTCTTCTATTGTGCTGAGTTGATCCTGTGCGCCACCAGCCCGCCTGGCCATTCGGTTCGCCCATACTCGTTGCTCCTCTGCATCATCATTACTTTGCAAAAACCATCTCAAAGGGGCAGGAACACTCCACCGCGAGAATATCTCCCCAGCTTCAAGGTGCACATCAAGTATATCGAGAGCTCGTGACAACGAAGCGACATGTAAAGGCTTGAAGAAGCACATGAGTTCAGCAGGTGAGACGCGAGGATGACTCATTGAGGGAGTGACAAAGGTGCCGAGCGACGCAATTGTTGTATCAACCACATCTTCGTCATTGTCCTCGTCGCGGGGATAGTCCCACGCTGGTAAGCATTCAAATACGCGACTCATCGTAGTCCACTCATCTAAGCTTTCACTGCCATACAGGCATGACAGTGCCAGGCATACTAAATCCTCTTCTCTTTTTACAATGCGCTGTGAAACAGGTAGAGTTGGCTTTGAGGCATCAAATACGGATGCGGCCAGCTCAAGACGCGAGGAAAGAATGAAATCATAAAGAAGTCGGTTAGGAAGGTCGGGATCTGGTATCCCTGCACGCTCTAGACGAGCTTCGAGTACGTAGAGATAGGGCAATACAAGCCGAGAAATGTCATTGGCCAAGGAGTCGGGCGCTGAACGCGATAAGTACGCGCGCACGACTGCAGGAGGATCCAATGCCTGCCAACGTTTAAGCGTCCAGTCCTCCGTGATGTCGTCTGGATGTGGAGTATCATAGACGAGTCGGGAAAGTAAGCTGAGTTCTTCCCCGAGCTCGTCCAAACTCGGAATCCCTTGGGAAGCACCATATTGAATTAATGCCAGTGCATTGTCTACCATACCCGTAGATGCAATTATTTTGTTCGCACGATCTTTGTACCATGTGCCAAAAGCGTCTGCATCCAGGGGCTGCTGCGGTTCTACCGAAGGGGATAGAGTATCTATCGACCCGAAAGAAAATCCAGCTCCACTATCTCTCAAAGCTCGTCGAAATGTTTCTGATTCAGATAGATCCACCTCGGCTCTCCAGGGGTTGAAAGAGGGCTCGAGTTCTTTGTAAGAGGGAAAGTCGAACCTGAGAGCAATTTGTTGGTATTCGGATGGATGAACGTATTCTGGCACGCTATCCAATATTGTTAAGCGGAACGGCCACAGATAGGAGCCGTGCTTATCCAACAGGATTCGTAAAGAACTGAACCACTCTTCGGATGCGAGTTGGCACGCTGACCACAATAGATCATTTACTAGGAAAGTACCCAGAGAGAAGGGAATCTGCAGAGGCTTTCTAAGCACTGATGCAGCGATTGGCTTGATTATGGGCTCTTCAGCCCAGGGGTCATCCCAGTCGTCCTCGATCTCGACCTCAACCCCGTTTTCTTCTCCAGCTTCAGTGTCCTCAATATCCTCTTCGACCAATGGCGCCTCCTTCTGCATTTCTGAGAACGTGTTGAGGCGGTCCAGCCTTTGAAGGAGGACTGAACGAAGACAACAAAGTTGTGCATCGGCCGTGGTGGCACAGAAGTGACCCACTAAAGCGTTATTCCTTTCTTCTTCTGAAGTTCTATGAGCAAATGCAGTTGCATCTTTGCTCCTCTCTATAGCACCAGCAGTTCTCGACAAGCCTGCCTCCAAAAGTGCTCTCTGAAGGGTAACACTATCAAGAATGCGGTCGACGCAAGCTGCAGCTACCCAGAGGTCGTCGCGAGCTTGTTTCAGGTCTTCAATATGGCCAATAGAGAGGTCTGCATCAGATATTGAGATCCATTTCTCGTATATATTTCGTGAGATTGAAGCCATGACGAGGGCAAGGATGAGGATGAAGCACGGACCTAAGGCCCTGAAGCCTGATACATGATGACCAGTGTGACGTTTGCAATTTGATCCGCAATTTGATCCGCCACATGCCATAGCCTCCGGAGAAAGGCTTTTGTGCTGTGTATATAGACCGACCCTGGATCGAACTCTTCTCCGATTTCAATCACTATGCCATTAAAATCTGCCTCCTTAAAACGTTTGTGACGGCAGTATTACCTCGACTGTGTTCTTAACACCGTACTCTTCTGCTCAAATGCCCCGTGCTGTCACTCGGAGATTGCAGATGATATTGTGTTGCAGGTCCCGTGATCATCAGGCAGCAACATGTCTACAACATATCTACGTGGTACCTTGAATAATGGAGGTAGGATTGGGAACAGATTCAATACATCTAGAATTAATGAATATGACCAAAGAACAAATGCACTTAAGAAATAAACAAATAGAGCAGGAGTAGTCGAGGTGAGCACTATCGACATAAAAGGTACAGTACCTACTAGTCTCCCTCAGACATCTATGGATTCATCCTCTTCCTATAATGCGCTCCACTCTATCTAAACATTTGTCTTAGTGATTGATGTAACCAACTTATCCAGAGACTGCGACGATGTAGACTGTCAATGGCACATTACTTTGGCCAAAAGAAGCACCGTGATCATCGTCAGGCTCGACGACCTGA
>Ga0157368_1000316_pt1 | contig 23095 bp, 27 predicted proteins | sample AttbisABBM3_FD_113146 | JGI IMG/M metagenome (GOLD analysis project Ga0157368, IMG submission 113146) | Fungus gardens microbial communities from leaf cutter ant in Botucatu, State of São Paulo, Brazil - Atta bisphaerica ABBM3 | ecosystem: Host-associated > Fungi > Mycelium > Unclassified ...
CTGATAGCAGGATATAAAGAACAGTGAAAGATAGTAAAACTAGTTACTAAAAACCATTAGTGGCTAAAAGTAACAAAAGAGATAAAGTAATATGTGGAGAGATGTGATCAGTGTCAGAGAATGAAGAATAGGGTGAAGATGTCAGTAGAAAAATTAAAACCAAATGTAGTGCCAGAAAAACATATATTAGTGGATTTTATTACAAAGCTAATGATATCAAGGGATTATAATTCAATTTTGGTAGTATATGATAGATTTTTGAAAATTTCACATTTTATAGTGACAACAGAAAAAATAATGGTAGAAGGACTAGCAAGGTTATTTAGGAATAATATTATAATCAATATCTCATATAATATAGGTGTTTATCTCATGTCGATCTTGACTTGAACATGTATTTCACTTCTGACTCATATTTACTGTATCTTGTACTTTCCTCATATTTTATCAGTTAGTATTTCATACAGTAGTAGAAGCTTTCTTATATTTTCCTTATTTACTCCTTATTGTTTTCTTAAGGACACCTTTCTTATTCTTCATGGTCTATAGATATATATAGTAGTAGATACAGTCCTGTATCTTTATACTTTACCAATTGATCATCTCTTTACTTCTTTCTTAAGTCTTTGTCTAAGTTACAACCTGAGCCAAACTTAGGATTGTAACAGACAATGTGTGGAAGTTGCATGGATTGTCTAAAAGTGTGATTTTGGATAGAAGACTTCAGTTTGTGAGGACTTCAGTTTGCAGCAGAATTGATGAAGAAGTTGAATGAGATGTTGAGAATAGAAACAAAGCTATTGGCAGCTTTTTATCTACAGACAGATAAAAAAACAGAGAGAACAAATCTGGAGCTGGAGTAGTACTTGAGAATATATATATATATACAGCTACAAAGTCATCACCATTCAAAGTTAATTATGAAAGAAAACTAAGAATAGGTTTTGAAATAAGAAAAAAGGGGAAGCATGTGAAAGCAGAAGAGTTTGTGAAAGAAATAAAAGAGATGTATAAGGAAGTGAAGATGGTATTGAAAAAATCACAGAAAGAGATAATGTATATATATAGATAGGAATAGAAAGAAAGCAGTGGAGTATAAAGTGGAAGATAAAGTATTGTTGAGTACAAAGAATTTGACATGGCAGATAAGGAATAGAGAGATGAGAAAGTTAACAGAAAAGTTTATAAGGCCTTACAAAATAAGGAAAATTATATTAGAGAATGCAGTGGAGTGGGAGTTACTGGTATCAATGAAAATTTACCTAGTAGTTAATGTGAGTAGGATAGCAATATATTAGGAGCAAGTAGAGGAACAGAAAAAGATTCTACCTCTTCTGGTAGAGATAGATAGAGAAAAGAAGTATGAAGTTGAGAAGATATTGAATAAAAGAGATGTGAAGGGAAAACCAAAGTATTTGGTTAAGTAAAAGGAATATACAATAGAAGAAAACACATGGAAGGGGTTGAAGAACTTGAAAAATACAATAGACTTAGTGAGAGAATTTGAGAAAGAGATTAGAGAAAAGGAGAAAAGAGAAAGAGAAGGAAAAAGTATTAAATCCAGAAGCAAAAGTGTTTAAAAAAAGTAAATTACTAAGGAAGTATATGGTAAAGATTTTGTTTGAATAGAACAATAGGAAGTGTAAGGGGACTGACTCTTCCAAGACTTTTTTCTTTCATGTTTTCTAGCTGTTCTATGTTCCCTCATATCTACACTCATCTACTTATCTATTTTTCTATGATTTAGACCCCTTCAAGCTACATATCAATACTTCTAATTGTCTGAATATGTCATCTGACTTTCCTTTTCAGTATTCTCTTACTCTTTCATAATGCTCTATAGTCTTCCAAAGTCTGCTAGTGTCATCTACTCATCTACTTTCCCATACTCAAAAAACATTTGCTAAGTACTTTAGCTCTTTTCAAATTCAGTCTCTCTATTCTAAACTATTTCTGATTACTTAAGCATCATCATTCTCTGCTTATGTAAACAGAATTCTTGACAAATTAGAATAAACCTATTATTATATAGAGTAATCATTATTTTTAGAAATTCTTATTTTATTCTCTTAGGATTTTCTAAAGGTGAGTGTATAGTTTAATATTTCTTAGACAATAAACTTGGAATTTCCTGGAGATTTAAAGTGCTTTGCTCTTCTGCCTAGTTTGTTAAAGTTGAAAGCAGTAGACTTTAATTATTTTCATTTTCTTTAATTATTTTCAGTTTCTTTTCAATTTATTTTCATATTTTCCTATTTTCAGAACTAGGGTTAGGGTTAGAGTGACAAGATCACACTGTCATACATTAGTTACATCAGATAACACAGTTACTGTAATGGTCACAAGTCACAAGACTCATGGAAGGATATAGAAAATTCTAAAAGATGATGTTATATAATGTATGTAACATATGTTGATCTTAAGGCTGATACATGGCTGTTTAGGGTAGGTTAGAAGTAGTTAGTATGGACTATGTAGATTTAGTATATAAGATAGATCATCTTGTACAAAGTTCTTTATTGAGTTCTCTTGTGTTAACCTAATACAAGGTTCATTCACTTGTCCAATGCTAAGGACTTGAGTTTGTAACACAGTTGCCCTAATAGGAAGTTTGAAGATGAGTATTTAAAAATGTTGGAGAGAAGTTAAGTAAGATAGAAAGAAAAAGGAAGGCAAGTTCTTCTGGAGGTGGAATCTTAAGAAGGGTACTATTATAGTATACTTAAACTCTTATATTTTATTTTGATCTTTTTTATTTATTTTCTTGGACAATAAAATTAAGTAATTAGAAACAGTTCAGAATAGAAAGACTGAATTGGAAGAGAGCTGGAATGCTTGGTAAGTGTTTCTGGAACACAGAAAAGTAAATAAGTGAATAATATGAGCAGACTTTATAAGAGCAAGAGAGTACTAGAAAAAAAAGTTAAATGAAATATCTAGATGGTTAGGAGTATTGGTATATAGCTTGAAGTGGTCTAAAGTATGGGAAAGCAGACAAGTAGATAAGTACAGATATGGAAAAGACACATAATACATCACATGATATTATATCATAGGCCTAGAATATAGAAGAAGGGGCTGAAAAGATAACATCAAGATACATGTCTATGGTATGTTTACCTCATGGCTGATACATAGACATTAGAGTAGGGCTATTTAATACTAGTACAAACCATATATCTATAGTATAAATAGAATAGCAATATATTGGGAACTTCTTGTTGAGTTTTCTTGTAATTCTCACAAGACTTTCACTTTGTAAAATTACTTAGTGTACTATTGACTGCCTTAATTAGTAGTTACTACAACAAATAGAGGGTTGGAACAAGTATATTTTTTTCTATTTATTTTCTTTTTTGGACTTAGACTTAGAGTATAGTGTTAAGTGTCCATATTGATTTTATCCAATTAAAACATAACACTATATTCTCTATGAGTGCAGATGATTCAATAAGTATTGAAACCCAATGAGAGAGACAATAAATTATTTTATCTCTTTCTTAGAATACAATCCAAACACTTTTTCATTTGGAAAAAGTATTATATGAACAAGTTCATATTTTAAGCTAGGAACTTTTCTTTCTTTTTATTTTATTTTTATTTTTATTTCATTTTTCTAGTACTATTTAATATAGTTACAAAGTAGCTACCATAGTCTGCCTTCATGCCCCATATAATAAATTGATAATTAAAAAAATAAGAGTATAGTGTAATATTACAAACTGTCACATAACATAATAAGGTATCATATATTTAGTCATACATATTATGATCACAGTTACATAGAAGGATATAAAAGGTTCTAGAATAATAATATTATATAGTATGTTTACTACATATTAACCTTATAGATAACACAAAGCCTTTAAGGTAGGTTAGTATTAGTCTTGTATAGAAACAGCTAGTATATATAAGGTAAATACTTTGTACTAGAAACTCTATCAAGTTCTCTTGTATTAACCCAATATAAGGTTCTTTTCTTAGCTTAACACTTAGTCTAGAATTGTAACATTAGAATTCAATACTAATTTCTAAGACTACCCAACTTAAAACCTTCTTTACACTCTTTCTTTCTTATTCTCTTACCATTCTCAACTAGAAGCAATATACTAGCTAAGCAGAAGAAGCATAGTTTTTTATTTTGTATTAAGCCTACTGGTGCTTGGTAGATATATTATCTTATATAAATATAATTGATAGAATTTTTTGTATAGAAGCTCTATACTATAGTGTTCTCTTGTAACCTGTATATGCAAGATAATAGTAACTACTTTTAAAGTATTATCTAGATTAAAATGATTTTCTTAGATTAAAATCACTTATATTTTCTTTAGAGTAGTAGTAAGTAGTTTAAGTAGTTAGTAGATAGTATAAGGCAGAATTTGAAGAGAGCTCACTAGCACTTACAGAATTAAGTCTAGTTCAGAATACAAATCAGAAAAGAAAACTAGCACTAGTTCTATCTTACCTTTATATATATTCTCATCTCCTATACCCCTACTACTCTCATAATCACCTATACCAATCAATTTCCTATCTATTTACACTAATATAAGTTAACATAACTTCAACCAAATTTTACTTCAAATAAAACAGTAGCATAAGCAGATAGTAGTGTTGCAGATATTGTTAGCAGCTAGAAAAGGAGTAGAAGAAGAAGAAGAGACAGCAATAGCTCTAAGACCCAACACTGGGTTAAGTGTAGATATAGCTAAGTGTTACAACTTAAAGACTTTAGAGTTGGTCAATGAGAAGAACCTTATATTAGAGTTAACACAAGAGAACTCAATAGAGAACTCTATACAGGATTGTCTATCTTATATACCTAAGACTACTAGTCTGTGCTCTACTACTTTAGTCTACCCTAAATGACTATATATCTATCTTAAGATCAACATGTGTATATTATACTATATGATATTATCTTTTTAAAATATTCTACTATCTTTTATCATGACACATGATCATGTGACTTCTTGTGACAGTGACATATAACATCATGCTAAACCCTAATCCTAGATCCCAAAATAGAAAATAAATTGAAGATAAAATGAAAATGAGAAAGAAAATAAAATAAAATAAAGTCTACTGTTTGCAACTCTGACACTAAGCCACTAACATTCAATAGAGATATAAGCAAGATTTCAGGTTTTTAACAGCATATAAACTTGATATTAGGATAAAAATAAGAAACACTTCTATAGAGGAACAGATTTAGTAGATGCTATCATATATGCAGAGAGGATCAGCAGATATTTAGAAGGAGAATGTGATGGAAGATTTGGAGAATGGTAGTCTGGAGTTTCTAATGGTGGGAGAATTTCTTATCCACTTAAAACAAGAATTTGGAAATGGAAATAATAAGTCAGTCAAAGTGGAAAAATTAAAGAAGGTGGAGCAAGAAAATAAGATGATAAAAGAGTTTGCTTAAAAGTTCAAAAGAATAATAAGAGATCATAGTTTTAAAGGTCAACCATTAATAGAGAAGTTCAAGAAAGATATGAATAGTGTTACTCGAAGAAAATTAATAGAAGCAAAAAGGCCCCTAAGAAGTATTGAATGATAGTATAAGAGAGCAACTAACTTAGATAGGAATTGGAAAGAAAGTGAGTGAGAGGAGGAGAGGTTAAAAGAAAAAAGAAAGATAGAGAATCTAATACTAAGGGTAAACATATTAGCAAATACTAGAGAGATACAAATGTAATGACTTTTATAGTTTCAAGTTTGGCCAAGAAGACAGAAGTTCCAATGAGTGCCAGCAAGATCTATACTAATAAAAGGAGTAAAGAGGACTAATATAGTTGTCATAAATTTGTAATAATAGTAGGCAGAGTTTGTATCTAGGCAAAACACATATGCTATAGATATAGATCAAGGAAGGAATTGTTATAACTATGAAGAATCTGGTCATATTAGTAAACATTGTAGAAATAGGAAGACAATCAGTTAGAGGAGACAAATTAGTTACTAGAACAATGATTATAATTTAAAAGAGAACAAGAATCTGATAGTCCTTGATTAGACCTTTTTACAAATAATTTTGTAATACTTGGTAGAGTAATAAATAATACATCTTGTTACAACTTCAATGGAGACATGTAAAGAGAAGTAACAGTAAAGATTGTGCTTGAGAGAATTGATATACAAAAAAAAGTAATAGTAGAGATGTTGTTGGATAGTAAGGCAATATGTTTGGTTATAAGTTCAAAGTTTGCCAGGAAACAGTGTCATAGTATGCTAGGACACTAACAATTTATTTTGATTTTCTTTTCTTTTTATCTATTTTTCATGATTTGATTTTATTTTTCTTTGATTTTATTTTTGTTTTAGACAATAAAGAGGCACATGACTGCAGTCACATGATGTGATGTCATAGGTCTAAACATAGTAGAAGGAACTAGAACAATGACATCAGAAGCATATTTGCCTTGTAGTAATGATATGGTAGTAATGATATAGTGAACTCATAGACAACATTATATAATTTAGAGTAGGATTATTTATTGCTAGCATAAACTATGACTCTTTTGTATAAATGGTGTAGGAATACATTGGGGACTCCTTGTCAAGTTCTCTTGTAATCTTCATAAGATATTCAGCTTATAAGTTTACTTAGTGGTCTATTAGTCATCTTGACTAGTGGTTGTTACAACAGTAGAACTTAACTACTCTCAGGGACACTATATCTCATAGTCTTCCTTACTTACTCTCTATTCATTCTCAGTGTATGACTAGTGTGATCAATTGCCACAAACTTCATATAGCTGAATCTTAGGCTTAAGGGATAGGTAGTAGCCACTGGAAGGTTGTCATAGATATTGGTGACCAGACTCAGGCCATCAGCTAGACATACTCATTATTTGATTGGGTGGTGTTGTGTTAACATACTTGTTGTTTTCAAGTAGTAACCTTGTGTTAAAGGTCCATTATGATCTTTCTATGCAGAAAAACAGTGTTATTCAGTAAGAAAATATCTAGCTTAGAGATTCCCATCTTAGTGATATTATCCAGTATTTATTAGGGCAATAGACAGGTAGTTAGTAGGCAGTGTGAGATTGGGTAAGAAGAATACTGGTTAACACTTATAGAGAAACACTTTTGGAGATATTGTTTTAAAGGTTGTTAGACATTATAGCAACAGTATTAAATCCAGAATTGTTTTCAAACAAGAATGTGGAAAAGTTGATTAGAAATATAGAAGAAGAAGAAGTAATAAAAATATTGGCATAATTGATTGAGAATCAGAAAAAATTATTTGAATTACAAAAACAGTTGTTGTTATTGCAGGAAGAAGATGCTGATAAAAGAAGAAGAGAACAGGAAAGAGAGTGGAGAAGAAGAAAATATAATGAGAGGTGGGAAGAAGAAGAACAGAGAAGAAGAAAGGAAGAGAGTAGAGAAAATGAGAATGAGGGAGAAAAGAAGAGCAGAAAGAGAATGGAAATAGTAGGAAATATGAGAAAAAAGAAGAGAAGCAATAATGGAGAAAAAATATTTTGATTGTGAAGGTTTTGAGCATATCATCTGTCACTGTAAGAATAAAGAAGAGGAGAGATTAACAGCAATGCTCTCAAATAGATTTGAAGTGTTAGAAAGCAGAGTAATAAACATAGAAGAAAGAAGTAGAAAGAAAATAGAAGAGGATAAGAAGACAATTTTGAGAGAAGAAAGATTGAAGAAGAAGAAACGAGTGGAAGTATGAAAGACAAAAGTAAAGAAGAACAGCAATGGTATAGAAAAGAAAGAGAAAGTATTAAGAGAGGTAATGATGAAGATAGGGTTGAAGTAGGAGGAGAATAAAGAAGAAATTGTTATAGAGGCATTATTGAACAGTAGTGTGATGGGGCTAGTAATAAGCTCAGAATTTGTGAGGAAGAATAGGTTTAAAAAGAAAAGGTTGAAAAGGCCAATTTATATGAGGAATGTAGATAGTATCTTTAATCATGAAAAACCAATAGAGTACACAGTGGAGATAAAATTGTTTTATAGAGAACACAAGAAGAGAATGGAAATAGATATAATGGGTGAACAGAAATGGAGTGTTATATTAGAAATACCATAATTAGCATACCACAATCCAGAGATTGATTGGAAGACTGGGGAAGTAAAAATAACAAGATGTCCAGATGAATGTAGGAAGCAATAGAAGACAAAGCAAACAAAGCTAGGATAGCAAAACAAAAGAAATGGAGATAGCAAGAATGGTTGAAGAGAAAGAGGAAGAAAAAGAAAATTTGATAGAGATTAGAATAGTGGAGAAAATGGTTCCTAGAAAGTTCCATAAATATTTGAAGATGTTTGAGAAGGAGTCAGAGAGGGTGCCAATAAGAAAGACATAAGATCATACTATAGATCTTAGGGAAGGTTTTGTGCTGAAAAAGGGAAATATATATCCATTGTCAAGAATAGAGAGAGAGGAGGTACAGAAGTTTGTGAAGGATTAGTTGAGAAAGAAGTATATTCAACTATCAAAGCCATCACAGACATTATCAGTGTTCTTTGTGCCAAAAAAAGATAGAAAAAAGAGAATGGTGCAAGACTATTGATGTTTGAACAGTTGGACAATCAAAAATAATTATCCATTGCTACTGATATCAGATTTGATAGATAGTATAGAGAAGAAGGTATTTATAAAGATAGACTTGAGGTAGTGGTATAACAATATGAGAATAAAGAAAGGAGAGTAGCATTCTCAGACAATGAAGAGGCATGTGACTGTGGTCACATGATGTGATATCATAGGTCTATATCATATGCCAAGTCCACCCATCCAGAAAATACATCCCTATAGTAATACTGCTTCTCAACATCTAATCTACAAGCCTGTCTTCTATGGTAGCCACCTTTCTTGCAACATATCCTTGTAGTGGTAATGCAACAATCTGGATATTCCATCTTCCATGATGGAGATACTTCTATTCAACTTAGTCTTCCATGGCAGAGTCATACTCCTGTTAGTATTCCATCACTGAAACTTCTACTTGGAGCAATAAGAGCTATATCACTGAAACTCCAAGCATCTCCTATAATCAGTACTTGTATATAAGACTAATAGTTATATTGTAATTTGCTACTCTAATAATTAACAAAGATAATTCTTATTGAACTTGATCTCCAGTATTCAATAGCAACACACTAATCAGTACTCATTCTCATCTCAGACTTCTTCCTTCCATCTGAAGTTGTAACTACATGGCAGATGGATAGTGTAGCACATAAGCTGAAGCCAAGGTCATTCTACAAGTCTGCATATCTCTGAGTTCACCTTGTGGACTTTCACCCCCAGTATGAACTGTGCCTGACAGTCTAAAATATAGTAGAAGGAACTAGAACAATGATGTATGTTTGCCTTGTGATAATGGTATGGTGAACTCATGGACAATATGTATACTTTAGAGTAGGATTATTTATTGCTAGCATGGACCATGACTCTTTGATATAGATGGTATAGAAATACATCAGGGACTCCTTGTCAAGTTCTTGTGATCTTCAAGAGATGCTCAGCTTATAAGTTTACTTAGTGGTCTATTAGTTGTCTTGACTAATGGTTACTATAACAAACAAGAGTTTAAATTAAAGAAAATTAAAAAAACATTTTTATATAAGAAATGTGAATGGTTTCTTCAACAAAGAGGGGCTAATTAAACATATGGCAGAAGTCAATATCTACTACCAAGAACACAAGAAAAGAACAGAGATTGATGTGATCAGTGGTTAAAAGTAGAGTATGATTTTGGAAATGCTATAGCTAGCTCACTATAATCTTGAAATTGACTGGAGAACAGGAGAAGTAAAGATGACAACATGTCTAGAGAAATGTAGAAAGTAGTAGAGATCCAAATATAAAAAACCAGAATGGTAAAAATAAAAAGAAGAAGAAATAAAAGAGAAAGAAGAAAAGAAGCAAGAAGAAAGAGAACAGGAGAAAGAAGAAAAAACCAAAGAAGGAAAGAATGATGGAGGTAAAATGCAAATCAAAAAAAATAGATAAAAAGAAAAGAAAATCTTATAGGGTTTCACAAGAGAAACTTGACAAGGAGTTTTTACTATATTCATCTACTATTTATACTATGAGAACAATATGTATTTGTTATGAGTTCTTGATATTGTTTGTTCTAACTTATTTTATCTCCTTTCATATTATGTAATTCTTTATTATCAGAAAAGAAAAATAAAATCAAAGAAAATAAATAAAAATAAAATCAAATTAAAATACAAGGGCTTAGAGTATATTATGATGCAGTGGTTAAGTTGGAGCTGTCAATGCAACTCTGGTTGATTCTGGGGTTGATTTCTGATGTGGTCATTATCTTATTTTAACAATATAGCTATAGATACAGACTTGTAACCTTATACTATAATAATAACTCTAAGAGTTTAACAAATTATAAAAGTTAACAAATTCTTAGTAATTAATGATTTAGGACTGACTTGGTAGCTAATAATCACTGTTTTTCAGAGTATCTCTTATGTACACAAAAGAGGGTTATTCTCTTACCAGAATAATGACTTTAGTATTCTATACTGACAGTTCTTCCACTGTTTACTTACTAACTTTCTTACTCACAAGAATTGATTCCACCAAGTTTGAAGAGAAAATTTGAATACTATGTCTCATGAGTGTGTAGCAAGTTGTTTAGCCATGTTGCTGTAGTGGCCACTCTATTTTTCCCAACAATTAGTTAGTGGAACACTGTTGGAACACTTATTACCATTATTGGGAATTTCTGACATAATCTAGCAACTTGAAGGCCCACGCCGACTGTTAGTTCTTGTTAGTTCTAGTTCTAGCTCTATTCGCTCCTGGAATAGCTTATGGCAGGCTCTGGAAATCATTGTTCTTTTGTTCTCCTTGCTGAGTTTCACATATTTGAAGGCCCTCAGCTCAAATATCAGTTTCCTCAACCCCTCGGTGTTGACGAGAGGTACATACTGTCTTGTCTTGCAATCGTCTATATGAATCAGGATTAATCTTTCTTTCGTGTTAGTTTACTTGCAACATCGATGCTTCCCGATGGTGCAGAAGCACAGCTGGATGATTGGACTGTTTTTTTTCTCAATCAGAAGCCATTCAACACAATATCCCCCGTGTTAGCCCTCGACAGTCCAGAGATCAAGACTATTGCTTTGCCGGGCGGTGACACCGATGATAGCAAGTCCGATAATCCAGAGCTGCTTTGTGTGCTCAATCTTGTACGGACAAAGCATGACAAGACCCTAGATCGGTATGCTCATAGCTGCCGCTGTTTACCCTTGCTGAGCACACTATTACAAAGTGGCGCCAAAGTTCTGGCTCTAGCAATATGCACAAAACACTCATATATTCAGATATTCAAGGCGAGCAATAAACTTGATACCACGAAAATCTCAGTTAAAGACTGTCCATAAACAGCCCTTTTTGTTGTTGGCAATTGAGGATTATTTTACAGATCCTTCTCAGGATTGTCTGGCTCGCTTGTTTGACGCGGTTAACTCAATGGATTTGTCTGGGGTGCCTCATCTCCTACGACAGGAGAAGCTTCTCATGCGTTCGTCCGAGCGAAAGGATATTTTTGCCGAAAAGTTTCCTCAGAGGGTCAACTCGCAATCAACCACAACGTCTGGGGGGAAGCAGCACAAGACATCAAATTCAAGCGGGTCATACTCGAGTTTTGAAGAGGGCATTCTAATGCGTAGCAAGGACAGGGGAAAAACACAATTCGCGGAAAGCACCAGAATTAAACGGGCAAACAGCATTCATTCTCGGTCTGATGCAGATTCTAATGGATCCGGCCCCTCCTCTATCCAATCTTCTGGACACTCGCACGGTTCACCACCAGATACCTCCTTCTCACTCGGAGGGAGCGCAGTATGGGTTGGAGATGAAAGCGGGTCGGAACTCACGAAGGATGCGACTGGGGACTCCAGTGGTGCTGTCTCCTTCACTGGAAGTATTAATGCCTCATCTCATCGAAAACGGAGATCAACTGGGACGTCGTCGTCGTCGTCGCAAGCTCATAGTAGAGAACACCATGCCCGTCAAATTAATGCATCTCAATCCTATTACGATGCGCACTTAAGACATGCCATGGTCAAGGATACACATTTCTACCAAACGACAGTCACTTACTGTGACCATCCCCTACCGATCAAAGTACCACTCACCACGTTCTCTGAGGAGGTCGGAGATGTATGTTATTGCAAATTTATATTTATGACCTTTCTATCTGCTAACGGCCAGCTGCTAGTATTCCCTGATATCCTTAATCAAGGTATTCAATTTCACTCAATTAGTGTCGGGACCGGTACACCCACACCTGCACACGAGTGGACCTCTGACCCATCCCATCATCATCCTATTCAATGGTTTAATAACAGGAAAGCGCATCATTTTTTTGGGTCACAGACGTCCGGCGGGCGACGTATCAAATTTTGTTTTGTCGGCCTGTGCCCTCGCTTCTGGATGCGGCATCGTACTCCGTGGTTTCATCGAACGGGCGTTCCCTTATGCCAACCTGGAGAATCGGGAAGACTGGGAGTCTGTGTAAGTACCATTACTCAGATCCATAAGGAGAACGTTCCATGAAACCGAACGTAGGCCGGCATATATCGCTGGGGTAACCAATCCGATTTTCGAGTCGTCAAGAGCATGGGATCTACTCTTTGACATTAGCTCAGGGAACGTCACGATCGCGAAGGATATTCATGCAACCTACCCAGTCGTTACGCCAGCATTCGGCATCCCTCCTATTACCCGGTCTGGCACGCTCAAGACTGAAATATCAGTAGGATCCGAGACAGACTTCGAACGCAAAGAAGGAACAAAGAATGAAGCTATCACTACCAATAGTGACAAGATCTTCATTGAAGACGTGGGTGATCTTTGTCTGTCTCAAAAAGCTAGATTAATTCTTGAAGATAGATCCGGACTGCAATTGAGGACCATTTTGGCGAAGGGCTCGTTCGTATGCGATTCACGGAGTATGTCACTCGCTTTGCACGTCTTGCATCACGCTACGAAGAAGAAGTGACCGGTGCCACTAAATTTGGGCCCCCTAGTAATCCGTTTACCGAGATACCGGGACAAGCGCCGCAACTTGGTAGTGGCATAGCGTTCGCTGATGAGGCTACCTACTCGCGGGAACTTGCTGCTAATGCGCATCGGATAGAAGCCTGGCGAAAGACAAGTTCATACTACTATTGCATTGCGGTGCGTTCTCATCGTGTATTTTGTCAATCATTGATAGCACGTCATAGATTTTCTGATATTCTTGTGCTATATTAGGACTATGAAAAATTTGCAGCATTGTCTGCAATCAGGGGATTCGATGTACTCCACCAATTATTCAGGATTCGCAATGGAAAAAACTTGGCAGATTCTGAAGTTCTTGCGATCATGCGGGCATTTGCAGACAATGTCAAGAATTATGAACAAGTCGTCGAGGTCTGTTCTGTGTTTCACGTCAGTAATGCAGTGTTGCTGATGGAGTGGCGCTCAGCTGTTGTCACTTGTGATGCCACAAGGTCAAGGACTGTTACATCTTGGATTTGGCCTGTTTCATCGGAAAGAAGCAGTTCGAGATGCAACTGTGGATCTTTTCAACAATTTGCGAGCGTTTCCCGTACGTAGTCTCCCGGTCTTTGAAATGTAGCAACTTAACTCTGTCTGGGTATCATGATGCCGCGATCAGGTCGGCGTTTCGTTTCTTCAGTGCCTCAGCCATTTTCAACGCTACGCCTATGTGCGCCAGGCCCATGCAAAAGAAAAGAGGACAGTCCCACAACAAGATACGCGGGCAGATCCTAGCTTTCCCTTACCTGCGACGTATGGTGGCAGGGCGCACTCAAATTCTGTCAATGGTAATTTCTCGTGACAGACCATGTGCGGAGCTAGAGGGATTGATGGAAAATACGCATGTGAGTGGAGACTTACTTGACTAGTGGTTTAACTCGGATCAAATACCGTATTCAAGTAGTATCCTTTCAGAGTTTTGCTTTTTAGTTGTTTAGTTGGGTATTGGCTTTTTCTGGGAATAATGCTGTGCAATTGCGACCTGATTACAATCTATTTACTAATTCTATGACACGATAGAGGAATGCATACATCTGCCATTGCACGTCTAATGTTGCTCAGTTGAAAAAGCGGCCCATATGGCGAGTGGTGGGTAACAACTTAGGAAACGTCGAAGCCGAGCAGTAGCTGAGCAGTGTGGTTTAAGGAAACTCCATTGTATGGATTACCGGGAACATATTTTATCACGCCGCACGAGAGTCGGTGCTCAGACTCGTATAGCGCAAGTTATATGTGGACTTGAGAGAGATCAGTGATGAGATAGATCAGAGTTACGCTCACGGACGGGCGCCAGAAGTGCAGGACGGGCCATTTTGGCCGCGATGGGAGATAAGTGGGTCAGACGATGAGCCCTGTGGGGAACTCGGTGGGACAGACAACGAGCAGATGAAAGCGAAGGGAGACAGTGGACATGGCCCAGAGGAGGCCCGTCCTAGGGGAGTCGGGAGAACGATGACTGCCATATTTGGATGCGGCTGTGCTCGGGGACATACAATCGGAATATATTTATGACTTCGCCTTTCCTACCGGTACTACTCCCTCTTCCTCTATGCATGCATAGCCTTTTCTTCGTTTCCACTTTCGCTGTCACGCTACCCATCTTTGCCTAGATTCTCTTTTGTTCTTTATTATATTCCTCATTAATGGTTAACAAACCACTTGCCGACAAAGCCCCCCAGACCACCCTTCAGAGGGGCAAAGCGTGTCTCCGCTGCAGGTCAGTACCTCTATTCTCACTCCTCTTTCCTAGATCATATCTCCTTTTCTATTTTCTTTGATAGAAAACGGAAGATGGTATGTTCTCCGCAGCATCTGCTGTGTAAGTATGTTGTTCATCTTCTAATCATAGAAATGCGACGGTGTCAAGCCTGCCTGTCAGCAGTGTACGCGAGCAAGGAAGCCCGATGAATGTGAGTATGACGATGGGAAGGGCAAAACCCGAACCCAGATCATGCGCGAGACCATCGCACGCCTCGAATGCCGTATCCGAGAGCTCGAGGATCCAGAATACGTCTCTCCTGGCGTTACCCTATATGATCCCCATGGCCACTCGCGTTCCGGTTCGTCCGCTTCCTCTACCGGCTCACCGGACAGCTCTTTTCTCTCTGTCTCCCACTCGCCTTTTCCCTCAGGTAATCCTATTCCTTCCTTTGCAGTTCTTGCTCTCATCTTTCGTCCAGGCTCCCCCACATCACCGGCTGTCGCTTGGATTCAGGTACGCTATCATGGTTCTCGTTTGATTATAATTCCAATCAGGCGCTAGAATGTCCCTTCTCCATCACCTACTCCTTTCTTGTCTGAGACACTCTACTACGAAGAGCCACAATCATCCCATTTACCCATATCAGTGGAGTTTAGTACCCTCTTGTGAGTGCTTTCTTACGTGGTCTACTGACAGGAATCAGCTCATTTTTTTCTTAGCCTGGACATCTTCGCACCTCATCAGCAGCAATGCAGTTTAGGAATCAACGTTCAGCGGCTACGTGAAAGCCTACATCGTCCCCCGTCAGAGCAACCTCATCCCGTCTTAATGAACTCTATTTATCTATGGGCTTGTTTTGTCTCACGGCCAGAACCCCTTTGTCAGCAGGAAGATTTATATCTTCGGCATGTCCTTGAAGCACTGCCAGAGGCACTCAAGTCAACTAATCGGGCCGTTGAGGTCATACAGGCTTCCTGCCTTTTGTCAATGTATTATTTTGCAAACGGCAGGATCCTTGAGGGAGGTTACCACGTCAGCGCTGCCGCTGCTCTGGCGATTCAGGCTGGTCTCGGTCATGATGCTTATCAGCATGACCTCTGGGTTCCAACTTGCCATTTTGAGGACTTCGACCTTAAACTGGGAAAACCCTTGAACCGGGAAGACTCAAGAGTCCTAGCCTTCTGGCAGGTTTTTGTTCTTGATCGTTGTTGGTCGACTTTTCTCCATAAACCATCAATAATTTCAGACGGTCTGGATGCCAGGAACATCATCAGCTGCCCGTGGCCCCAGAAAGTCAGTGATTATGAAACGGTTCGCATTCTGTGAATTCGACTATCTGTAAAGGTGTCTGACATGAAGCCACACTGTATCCTAGGGCCTTGTGGGACGATGTACATCAATTCCAACCATTCGTACTTTCCTGAACGGGGATCTGTCAGCGGGAGGCTTTTCTGCCACGGCGCTTCGAGTCAAAGCGTCAGCACTCCTTTCTCAGGCAGATCTTGTCATCAGTGAGTATCTGAAATGGGCCGCACCATTGCCTAGATCTCTGACAGATATTTCATAGATCACACAGGAACAAAGCAAAATGGGAGGTTCTCTGATGAAGTAGCCAATCTCGACCAGACCACTAGTCTTTTCCTCTCTATGCTCATCCCGATCAATCAGCTGAACCAGGTCATCCCCGAAGAGAGACAGAGTTTGATTCTGGCTCATACTCTGGCTAACTATGCTATGATTCATCTCCACCATGCCACTGCTCATGATAACTCCGTATCGTTCGCAAAATGCTCTCGTGCAGCCAGGGCCTGCGTGAGTGTGATGAAACAGATTAACGATCAGGACTATCCATTCCTTGACCCTGTCCTTGCAGTAAGTCTTACTACATATCTTCACCACGAGCTCCCAACTGAGTATAAATACTCAGCCATGTTGGTCAAATGTCGCGGATCACCTGGTCATAGAGCTCAACACTCTGGAATCTGCCTGGCCAACGATGAGCACAAGTGAAGTGCGTGATGAACTTAACGTCGCCCTCCACACCATGACCATGTTTTCTACGTACTACCATATTATTAGTAAGTCACTACCAGTGGAAATTTCTACTCTATTGATTTTTTCCACGCAGCGCCAGCTCTCAACAAACTCCAGAAACGACTTCTATCATGAGTTCTTCCATCATGGACTTAACTGGACCCTTTTTGTGCTGTTTGCTTAGTTGACGCCGTAGACTTTGATGCGAACGGACTATAGACTATTACGGACAAGATCTTTTTTCTTATCCATACACATACTTCTCGACCAGACACTTAGCAGGAGCCGCAAAACGTTTTACGTGTTATTTTTTTGTGCTACACTTCATGATTTCACGATCTTTACTGACGATTTCATCTTGCCAATTTATACGAGAATTTTGGACTTTTACTTCTCGGACTCATACGGATTTCAAAAGTAAACAAATAATTTGTTGCATGTATCTGTAGATCTTTGCGAACGGTTTATATGTCAGAGTAGTATTTTCCTGTTGTGTGGTAGTTGTTAGTCGATCTCATCTTTTTTATGCTATCCAGACTATTAGTTAGGATCATCTTGTTTTACTTATATTTCGTATATTGTCACGCTGGACATTTTTACTCTCACTTGTAGAACCTGCCTTTTTAGGTTACTCCTTCGTATCCTGAGGTTCGCTTTTTTTGTAGAGATTCGTGCGTGGAGTCAGGCTGACTCTTAACAAGTACTTGGCACCGCACCAAGCGTAACAAGAAGTCAACAAGAAGCGTGCCAAGAGATTCTATAGCTTTAAAATGGTCTGGTTCATAATGGTAGGACACTCATCCTGATTGCTCATCTCGCTGCTTGTTTGTGAAAAAAAGCTCTCGGCTTGAATATCGCAGCCGTGTTTTGAATACCCAGATTTAATCACTTTTGCGCTTTCCCAAGCTTCAAACAAGGATGTCATTTCATCACAATCCCAGGCCCACTTCGGCGTCACGCGCTGAATTCTCTCGTTCCTTCAGCGGCCCAATCACTATCGATACCAACACTTGGAATGAAGCGAGTCAAGGAGAATTTGAGCGAACACTACACAAGAATGATGTTGTACCTACCTTCGAATACCGTTCTCCAGAAGCTGCGCAGGAGGATTTTCTCGGGACTCGCTTATCGGCCAGCGTAGATGTTTTTGAGAGAGAAGGGAGCAGACCCACGGTCGAGGGGTCAAACACAAGTAACATTTTTTCGACCTGGCGGAGCTCTAGATCTCGTAACATCTGTTCTCCTCCCAATACACAGAGACAGAGACAGAGGGGGGGTGCATTTACTTCGGCACGCGTGTCCAGTGGTTTCAAGCATCTGACCCATGGTCAGAGTAGCCGCGAGTGGACGCTCTTCGAACAAATGATGGAAAATGGAGGGCAACTACCGCCCAGCCCGTCGTCGGACTCTCGGGTCCCATATATGTCCATGGGCTCGTCCGGCGGACATTTAGCTACAAGAAACAACTCCCATGTGCAGGTAGAGATGTGCCAGAGCCCTACACAAGAGGATCACTTGTGTGATTATCCTTCGGAAACACAAGGAGGGAACTTTCCCAGTACTCAGCCCTCAGAGGATTTTGGCATACATGACTACGACTCAGAGTACGACTGCGACACGTCTGATACAAGTCAGTGCACGATTGGGCCATCTGGAGGAGCTGCGGAGGGAGGAGCTGCGGAGGGAGGTAGTCCTCCCCATCATAAATGGAACCCCCCGACATTCACACCTCTCTACTATAATGTCCTCAAATGTGCTATCGCATATTTCATTGCTTCATTATTTACATTTTATCAGCCTCTGTCAGATTTCATTGGTGATTTGTCGTCCTATGGACCTGGCGCGAGGGGACCATCCCCAAGTGCCCACATGGTTGCGACTGTGTACGTGTCTCATTAACTGTCTACGAGAAAATACGTTGATACATTCGACCAGCGCGGTATATTTTAATCCAGCTAAGACTGTTGGTGCCATGATTGAGGCAGACTTTTTCTGTCTTATGGGAATGGTGTATTCTGCTTTGGTTTGTGGTGTATTCGTGTCGTTGTTATGGTTGCTAGAGATGATCCCCGGTGACAAATGGCCGGGTGATATATTGGCAATCCTGTGGATTGGTTTGAGTATGAGTCTGGTTGCTTGGATGAAAGGGTGGATGGTTAGTTGACGCGTTGACTTGATATCTTACATCACTCTCATCCAAAAACTTTCTCTCAGGCAAACCCATCTTTTAACACTGCTTGTAGCATGACCACGATCCTGATTTTTACCGTGTAGGCCTCCAACACAGTGGAAATTGTATACTGACTCTGCACATCAGGGTCGTCAAAGAAGGCGGTCTTCAAACGTTATTGGGAGTATTCACAATTGTTGTTTGTGGATCGTTGATTTCCAATCTTATATGTTTTCTTGTATGGCCTCAAACAGCGACAGAAAACCTTCAAAGCAACATGACAAAGACACTCTCCTCCTTCTCTACTTTGCTTTCCATGCTGACCAATGGATTTTTATTGGAGAACGAGAACTTCATCAGGAGAACGGGGTTCGAAAAGGCTCAGAAGGCCGTCGAAAACCATCAAAGCAGTTTCACGAGCTTGAAGAAGAATTTGGTCGAAGCTAAGAAAGAGTGGTTAGATAGTGGAGATCGTGCAGGTACAAGTGTTATTGGGATTGTAGCTTCAAGCAGAAATCGAAGGAAACGCGCTTACGAGGATGCTGTAGACTCTCTCAACCGCTTGGCGCAGCATCTCAATGGACTGAGAAGTTCAACCAGGCTACAGTATGAGTTGACGAGATCTGGTGTATACAAGAAATCTAAAGGAAAGGATATCCATGTCCATGATCAAAGCATGGCACCTGACGAGAATCTCATGCTGAAAGCTGCGGCAGATATGTTCGGGGCGCTTGTTGATGAAGTCGGGCCCCCTCTCAAAACGCTGACTGTGAGTTTAGGCTCTCATTAGGTTTCCACCAAGAGATTCATGTCCTGATGGCAACCTAGAGGGCATGCTCAAATACTCTCTGTCGACTCGAAGAGGCGTTCTTGAAAGCTCGGATCACTGAGAACGTCAGACCCCCAGAGTTCTTTGGTCTGATCGATCAAATTGAGAAGGCACTGGTTAAATTTGAAAGCACATCCAACCATACTCTCCTTCGGTTGTATAAGCGGAGTGATATGTCGCGGGCCTCATCCACGAGCTGGGACCAGCGTTCAAGCCCCACCCACGAAGGTTTAGAAGGAAATAAAAACGCCTTGACATCGCATCAGAATGAGCACCTCTTCCTTGTTTATTTGTGGGTTCTTCTCAGCTTGTTACAGGTTACAATTGCCTGACGCCTCGATCGGCTAGCTTCATATTCACCTTGCAAGAGTTTTCGAGAGAATTGGTTGCCTTGGTCTATGCAATAGAACAAATCTATGAATGTGAACAACTGCGACTTCGCCGTCGTTCATGGATGCTTCGAGCTACAATCTCCTTGATCATGGCTCCTCAAAAACTTTACTCTGATTGGAGAGCTGCCAAACAAGGCAAACGACCTCAGCCTCAATCCAGCCTCAGACGACGTATTTGTAAATGCTTATCTTCAATTAAACTTGTGCCTTCCTGCTCAAGTGCTTCTAGCTGCATACCTTATACCTGAGCACCGCGTTACACATCCGGGCTTTCCAAAAATCAAACCTCATGCTCCAAACACGGTCCAAACTCCTGCCCGAGATAATCTTCCATTCATAGGTAGAGTAAAGCAAAGTTTGTGGGCCACTGGTGCGAGAATGCAGGAACAAGACATCAAGTTCGCTATCAAGGCAGGAATGGCAACTGCCATGCTTGCAGCTCCGGCATTCTTTGATCCTACTCGACCATTCTTCATTCGGCACTGGGGAGATTGGGCATTGATTTCAGTACGTGGATGCCAGGTTTTCCTCCTCAGTCAAACGCTTAGGCGTCAAGTTTCATTAGTTTTTTGTTGTGATCTCCCCAACTATAGGAGCCGTGCGTGTCAGATGTGTCAGACAGATTTCCTTGACACGTGGTTCTGATCTATCCCATTGTAGACAAACTATCTGAGCTTTCAGCGAGTGCTTGGAACCCTGTGAGTTCAATTATGAGGCCACTTCTGGGAGCTTCTGATTTTAGTGTGACCAGATTTGGTGCTGTCGTAGCAGCCGGGGTATACTCAGCATTCCCGCATAACGCACTAGTGCTTTCAATTTTCGGATTCCTTTTCTCATTGCCTTGCTTCTATATTGCTGTCGCTCGGCCTCAGTACATTTCCGCTTCTCGATTTGTTCTATTGACGTATAACCTGACCTGTTTGTACTGGTGCGTTTTATTGCCTGTCAAATTAGGTCGCTACCGACAGTTGATCTGATGCTGAAGTTACAACATCCGTCAAAGAGATATTCCTGTCCACATGATAGCCCTTCATCGCGCTTTAGCCGTCACCGTGGGTGTTGTATGGGCTGCTCTTGTTTCACGATTCTGGTGGCCTGCAGAAGCTAGGAGGGAGCTTAATAAAGGTTTGGGGGAGTAAGTACTCTATCGCTTGTATACGAACTTGTTGATGACTCGATGAATCAGTTTTTGCTTGAACATTGGATGGCTGTACACTCGCTTGGTGGCATCAAATTCGTACTCTCCTGAGCCTGGGCTGCAAAAAGAACCGAGTGAAGAAACTGCACTTCTAATGGGGCATGAACACGATATCAAGATGAAGGAATCCATTCATGAGTTCATGGCAATGTGTGTATCTCATTGATCAAGCTGGGCAATAGCGATCCAACGATTTTAAAATAGGGAACTACATCTCCAGATTAAACTTATTGAACTTCAGGGTTTGCTCGCACAGACTCAACATGAACCCCGCCTGAAAGGACCTTTCCCTGTCGAATTGTATCGTAGAGTTTTGACTAGCCTGCAAACAATTTTGGACAGAATGCATAGCATGCGATGCGTTACTACGAAAGAGGAATGGTAAGATTCCATATTTCTGTGCTAGTGAACGTTAGTACTGAGTTATCATAGGCACAAAGTGAGTGACAGCATTCTGCATGATATTCCAATTTCACCAAGATATCAAGAGTGTCAGGCGTGACTTCATTCTACCGGTGAACAAGGAACGCCGAGAGATGGTCGGGAATATTATTCTGAGTTTCACGCTATTGGCGTCCGCCTTCCGCCTTAAGGCACCTCTACCTCCTTATCTTCCACCGGCAGAAAGAGCACGAGAGCGTCTTGTAAGTACAGGTCACGCGGGATGCTGTTGCTTTCTAGATTTTCTCCTTCAGGTTGAGGCCATACGAAATCTCGAGATTGTCAAAAATCGCGAAGTGAAAGCTTCAAGGCAGCTCTTGTTTTTTGCTTATGCGATGACGACGCAGGGTGTCACACAAGAATTAGAGCTTCTTGGAAAGATGTGCCAGGATGCATTCGGTGTCATTGGGCAGAGTCCTGAAGAGTTCGAGACTTTGTTCACCGCCATAGACCAGACCCAACGTAGGATCAGTAGTGTTGCTTGAATTGAAATTGTTATGGTACTTATCACGTAATGCTTCATTCGTCTGTTATAAGCGTGCACGTACAACTTGTTCCTATAAACCATACCCTTCTACCACGTACATTCGCACATGCTTCCGGATTCTTGTACGTAGATCTACCCTATCGAACTCTTGGCCCATTAGGCCAGTACTGCATCTGCATGCCCATGATGATCTAGTCACAAGACCAATATTTCCATAGTATTGAAACCTCTTGGTCTGATTCATTTTCAGAAAAAAATTCAATATAAGTTCAAATAACATAGCAGTGCGCAGTGCACCCAAATCTAACCTCTCAAGAACAGAAATAACTATGGTAGTATAATACATCGGGATAGAATACTTGGAGAGTAAGAATCTTGCAAAGACAACAGAATCATTCTGCTTACTCATGACTGTGACAGCACAGTATGACTAAGTGATGATGCATAATACAAACAAGTGATGGATTTGTATATATATGTTATAGAACACTTGGACTCTATTTCTTTTATTTTATCTTGTTGTAGCAACCACTGCTGAGAAGATGATGTACATTCGGTAGTAATCTCAAGAGTCAGTCTTGTTTAACAAGAAAAACTTAACAAGGAGTCCTCACTATATATCACAAAATGAACTACTTACTTATTTGTGATATCTGAACCTTGGGTGCACTCTCAGAGGTTTAAAAGTGATTCAGAAGTTCAATAATGATGACAATGATGATTAAGATTAATACAGATAATAAGAAATAAAGATTGATGAAAATTGATGTTGTTAAGTCTGAGATCTAATC
>Ga0157368_1000317_pt1 | contig 23043 bp, 21 predicted proteins | sample AttbisABBM3_FD_113146 | JGI IMG/M metagenome (GOLD analysis project Ga0157368, IMG submission 113146) | Fungus gardens microbial communities from leaf cutter ant in Botucatu, State of São Paulo, Brazil - Atta bisphaerica ABBM3 | ecosystem: Host-associated > Fungi > Mycelium > Unclassified ...
ATGTAGGAAGCATGGTGGCCTTAAGGTAAAAGCATGGTGGATGAGTAATGGACATGAGGTAGCGGCATGGACTTAAGGGCCGGATAGATATTGTTGTAGCACGGACCACATGTAATTTATATAAATAAAGGAACAATACAGCAAGGGCTCCTTGTCGAGTTCTCTTGTAATTCCCCCACTCTTTACTTGATAGCCCATTGGAGAGCTTTGCTCGTTATGAGATCATTTGTCCTTGAGTGACGAGTGGTTGCTATAACAAGAACCTTGTATACTTTTTTAACTTTTTTTGTAGATAAGTTTGAGAAATTCTCTTTGATCTTGATAATATCATTGATATTCTCCTTAGAAGCTTGTACATACAATCAACCAATAGGTTTGGGAAATGAACTAGAAAATGGTTTAGTCTTATAGAACTTAGATTTTTCCAAAATGCTTTTGCTTGGCCTAAAAGAAATAGGAGAGAGAAAACTCTTGAAACTTGAGCTTGTTTGCCAGTATTTGTAGAAGATTGATTGATACTAGAATAGTTCTTTAGAGCCTTAGAATTGAATTGTAAGATAATATATTGTCTCAAAGATATTTCTTTTTGTTAACAGTTAATTTATCCTATTCTAACTCATAAATGGATGTAAGGAAATTCCAAGCAGTAAATCCAAATTCTGCAATTTGAAGTATATATTCAGCAGTTTTATCTTCTAATTTTCTTTGTCTTATGAAAGCTGTTATTTTGAAAAGTAAGCAAACAATATTCTTTGCATTTCCTTCCAAGTACTCATTAATACCAAAGATAGAAATAGGACAAAAGCTACTATCCTACAATTGTGGGTTTGCAAGTTAGTTGGCTGAATAAGGAATAGCTGATGATTTTTAACCTTGAAATAAATATGTATCATTAGTTACCATACTATGAGGATCCAGTATGGGTTCAGTTACTTTAGCCTAGTTAGTGTTATAATCAATGCCTCCTGGAGACAGCATGGACAAGGGTAGAGGATATGACGACATGATTGGCTGTGCCGTAGTTGTCTCAGTCAGTGCCTCATATAGTAGGTGCCATAATCTGACCTAGTCCTCATTGTCTCCTCATTGTCTTACACCTCATGTATGCCTCATTACTTTGTGAACTACAAGTATATATAGCGTAGATACAATCCTGTATCCTTATGCTTTACCAATTCTACACTTCCCTTATCCTTTCTCAAGCCTTTGCCTTAGTTGCAACCTGAGCTCAAGCTTAAGGTCATTACAGTTAGTATATTCTATTTCCCCTACTTTTAGAGTAGTATAAGACAAAGCAGGTCCTTGAAATTCACTGAGCTTGACTTAATTAGCCTAGGTTGGATTGTTGGTAAGAGTTTGAACACATTTTGTATATACCATGAAAGACACATCAGAATGTACTAAAGTTACTCTAGAACTATTAGCACTTGAAGACACAGATCAATCTCTTGGAGTATTGACTTTCATATTCATAGCCATATCTGTAAAAGGCTCTTGAGAGTTGGTATTAGTATTAATGTCAAAAGAAAACAATGTATTCACTGAAATTCTTTCAGGTGATACTATATAAGATAGTGGTAAAAAAGAAAAAAGCAATGTGTGACTGTCATCTATTATAACAGATGTCAGGCTAAATTTAAAAGATAACTAATTATGTCTATAAATACTAATCTTTATATGGTGTATGATATATCATTAGAAACACAAGTTTGATCATGGGAATCTGTTCAGTCATTCCTGAGATAATAACTTGTAGTTACTGATAGTCTGATATCTCAGTAATCTGTCATCACTTTTGTACATCCCATATATGTGCAAATAGCCCTCATTTGGGGCTTTCCAGTGCAACTTGGTTTGTAAGAATCAGTCCACTAGTTGTGGAGATACAAGTTAAATAAAGTTTGTGACAGCTTATTTAACCAGAACCAGTTAGTCAGTTGATCCTGTGATTGTGGGACAAAGTTGCAAGTCGGGGCTGCCACGGACTCACTCATCATTCTTCATGGTCTTTTGTATAATATAATTATGCATCAGGCGCAATATACTCAACGTAAAATATTTCGAGCTTTTTCTGTACATTTTCGTGGCCTCTCGTCTCAGTGCCACGCATATTACCCTGTCGAACTTGCAAGTATTGTTGATCTGCCGACACAGTGTCCATCCACGGAATCCTCACTCGTCATCCTTCATGGCCTTTTGTACGTCAATTCTACGCCTATTTGAACAGCCAAGTACGCAAACTCTTCCATAGTGGCTCGAAGCGGAATTGGACATCTTTACACAAGGCTTTCCACCGTTCCTTACCACAACATTCAATCCATACCCTTGATCTGCGGAACCATGGAGCATCCCCATATGCCACCCCAATGACATACGCTGCCATGGCAGAAGATGTTTTACATTACATCGAATCTCGCAAACTGACCAATGTTTCTCTTCTTGGCCATTCAATGTCTGTTTCTCCCTTCAACCTCCCATTGTTGAGTGGCTTATCTTAGCATTGTAGGGGGGGCAAAGTCGCCATGGCTCTAGCTCTGTCACTTGTCGCGAGGGGGCGGGAAGACCTCTTATCACATTTGCTCGTATCAGATATTACACCTACCCGCGCTCAGCTCTCACCTAACTTCGTCAAATACATCGACGCGATGCTTGAGGTAAATAGTCTACCACTAGGAAGTGCACAAACTCGTTCGGATATCGACCGTTTGCTGCATAAATATGAGTCAGTGAGTGTTTAGGTACCATATATCAGGCTTTCATCATCGCTATCTCCCAGAACCTGAGTATTCGCCAATTCATTATGACAAATCTGGTATTTCCTGGTCCCTTGAAAAGCCAACAGAAGCCATACTTTGGACTCCCACTTGACGTTCTCAAGAAAGCAATACCGGAGCTAGGTTCTTTCCCTTATGATCTGAGTGATCATCAGCAGCTGCAATGGAACGGAAAGACACTTCTTTTCCGAGGTCTTAAGAGCACGTGAGTGACAGCGACACAAGTCTGACCTACTGTGGGCAAGAGTTCATCGGCAGTTTCATCAACTCCAATAATCAACAAGCATTCATGGGTTTCTTCCCCAATTCTAGAATTGAAATTTTAGACACCGGTCACTGGGGTGTGTATGCTCTTTCATTTTAGTGTTTTGTGTCACTCACAGTTTCGAAACCTAGTCCATGCAGAGAAACCGCATGAGTTCAAAGACCATGTGATCAAGTTCATCCAATCTTGAATTTTAGTAGTTTGTTGGAACCTGCTTCGGGTTAGTCGCTTTGAAAATGGCCACGGTCGATCATACTTGTCATCGTCCATCTAGAACTTTTGTGTAACGCTGCCCCATGTCTTAATATGCTTGTCACTACTCCAGTTTGTTTCAGTTGCAAAAGCTCTGGTCAAAATGATCATCGTGATGACTTTTCATGGAACGAAATCAATATCTTCAGGACGGAGCGAGGGAATGTTGCCTATACATCTCTCGTAGCGTGTCGTGCGAAGTGATAGAATTACCAGTCTCAGTCGTATGCGAGTCGTACACTCAGGCGCCCAAAAGTGATCGACTATCATGCTACTGATGGAGACTCATCAAGATTTAATTTTATCTGCTATAGAAGAAGCTAGAAGTAATAGAAGCTAGAAGTAATAACTAATTCACGTGGAGAGGAGACTTTTTTTTTAAATCAGCAATTTATTACACGGAGCGCGTAGGCAGACCGTGGTAGCTACTTTGTAACTACATACATTGATATGCATACTACATGAAGAGCGGGAAACAGAGAAAAGGAAAAGAAAAGGGAAATAGAAAAAGTAAAGTAAAGAAATAAAGAATAGAAAGAGCTATATTCTTAACCCGACCAAGTAGTGTTATCACCAAAAGAAAAGGCACTACTGTTGAACTCTAGGAATAGAGTGAAATGTGCTATTGATTCCCTATTCAGATTCCAATAGTTGTCAAAATGTCTACACTCATGAAGTATGTGATGTCTTGACTCGATGGGGTATAAACCACATGGACACTTAAACTCTTCTCAGGAAAAGAATCTAAGTCAGTATTCACCAATTGGGGCATGATTAACAATTGCTCTTGTAGCTCTGGTGCACAATGAATTGGAATGGCCAAAGAATCTTAGCCATGGACCACCTTTGGCTGCATACAGTTCAATAGAGTTTGAATTCTCATCGAGAAGATTCATAAAGCTGTGACCTTTGGTGTTTGATGCTTGAAATGACATCTTCCAATTGTTAAGGATAGAATCATATTTGCTTTTCTTGCTGAAGTCCCACAACAATTTGCACAGGAAGATAGGCAAAATATTGAATTCTTTGGTTTCTTTATCAACTCTTTTGTGGAGAGGCCATTTATGATTACTGGGACAATCCCAGAATTCAATGAAGTTGTTATTATTTCTTTTGAAAAACACTCTGAGTTCTCTTGATATTGCAGCTAATTAAGATTGGTATGGATGAGATAACACATCAAAAATTCTTCTAGCAATGTGAATGGAGTCCATAACAATGAAAATTTTCTTGACATTGGAAAGGTGAATAGCCTGATTAAGACCACATCTGATTGCAAAGAGTTCAGCTTTGGTGGTCATAACATTGACAGCATGATATAGTATCTTAATGATTGGTCTATCATGACAGTGGACATGAGAAATCAAGGTAGCAACTTGATTTTTGATACTTGTGTCTGCAACAATGATAACTGACTAAGGGTCAGATAATGCTTGAAGAATTAGATTGTCAAGTTTGGTTAAGTAACTCTTGACATTATTGTTACTCTTTCTGTTCACAGGATAAAAAGAGAACTGATTAGGGAAAACATTGATAAGTCTGTTTCTCAGAGAAAATTCATAATTAAAGGGAGAAAAAGATGGAATAATTTCATTGAATCTGTTATCCATGTTTACAATGGGACTCTTGATGATTGTATGTTGTCTTGGAGTAAGTTTATCCAAGAAAAATAAATGAGGTTTGACATTATCTGATGGCCTTGCTTCTAAGATTGATTTGATAATATGGTTTGTTGGGAGAGAATGAGCTCTGAGGTGAAATCTTCCAATTAGTTTTTGAAGATGGAGATGAATGGGCATTAAACCTGCAATGGCTTTAATACCCACCAATAGGGAGGTACAAAAAACACCTAAGATCCATAGAGATGCTCTTCTTTGCATTTTTCTGAGTTCTTTAAGAGTATATACAAGCAGAACTTCATTATAGTTTCAGAGTTGAATGTTATACAAGACTATGGGTAATACATAGCACCTATAAAGATATCATTTTTGAATAGGAATGAGACCCCTTGAAGAGTTTCCTAGCATCTTCATACATTTGATGGTTGAGATCACCTTGATAGCATAAAAATCAATATGTTAATGGAACAATAATTTCTAGTTGAAGATAAATCCAAGATACCACTAAGTGATCTTGGCATAGAGAATGTATCCTCCTAGAGAAGTAAAATCCAATGGGGGAGAGGGGTAAACATTCCCTGAAATCTAGAAAAATGGAATACTTCTGTCTTTCCATGTTTCATAGTCAGTCCAAATTTTCCAAGAAGAAATAAGATAATATTGTAGATATAAAAAATATTTGCATTTAAAACAATAAGAGATTTGTTTTGAGAAATAAGAAGTCTATCATCTACAAATGAAAGAATAGAAATCAGAATTTTTAGATTCTTTATTCTTTTTTCGAAAATATGAAGAATAGGAGCCAGATATAAAGCTAAGAGAATAGGGAAAAGAGCTGACCCTTAGCCAACTCCAACATCAATATCAAAGAAAGGAAAAGAGAAACTGTTCCAATAATATTTAGTTCTTCTACCTACTAGATAGTTTTGAAAAAATAATAAAACTTTGGGATCAAAACTCTCTTTGTTCAGAATTTGCAATAAGAGTTGATGATTTAGCAATAGGAAAAATTGCACAATATTGAATGCTAGTATGCTAGTAGATACATTTTTGACCCAACCCATATAAATAAAATGGGTGAGTGTGATGCCTATATCTGTAGTTGACCTCTGTTTGAGACCCTCTAGTTGATATGTATGAATGAAGTTGTTTGAAATTAACATGAATTGAAGTCTTTCACTGATGGCTTTCTCAAAGATTTTGCTGATTGTATTCAGTAAAATGATAGGTCAAAAAGCTTTAGGAAAATCATAGGATTTCTTATTGGGCTTAGAAATGATTATGGTGGTCAAAACTTTGAAGTGTGCTGGCCAATGTCTTAAATCTATACATGTGTTAACAATGTCAACAAATTTCCTAAGGCATGTATCATCTCAGATTATTCTCTTGAAATGCTTCCAAGAAAGTTTATCCAGTCCAGGAGTTGAAGTGTTATTACATTTCTCAATTGCACTTCTGAGCTCACTACTTGAGAAGAGAACCTATATCATTATTTCCTTGTCAGATAGTTCATCTAAAAGTTACAGATTAATTTGGTGATTTTAAGCTGAGTTGAAGAACATGTCAAGTGCCCTTTATAGGTCTTCAAGTTTGTTACATGAATAACCATTATACTGAATGGCTTCAACTCCCAGAAGTTTATGTTTCTTAACCCAATTCATGAGCTTCTAAGACACACACTTTTTATTAGATATTTCCTGAATTTTTGAGTCAAAGAAATTATGTTTGGACTTCCTAACTATACCCTTGAAATGTTTCCAATCTTCAATATGCTTAGTTTGCCTGTAAGTATCAAGATCTCTTTAATAGTTTTCATCCCACCACTTCTTTGAATATTTGGTAATGTTAGTGATTTTCAAATATTTATACCAGATTTTGTCCATGTGATATATGAACAACTGAATAGCAGATTCGAGTGCTTCCATACTTCAAAGATTTGCTGTATCAATTTTCTTAATGACTTCAATTAAATCTTCCAGGAAGTGATCCTCTTCTTCACTGTTTTTCACTAGTGTTCACTTTCTGATTTGAACATATTCTTCAAAAATGTGAATATTGATAGTGAAGGGGGCATAATTGGAGGTTAATCTCCAATTGAGATGAATTGAATGATTGTTATGTTCTATAAATTCTGACCTAAGAAACATAAGGTTAATAACCAAATTGGAATCTCACTGATTATCAGAATATCTGGTCAGAAAAAGTTCAGTAGACTTAGACAAATCTAACTGAAAGGAACTTGCAACTTCAAAAAAATGTTTCTATATAATGAATGATAATAAAAATCCAGATCCCAAATGCTATCCCTAATATTGAAGTCCCCAGTCATGATGAGTATGTTATTTATATAACTTCAGTATATTTAAGATACTTCAAAGCTGACTGAGAAGAGTCTGAATAAATGTTAATCAGGAAATAAGGCAATCCACAATTGAAAAAGAAAATGTAGAAAATATCCCTATGGTCAAATATTTTCTTTCAAAGAGAAAACTGAAGAGAAGACATTCTGATGTTGATATAGGTTATAACTTTATGTGAGTCACCTACACATATAGGATTTCTGGAGAACATTATTCAGTTAAGATAGTTGGGTACTCCTACCAGTTTTTCTCCTTTCTTATTTATTAAACTTAGTATGGAGTGTATTGAGGACCAAGATAGTTCTTGAATGAATATGATATTGTATAAGTTAAAATCATATTTATACAATGTTCACAGCTAAACAAATTGATTGTCTTCTGTTTTTATGAAGCTCTTGATATTTCTTGGAATGCTATTCTCTGTTGAAGTGGTATCACCAGAAAGAGTATTGATTAGAGTCAGCTTGATGATCCTCTTGACAATTTAAGCATTTGAATGTGTAAGAACATGATTCTCCCTGTTTTATTTCAAGTCTAGGAGGGTGTTATGACCTTAGCTGTGAGCTCAGATTACACTTAGGCAAAGACTTGAGAAGAGATAAGAGATATATAGAAGTGATAAAGCATAAGGATACAGGATAGTATCTACACTATATATATATACAAGACATGAGAAATCAAGATGGAGTCTATAAGGTAAACGAGTTATAGTACATAAGAAAAAAGTAAGGATAGAGCACCTACTACATGAGGCGCTGACTGAGACTATTTCAGCACAGCTAATCATGTCATCATTACCCTTGACCCTTCTTCATGTTGCATCCTTGAGGTATTGATTGTAACAGAGAGTTAGTTTTCAGATTTTTTTTGCAATACCAAGTGAAGTGACAATGGTGCTCAGATTTGTGAGGGTTATTGCATTTGATACACCTAGAACCTTGTATTCTGCAAGAAAAAGTGGTGTGACCCCACTTCCAACAATTCTTGTATTAGAGTACTCCTAGGTTCATATTCATACCCCTAATAGTCACTATGTAACTTCTGACATTGAAACACCTATTGATAAGGCCTTTTGCTTTGCTTCCACTTTGAACATCCCAGATTTGGAAGACACTTTTATAACTCAAGATTTTGACATCATAGCAATGTTGTTGAAAATGTGGTTCTTTTTAAAGATTTCCTGGACTACATCTGAAGTAATAGGAGTATTAGTGAATTCTCCTAAATATGGAATACCTGTGATCTTCAGGTATGATTTGGACTGAGGTAAATGGGGAACCTCAACCCCTGTGGACTCTATATAATTAGCATTCTTTATATAGTTCTCAATTGTCTGAAGGTCTGAAGCTAAGATGACTTTGTTCATGATGGTGATAACCCCTGAAGTTTCTTAACAAATGAAGTCAACTTTTGGACCTAAGTCAGTTGCCCTACTGACAGAATTACCTTCATTATTGTTGTCGTTGTATAACAGTTGAGAACTGTCAATTGGTTCTACTATGTCTTTATCAGGTAGGTTGTTCTTGATTTCCATCCTTTCAAAGTATGGAATAGATGAGGCTTTTGAAAGAACCAAAGAACTTCTGGAGCTCGCATTGCTAGCAGAATTGTTCCCCCCTCTGAAAGAATCAATGCCATCAATGTCCATCGCCACACATGAGTCATTTGAGTTGTTTACTGAATAAAAGCTGAAGTAGGAAAATGTATATTCGCTAATTCTCTTATAGGTGCTACCACACAAGATGGAGGTAAGAGAGAAAGAAGCGATGTGGAGAGGAGACTTTGTCACTCACAAGAAATTAAGAAAATTGAAATGAAATTGAAATCATTTTTGAAAACCTATTTGCGGTAATTCCCTTTCAATGTCTCATTCGAAGTCTATCTGGGAGCTGGAGCTATAAAGTTCAAGATATTCAAGTCCGTTCAGTAGAATCTCTTTCCTTGATCTACTACGCCTACTTTCCATCTATCAACCATTTTCATTGCATTCTTGTATCATAATGCTAATGCGCTGCGTATTGATGATGTTCTCAACCCTTGTTGTCTCTTTCAGTAAATCAAATCGGTTTACACTATGGGGATAGAATCCGAGAAATAACGTTTTTGTAGTCTTCAGCGGCCTCACCCGTACCCAACAGTGAATCTATGTCTATGACAGACATTTCCGCTCGGGAGCCTGGTGAGTTGTTCGTCGTGATCCGGGCTAACTAGCTTCATAGTAATCTGATTCTGAATCAAGGTGATGTGGACATTACTACCTATAAACACCGCTCCGTTATTCAGGACTTGACCATTTATTACGCTGCTCTATAAATTTGATGTGGTTTGTCAGAGCGTCGGAGATTCAAACTGAATTATTTTTCGTCCCATCAAAGGTCGACCGAAACTCTCTTGGAAGGGTACATTAATCTAGTTGGCAAATAGGTGGGTTGAATTTTCCTACCCTTGTGCTTTCTCCCCCTCCCCACATGATGATCTTCAAACCGAAAACTTAGGAAGTGCCGTCTGAAACGCTCTTTACGTGCGTCTGTCGAACCCGGTTCTCTGATACTCATTGTTGAGCTCTCTCATGGTGTTTTTGCTGACCTTCAACTCCCAGGTGTGCTCGGAAATTTGATTCGATCTCCACCATTTGAACTTAGCAAGAGATTATATGTACGTTTTCTTGGTATGGGCCATGAACAACCGTTACTTTCGGTGGTCAGACTCAACTAGAACAATCTTGAGCATTGAAATGAACTTTCATTGCAGACTACTTCAACTCTGAATAACTTATATAATGGTCTTTGCCCAAATTCTATTCAATTTCATTTGAGGTGTATGTAAGTGTTCTGGACCTATCATTCTGCGTAAGCCCATCCTGTAGGTTTGGGCTGTCTATAGACTCTTATGGGTCAAGAGTTGTACTAACACAGGCTTTCGAGTGCTTACACTGCATTTAAATTTCATCCTGACCTATTTACAGGTCAGTGCCTGAATGCTGCCAACCCCTGTATACCTGCTCCGATAGTTTCTCCTTTCATGACCTTACTGCTGACCCATAAGTAAATTCTTCCTGATGAAGGGGGCCAGGAAGGTTGTAATGACCTCAATGGAATGGATTGTCTTATAGGGCCAAGTTGTACATTGGCTCAAAAGCTGCATCATATCATGTGTGACCCATACCATGGCTCGAGTAAAGTATATCGTAGGGACCAATTTCATTCGGGAGATGATATACAAAGGGCACTTGTCAAACGATTGGCTGTGCGAGGGTGGAGCGATTCGCGTCAGGATACATGACACACATGGAGAAAGGGGGACAATAATTAATGCCGAAAGGTGAGGCATGCAAACACTAAGGGCCACCGGTCAAGTTGAGGACCTTCTGAACGGCTTGCTCAGCCATAGACATGATCATGCCATGCGGGTTACCCATGGGCAAACCAGGAACCTAGGAAATAGTGATGAGATGGTACGTAAAGGGATAGCGAACTCAGGCCTTACAATGGAAGCCTAGAAAATAAGGGAATAAGATCGTAGGAAGAACAATAAGATTAACGTACATCAATGATAAAAAGGTTGTTTGTGTTAAAAACTTTCGCATTCTCGTCAACTACAGCATTAGAGGGTGAATCACCAATAGAACATGTCCCAACCCAATGGTTGGAGTTGAGAAATCCCTATAAAGTGAGATGAGATAGACATGGTGAAACAAAAGAATATCAATTTACGTACAGGATCATACTTGTTTACTGCGAGTTGATTTGGCGTGAAAGAAGATACTAGACGAATCCGATTGACTGACCGTAGTCTGTAATAGTAGTGGTGTTGTCAGGAGTAATCATAGTCAACCCAGGCACTTAAATGAATCAGAAAATCGTTAATGCTCCCTAGTAGATGTCACACCTTGGTTCATGGTTGACAGCAAGTCATTGATACCCTGAATGAGAATTTGTTTGTCGATAGGATCAGTAAACCAGGGATTCACTAATGCACGAGATGTCATGGCAGCATCAATGCCGATGCGGCCCCGAGAAGAAACTCCAGTAGACCTAAGTGATGCCTGTTCGAATAACGTTGAAACCGATGACTTGAACTCACAAATAAACGGTGATTGTCATGACCTGGCTTGCGTTGTAAGAATAGTCCGTTGTCACGGACGCAGCACCAGGGCGAGCAGTTCCTTGCATCTACTATGCATTAGACAAGTACTTGACATTTGGACCTATGACAGTTCTTACCCAACGTGTCCTTCCGTCTTGGGCTCCATATGCGCGCCAAAAGTTCATGCTATGGAAGTTAACGCTGTTGTCAGAGCAGTATTCATACAAATACAGTGGATGCTTCACCGAGGAGATGCTTGAGCGAAAACCCCAGATTGATCTTGGAGATACTGTGCCGCGTCAGCGGGCCGAGGATCTGCCCAGACTTTTTCCCAATTATCATAAGCATCAATAGATGGATGAGTGAAAACAAGCTGGAGAAGGCATTAACGGATATTGTATGAGAATATGATTGAATTTTTACATTGATTGAAGGGTTATCTTGTGCCTGGAAGCGACATGTGCATGTATCGTAGACAAGAGTTTACAGACACTCACGTTCATTCCAACTGGCAAGTTGATCCACTGGTTCTGTGGTGGGACGCCCGGACCTGCGTCGGCACTATTTCGAGCAATGTTGATCATGTCGCTTGGTCCGATCCCGCTACGGAAGAGGATACGGGGAGTGCCAAATGAACCTGCTGATAAAACGACTCGACCATTGGAGGTGAGTGGAATGACGCCGTCAGGTCCGAGGGAGGTGTCATTGGTCTTGACGCCGATGATTTGAGCACCATTTCGCACAACATTCAGGACATAGACATATTGCTTGTATGTAAAGCTCTTTCGTGTCTTAGCGGTTCTGAAGTAAGTCGCAACAGGTCCAGCACGCTTGCCATTCATAAACTACACGAAGCATCATCAATTTCATGACTTGGCACATGAACATATCTTGGAACTAACATCGTACGCGCTATACCCATAGGCATGGTCCTTCCAGTCAGGGTTGTCATTGATAGTGATTTGAGAATAGCCCTGGGAATCTAGCAGCTGTGAAACAATATTAGAGACTTGCTCAAGATAGCGTTTTCCATCAGTTGAGGGGTGATCTGTAGGGGGAAGTCGTGCCCTGAGTTTAGCTGTGTAGGGCGTATGATTTTCCCATGATGCAGGAAAGCCGACGGCAGGAGAAAAGTCAGACGCAGGAGGCAACCAGTAGAGGCTAATAACCTTTATTAGTACATGGAAAATCTGCTGGAGGCTTGAGGACTCACGCTCCATTGATGGCTGTACCTCCACCGACCAGACAGCCAGCAAGACTATTGACGTCTTTGCACCACCAGAATGGATTTGAATCCAAAAACATCGACTCTGAAAATGGCATCACTCTCAGATAATTGCATACCGGGTCTAGAAACCTTACCAAATAACCCCGGGATGTCGAATTTGGTGAGCTACCAAGAGTATGAATTGTTGAGGTCGCTGATGTGAAGCATGTGTCTTGGGCTTACATTATATCCTTGTGTCCACGGTGGTCCATAAGTACCACCTGTTTCAGCTGTGCTAGGGCCTCCACGCTCAAGAAGGAGCACTTTCTTTCCAGCTTCGGAGAGACGATCAGCTGCCACGAGCCCCCCTGGACCACCACCGACAACAATATAATCGTACGGCGTCGCCTAGAAAGCGTTGCGTCAACTACGCGACCACGATGAAGTAAAAAGGATAGGTTACAGAAATAGTGTGGATAGCGGTCGTAGTAGTCTTAGTAGTAGTAGGGGAAATGGTCGTAGTACCACTCCCAGAGCGGCCAGCGGCCCATTGATTGTAGTCTGTTGCGGATACATGAGCCTGGGAGTAGTCGAGGCCAAAAAAACCAACTGGAAGGGTATCAGAACCGCAGAAGCTAATAGCAAGTGGGCCACGAACAGTCCGTATGTTCTTGGAAGGTGCTCTGAGAGTCCGCAGGATCGTCTACGCCAACAGAAGAAAAGACCCAAGCGGGAACGCCGAAAGAACTAACGGGAATGGAATTAGTTCCTGTACTAGTGGACCATGCTGAGATGTCGGCGAAAGTCAGTAAGAATGCACTAAAAATTAGATTGATTGCTCACTGATGCAGTTCTGGCATCTATATACCCACTTCCAGTGGGTGGAATTGACTTTTGTAGAAGGGAGGTCGGTGAGAATAGGCCCTGACATAGGTCTACGATTAGACATCAGATTATTCCTCAACAGAGAAAGGTCTATTCTTACAATGGCTGTACGTAGTCACTGCCCTCGTGTAAGGAGACATGTCTGGTCTCGCAATTTGCAGTCAAGGAGCCACTCACGTCGCATAACGCGCTGACCGGACAATGGAATTGCCATTCGGCCAGACTGTAAGAAGTAGATTCTGTAACATTTGGCCGCCGGGAGATACTCCAGCCCATCTTGCATCGAGAGGGGCCACAATTTCACCAATGAATTCATTGGCAAGGCTCCCTGTAGAATCAAGAGGAGGGAAAATGTACCCGAAAGTCATCCCGTGAACAGGTTCCGTGTAACCATAAAATGGGATGTTGTTATCAGGATCGATGTACTGACCCCCGGTCTGCGACAATACTGTTCGCTTCAGTTACGACAAAGTACAGAACTAATTATAATCGCAGAACTCACCGGGCACTACGAGCGGTAGAAGCAATAAAAATGTTTTTACTAACATCCTACCTCAAAGTCTGGTGTTATGGAAGACGAGTTGAGCATTCTGAATGACTATTGTCCCTTAATAAGTACTTCATCCTTCATGCCATGCCAATTCTACGACTGCTAAGCGAGAAACCTCCGCGTAGTTATGTGTGACCTAGAAAACCCGACCCCACAAGCGACCGGCCGTAACAGCTGCAAAGACAGATAAAAATAAGTTGAGAGTGCTGTTTGTTTGAGCTCACAGATAGAAGGCGAAGCAAAAAAAACAGCGATAGTTGTGATTGAGGAACAGGATATTTCGCCGCAAGAAGTGCTGAGGTTGGACTTGGTAATTCAGCGACAATATCACCGTACCAAACTTTGAGATAGGTTGGACCTATAAGATGTATTTATGAGAATCCGATAAAAAACCGCGATATTCCCAATGGAACATAGGTTGTTTCTTGACGTCTTGCACATGAGAACTCGTATACGTGATTGTGGGGGATGATTCATGATACCATTGGATGGTCATGGGAATCGCATGACGGATTCCGTCAAGCGAAAAAGGAGCAGTAACTTTAAGCGCAGCGCTTGCAATGTAGCGCAGATGATAATGAAGCAAGGAATCAAGGACCAAAAGCCTACTTACATCGTGATTACGGTGTGTTACGTGTTAGGACGGGCCCCCTACCATCTGCATGCTATAGAAAGACAAAACTTGGACTTGGCACTTGATGGAAGGAGGAGACGGTTGGACCACGGCTAAATATCGCTTGCACAGAGTGTGTCATTATCACAGAGCCCTCGTAAAACGTATTCACCAAAGGGAAACAATGCTGTAGCCCTGCACGTCAATGTCAGTCTTTCCTCGTATGGCCACCCTTTGTCCAAATTAAAATGGCTGATTGTTTTGTAGAACTATTCCTTGATTCAGCAAGCTGAATGCATCGTACTCCACCAAATTTCATCTCCAGATACACATAACAGAAATGATGGCGGAGAAGAGTCGACCAATTATTTAATCAACTTGGTTGTCACCATTAGGTTTGGACTACCGTATATATAGCTTCAAAGTTACAGATGCCTATAGTCTGGGAATGCCTAATCTCCACCACAGTCACTCGAGACACGTCTAGACAAGAGAAATTGATTTCATAACGGAGGGTGTTTCAGCTCATCTTTGCGAGCATCATCATCATCATCATCATCCCTGTCAAAATTTTCAAATTGCAGCTATCGTGGTCCTTCCAAATATCATAAGTCCTCTTAAAAATAAAGCTACTTTTTATTCAAATTCGGAAAGTAATTTCAATCAAGGCCTGGAGTCGGTGTAGCACCTGTAGGCTGAAGTACATGTCGGACTGGCTGACCTGGGGCAGCACCCCCGAAGAGGGAAGATAACATATCGCCAAATGGATTGGTCGCTTGTGTTCGAGGCGGAGGTATTGCAAAGTACAATGTCGCAATCTCGTTCAGAACCTGTGCAACAGAGATCATCATCCTGTGTCAAAACTCATGTCCTGGATACATACTTTTCGGACCTCTGCAACAGCAAGTGGACCGCCTTGGCTTGAATATGTACCGCAAAGTCGCACCCAGCTCTCGCGAGCAACCTTATTTTGATCGCCATTAGCTCGCTGACATGTAAGAACAGCTAGCTGAGAGAAGTTGATGAGAGGGTCGGTGGTCATTGTAACTTCGTCGTCTCCAATTTGAATCACAGCGGCAGGGGTGGTTATGGTAGTTTTGGGTAATCCAGATATGAAATGCTTGGTAAATGTCCGCGCCGCAAGGATGTTACCGTTCAAGAGATAGCTGAGTCACACGTGAGCATGAAAAAGAGACAACAAACTAGTATGACATACGGAAGACTTCCTCGTAATGCAAACAATCCCAATTTCTCTCCATCTGACCATTTCAAAAACATCTCTGCGAGTATACGTGCACTGTCTCTCTGACCAGACGCCAGAAAGTGAGGTTCCGCACCGTACAAATCTCCATCTAAAGAATCCGCTTGAGTGCATTATTCCAATCACGCAACAATGACCCACCTTTGAAAAGGAGTTCGCCGATGTAAAGTTGCAAATCGGGGTCACCAGAAGGGCAAGGACCAAATTTTGACGACCATCTACGACACAGATAAACTAAAGGAAGAGTCCGAGATTATAAGCACCCACGCTATTGCCTTGTCTGCTAATGTTTTTCTCCACGTTCCATCAGACCCAGTAAGAGCTAGTAGCTGTGTGAGTCTACCTGGACCCAACCCCATGCTCAGTGACGAGAGATATGAGATATATACACAATACACATACCTCTGCTCTCTTCTGTCACAGGTTCCTTTTTGTTATCGTAGACTTCCAACAGAAATCCTGCAAGATCAACACCACTGCCAACCTGTCCCGTTTTCAAGAGTTCGCGAGCACTCTGGAAAAGAACATCGATTGCAGTGTCATATTGACCCGACTTCACATATCGCGAGGCAAAGGTCCGAGCCTTCTGGTGAGCTTCATAGGGCGATTTTTCAACTTGAGGAAGGATTGCATTTAGGGCTCTTGTTGACATAGTACGAGTATTGAGTCACCAGCCGTTCAATTATGATATCATTCAACGATGATCGGAGTCCGCCGGTGGTATCGTTTTCGGCAATCACTTGATTGTTCACCTTTCCTGAGGGAATTGACATTCCAGTGGAATATCTTGGGTCTGATGTATTTCACATTCTACTGGATTGAAGGTGAGGATCTTCTATTAGATCAGAAAGCATACGTTGTTGCGCACTCAATGAGGTTTGCAAAGGACAAATTTTTCTCCTCTCGAAGCGTGATTTATCTCTCCCAGGAGTCCCACTCAGAAGGCACGCAAATGGGATTAGAACTCAATGGCGTTTTCGTCGTAAATGGATCATTCTGAGCATAAAACTTGCTAAGGTTGATTCATTCGTCCGATGAGGTTAGTGTATAAAAGCTATTTATATAACGCGTTCAGGTTTCATAGCTTGTAAACGGACAAAAGCTGAAGCCTCGCTTGCATAATTCAACAAGCAGTGCGGGGGCTAAATGGGAACTTCAAGTTTCCTTTGGTATCATAGATTCCATAGCCTGGTTCCTGACTATCAGAGTAAAGATGCGCAAACCAACCGATTCCACCTCCAGGAACCGTCTTGAAGTATTGGCAGTGTGCATCCAGCAGATTGTAATAATCCTGATGTAAGCTGATGTTATCCGATAACAAGGCACACACAAGATGCCTACATGTTCATTCTGGACATTAGCGACGGCTCTGTCGCTGTTTGGTTCTACTCCTGTATAAGTCCTGGACGGCCAACCGTTCTTTCACATTCAGTTTAGAACCTAGTTCTATTGATTTAGATGCACCATTATCACTCTCACCTGACTGAGGTATATCTTCTTTCCCTGGCCATTCCCTGCAAACCAGTCCACATTCTTTTGAACAAATGGCCAAGCGTTTCTCGCTGTGAACAAAATGACCAGCACCAAACTTACATATAAACGGACCTTGAATATATTTGTTGGAGACGAACCTGTCGACGCATCCTGCGCGAAGTAAGGTAACACATGCGCATCGATCATGTCAATTGCGGAGATAATGGGGTGTGCTCCGCCATTCTGAAGAAACCAATATAAACACAAGGGGTAACGCCCCTTCATCACTTACCTTTTGATAGGAATATGCCAAATCACTAACGGTCACCGGAATATGTAAACTGATTACCCGCGCTTTCGCCTCACGAACTTGTTGTGCCAATTCATTGACCCGCAAAACGTCATCGAAAAGCGGTTCCGAGCCAAATTGTAGAGCTCGAACGACAAATTTGGCATATTTGTTCATGTGAAGAGTGGAAATCAACTCATCACGGCGCGCCTTCCATTCATCACTTCCGTCAAATCCGAACTAGAAGCCCCCCGCACACCAAAAAATAATCATTAGACTTCTTCGAGATCTGTTTATGATTTTTTTAAATCAAGTTCAAGTGCTTACCCAGATTAGCGCGTGTACGCCAATCCCTGCTTCCCAAGCCGCACTGATCACATCATCGCTATTAGAGAAGAAGGAAGCGAGGGTGAGAAGGAAGTAAGGATTCTTGATCCTACCAAGCACTTATGACCATGACGTACTAGAAACCCCGATTATCGCAAGCTCCGTATATTCGAACGTAACGACCTCGAAATTGTTGTCTAATATCCATAAAATCTCTCTTCAACTTACTAAAGCTTTGACCTAAAAAAAGTCACGACTTGTACTTTTCTTCCACTCCAACTCACATTCTGAGACTTCATAACTGAATCCGACAAATGCGTACTCGCTGCTCATGTCACACCACCATTCGTTTAATGATGAAGGCGGCTCTCGAGGCATTATAAAACCAATAGCAGGGAAACAGTTGGACCCTTTTTCTCTAAGGAGGGTTAGAGTCTGGTCTGGATTGGTGGCTACGACAGAGTCGTCATTGTTATTTTCGGTGTTTGGGGTAATATCGTATTTATATATTTCTTTGTCGTTGATAGGGGAACCTCTTGCGAGATGGGTGATTAAGAAAAACACCAAGAAAAGCTGGATTGAAATCTGGAAAAACAGGCGGTGCATGGAGGATACTGATGTTTAGACAATAATATGGAGAGAGGGAGAGGTGACTTCTTATAAACCTGACCGACGCCGCTATCCATGTTCTTATCTAAATCTATCCCTTCGCCGTAAGCCTCACCTTCTAATACAACTTCCATCTAGGGAAATGCTAGTCCCAAAGGCTTTGACATCCCTCCTGTCCCCTTAAGGCTATAGTATTTAAGAAAGAATTCATTCTTGCAGGCTCTCCTTCTTCTCCTAATGTAAAAATGTGGTGAATGAATGAATTTTATCTTATGAAGGGACTACGACGCCACTGAGGCAGGATCCACGGGAGTTGCTAATGATCCACCTCTGCGTCAAAAATGCCACAGGAGGGAAGTGAGGAGAAAGATAATAACTTGATTACTGCTGCAGACCTTCTGATGGAATGAATAGTTATAACTCGAGCACTAAATACAAATTTTGTATTCTTTTCTCTTCAAAAATCAAAAATCACTCACTGATTGTGGAGGGCCGAACCTCGCGCCAATGTTCAAAAGATTCATTAATATTAATTGGCTCAATCAATAAACGGGCATCTGAAGCCTTGCACGTTATACATGAAATCCAAAAGAAGTCAAAGGAAACTCCTAACTCGATTCGAGATATGCGCGGTACCGCGTGCAACGGGCGACTGACCGTGATCATGATAAATGATAGAGTTAATATGAAAATCTGATAGATCATGCGCCCACAAGAACCTGGATTTCCAGGAAGTGAGACTAGAAAAGTGCGTAGGTATGTCCTTTCACATGTCCAGACCTTTGGTCGATCATGTCATATAGCGTAGTTAAACGAGCTTCAAATGAGCCCACCATACTTACCCTAGTAGTCCATGTGCAGTCTCAAATCGTAAATTATGTATAGCTTAGAGTTGGACTAGACATTGATATACTCTCGAGCTGACTGGATTATTAAACTATGTCGGTTGTATTGGTATTATCTAGTTGAGGCGTTGTTCTCCCCCTTTCCCCATTTGGGTCCATGCTACTCGTATTAATATCGTTATTTGCATCCGGACTTGTCTCTTGTGTAACCATATCTCGGGTGGTATCAATTTCATCATGATGAGCATCGATGTGTTCGTCGATCAACACTCTCAAAGGATCGTTCGGTGATAATTTGGGGTTTTCAGCTGCTTGGCCAGGGTTGAGACGTAGGTAATGATAACTGAGGGGGCGGTTAGCAAAGTAGAAAAGTGCAGCCAAGACATACTGTTTCAGAAGGGCGTATATGACTGAAGCCAGTAGAGAACCTAGACCTGGACCAAGCCAATACTGTATTGTTCGTAGCAGGATAAGTGTGCTGATGCATATGGACTAGAAATTGACTTGCTATCCAATGATAATTTGGAAATTGTGATAAAACAGCAGGTCCAAATGCTCTTGCGGCATTCATGGCGCATCCAGTATAGTATGTAAGCCATCTGTGTAAGTCAGATAGAAGATTTCGGAAATGAAGAAGGACGCACAACTGGCCAGCAAAGAGCGTTAATCCGATTCCGACTGGTGCAAACGGCGTGGCTCTGTGTTTTTCTGCTGCTAACATGAGAACGACGAGACAGAGTCCGGCGGTCGCAAACATTTCCATAAATAAGCCTTGGGTCCTATTTATATCGGGAGCCAAGGTCGTACTGGAAAAGCAAAAATGAGTCCTAAGTACATGTAATATAATGGACTCACTTGATGAATAACGGGCCCTTTGTCAAGGCCTGTATGATCGCGGCTGCAACAATGGCGCCCACCAACTCGGCAGCGACGTAGAGGACAAACCTGATGAGACCAATGGCCCCGGCAAAGAACAAGCACATAGCGACATCGGGATTAAACAAGCCGCCGGTGACACGAAACCAGATCCAGGCGGATATCAACAAGCTGAGGCCGAAAGAGGTGGAGATGGAGAATACTTGGATGACTTTGTCATTTGCGGAAGAGGTAGATGAAGCGACTTGGGCGGAGGTGGCCTGGGTAGCACCGAATGCGAAGAGGAGAAAGAAGGTTGTGCCGACGAATTCAAGGAAAGCGGCGAAGAGGTCATTTTTGAAATTGGTGAATAAAAGGGAGGGGTGGCGTACATGACGAAAGGAAGGGCGGCGCATCGAATAACTGTAGAAAGGAAGGGCGAGAAAGAAACCATACCTGAAAGTGTAGAAAGGAGATGATCAAAGTTTTTCTTACGATTCTCCTTTCGCGATCTATTTGACCTCACTGTTTAAATACAAACAAGGTATCTGTATCAAACTTTTGATCAAGCCTAGAGATACTTGATACTTAATTTCACCAGGGTATGAGCCAGTGTCCCGGTAAACTGACTGTTGATGTTACGAAACCTCGGACCCCATTGATTGGAAGAATACTGAACCAGACAAGAACTACAATATTAAACTACCTTGATTACTGCGGATCGAGTCATGGATCAAGGCTGTACTATATGAGATGATAAAACATGTAACGTTACCCCCCCTTTCTAAGGTTGCATCTTTGCAACACTGCTATATAGAGTTCCCAGAATTCTGATGGCTGGCATTCAAGGAGCGTTGGGGTGTTTTCTATGATAATCATAATATGCCATGCTTCTTCGAGAATGTCACATTTGTATCCTCAAGTCATTTCTTCCATGGGTTGATCATGCCATTTAATGAGATATTGTAGACAATCTCTATTACGAAACACCATGGACCAGTGTTTGAAAAACGGGATTTATTATCGACCAGACTAAGGTTAAGGAGCGAGTCGCACTAACGCCGTAGTGGCTATTCTAGATATGGTCTCACGTAATCCGCGCCTTATCCCTCACTTGCCCTTACACTGGCTTATGTCCCGAATCATAACATTACCCGCTCCTAAGGTCGCGTCCTCGCGACCTCATTGTACAACTCCCTGCGTGTTCGGATTGTGGGGATTCCAGGGGCATCGGGATGGCTCCTGTGGAATTCTTGGTCTTGGCATAGTCAGGCTGCCCCTCTGATGACCTCTTGCCGATCCTCCCATGTGGATTCTTCAAAGGGTTGTCCTTTCCACTGAATGAGGTATTCTAATTCACTTCCCCGTCTTCTGGAGTCTAAGATCCATTCCGCTTCCTGGGTAGTGCTTTCTTGACTCAGTGTGATGAGTGTTAATGAAGTTTCTTGTTGTTGGGGAAATGTTGGATGATGATAAAGCTTCAGTTTGGATTCATTGATGATTGGGTGTAGACTTTTCCACATCTTTAGTATCTTGAGTTCATATGCAGAAGATCTGATCCTTTTGACTACTGGAAAAAGACCTGCTCTCTTGAATGACAGTTTCTTGGTTGGTCAGTCGGTGGGTCAGTCGGTGTTGATGTTCGATCCATCAACCCATACCAGATCTTCTTCCTTATACTCAACAGCTTCCTCCTTCCTTGGATGAATTCATCAGCTTCTGGTACTCTTTTTGATGATTCTGCCCTTCTTCACTAACATTTGGATGCCTTTCTAAATTATCAAGAATGGCACTGTACTGTACTTGAGTATTGCCTATTGTTATAGGTGAACTTAGCTATTAGTAACCATTCTGTAACTGTTAGAAGTGATCAGTTTTACAATAGTTATTGTGCACTTAGTTTTTGGGATTAAGCTTCACTTAGTTAGTACATCACATGATCACATATACTACTCCCTATGGACATGTTTTATAACTCTTAGTCATATACAGTTGTTCACAGTTAACTGAGTGACTCCTGAGTTATCAGATTAATTCCTAAGGCTACTGGGACCTCTCAGTTGTCACCTGTGCTGTTAGGGCGACTGGATAGAAGAGCAGAGCACTTCAAATCTCCAGAAAATCCTAATTTTATTGTCTAAGAAATACTAACTATACACTTATCTCCAGAAAATTCTAAGAAAACAGGATGGGGATTCCTGAAGGTGATAACTACTCTATATAATAACAGATCTATTCTAATATGTCAGAATTATGTTTATATAAGCGGAGAATGATGATACTTAAGTAATCAGAAATAGTTTAAAATAAAGTAGAAGAGAGCCAGAATGCTTAGTAGGTACTTCTGGAGTATGGGAAAGTGGATAAGCAGATGTGCAGATAATACTAGAAGATTTCAAAAGATCATAAAGTGTTGTGGAAGAGTAAGAGAGTGCATAAAAGTGAGTTTAATAATATATTTAGATGGTTGAGAGTATTGGTATGTAGCTTAAAAAGGTCCAAAGTGCAAGAAATCAGATGAGTAGATGAGTGTAGATGTGGGAAAGTATTACTGTCAAGATCGTTGACAGTGGACTTTATTTTATTTTCTCTTTTCATTTTATTTTACCTTTTTATTTTTCTATTTTTAGAACAACCCGGGTTAGGATTTATCAGTCACGCTGTCACATCAGTCACAAATTGATGGCGTAGTCACAAGACTGATCACGGGACTTGGGAGAATGAAGTAGAAGGTTCTGGAACAAAGTGACATCATACAGCATGAACAACACAT